>Ga0209066_10004558_pt1 | contig 14995 bp, 15 predicted proteins | sample All_14_2_FD_187198 | JGI IMG/M metagenome (GOLD analysis project Ga0209066, IMG submission 187198) | Freshwater microbial communities in response to fracking from Pennsylvania, USA - Allegheny Zone_MetaG_DW_15 (SPAdes) (version 2) ...
GAAGCTATCGCAGCAAAAGGCCAACGCACTTATCGTAGTATTACCGTTGAAGGCGATGAGATTGAGTTCAGTGGCGGCTTCACAGATCTACATACGCTTACCTATCAGGATATTCTGAGTGGAGGTGGTTTTGGTATTCAAGATGCACGACAGAGTATTGAAACCGTTTATACCATTAGACACGCCGAGATACTTGGAGCAAAAGGCGATTACCATCCCTTCCTTAAGAAGGTACTATAATTCGTCGTTTCCTCTTTAGTGTCTTCATGTGTATTACTTCTTGAAATTGAAACAGCCTTGATTGTATTCCAATCACGGCTGTTTTATTTATTACCCGTTTATCTCTGATTGCGATGGTCATTTGAGGAGTATGGGAAAGGCGTGTCGTGTTTTGTTATGCAGTTAAGTCATTTCAAAAGTAATTTGTTAATTAAGAAGTCGTACTTATACTAAGTTCTGTTTTATATCTTTGCGTTGAGTAAACACAACTTTAAATAGCCATGCTTGGGATCATTCCTGATGTTGAATCAAGAGGTTAAATATTTAGGATTATCCTTTGAGGCAATCAAAAAACAAATAGCAACACATGAAGATTTTAGTCACAGGAGGAACGGGTTACATTGGATCTCATACGGTAGTAGAACTTCAGGCACAAGGCCATGAAGTGATTATTGTGGATAATCTGTCTAACTCAGAGCGTGAGGTGGTTGAGCAGATTGCGCTTATCTCGGGTATTAAGCCGGTCTTTGAGGAGTTGGATTTATGTGACCAAGCAAAGACAGATGACCTGTTTGCCCGCCATTCTGATATAGATGGTATTATCCATTTTGCAGCGTTTAAGGCTGTGGGCGAGTCTGTGGCTAATCCGATGATCTACTACAGGAATAATCTTCAGTCTCTGATGAATATTATTGATGGGATGCGGAAACATCAGATATCTAATTTGGTATTCTCTAGCTCATGTACTGTTTATGGGCAGCCAGAATTACTTCCTGTAAAGGAGGATTCTCCGGTTCAAGCTGCTTTTTCACCCTATGGAAACACTAAACAAATAAGCGAAGAGATTTTAAAGGATAGTGTAAAGGCCTATGCTGGTATTAATGTCATCGCTCTTCGATATTTTAATCCGATAGGAGCCCATCCTTCTGCCTTGATTGGTGAACTGCCACTAGGTGTTCCTAATAATCTTATCCCATTTATTACCCAAACAGCTATAGGCTTACGTCAACAACTGAGTGTTTTTGGCTCAGATTATAACACTCCCGATGGAACAGCCATACGTGATTATATTCATGTTGTCGATCTTGCAAAAGCGCATGTAATTGCTGTTGATCGGATGGCCAATGGGAAAGGGAAATCAAATTTCGAGGTCTTTAATTTGGGGACTGGCAATGGTTTTTCCGTTCTGGAGGTAATAAACTCTTTTGAGAAGGTTTCGGGTCAGAAGTTGAATTACAAACTGGTTGAGCGACGTCCCGGAGATGTGGAGCAGGTTTGGGCTGATACTACTTTTGCAAATAATGAGTTAGGATGGAAAGCCGCTCTAACTCTTGATGAGATGACGTTATCTGCTTGGAATTGGGAGTTGAGACTGAAGGAGAAGAAAGGTTAACTTAAACCCTAAAGAACTAGTCTACAATATTCATTCATTAACGTCTTCATCCATTACAATAATTGAAACCGTAGTACTTCACTGAAGTTTCAATAGCCTTATCTTTTTGTTTAAAGTATAGGTGAGTCGTTTTTTTGGAAGTACTTGGAGCAATCATTTCAAGTACTTTTAATAGATTTGTGCCCCGCATAAAGCGGGGCTATTTTATGAATAAAAAGATACTCGTCATTCTTAGTTGGCTGCTTCTTCCTTCTGCCTTCTATGGTCAAGATACCTTGACCGTTTTGCAATACAATATTTTGAATTATGGATATTTCTCGAGTTACTGTCCAGAGAATGTGAACAGCCCTGCTCTTAAAGATGGCTACATAAAAACGATTGCTGACTACATAAAACCAGATATTTTTACAGTCGTAGAGATGGGGCAATGGCAGAAATATCATAACGAGGTGCTTGATAATTGTTTGAATGTTAATGGTGTCTCTAAGTATAAAAGAGCTGTTATATCAAACACAGCGGGATCTTCGTTAGTGAATATGCTCTATTATAATAGCGATAAACTTGCTTTAAAAGGGGTTAAAGTGTTGCAGAACGTAGTTAGGGACATTGATCTTTTTCAGCTTTATTATAAGGATGAAGGGTTGATCCAAGGTGATACGATATGGATTAATTGCATCGTCGCACATTTAAAGGCTGGTTCTGGTTACTATAATGAAGTGGATCGTGAATCTATGGTTCAGAATGCTCTATCGACCTTAAGGAATTACTTTTCTCCATCAAATTATCTATTTATGGGTGATTTCAATCTTTATGGAAGCTATGAGGGAGCTTGGACTAAGTTGACAACCGCATTTGCTCCCGATTGGGCATTTAATGACCCGATTAATAGAGTAGGTGACTGGTCTAATAATTCATCCTTTAGCGATGTTCATTCGCAATCAACCCATACTGATGGTGGATGCTTCTCTTCAGGAGGAGGGGATGACCGATTTGATTTTATCTTGGCTACATCACCTATAATAGATGGATCAGAAAAAGTAAAATACATACCGGGTTCATATCGCACTATTGGGCAAGATGGACTGCATTTCAATAGATCATTGATTGATAATCCGATGAATACCACCGTTCCCTCTGATGTTCTTCTTTCCTTGTATAATAACTCAGATCATATGCCGGTAAGTCTAAAACTGAAGATCTCAACGGTTACAGGTATGGATGCCCACAATACGATAAGTGACATGGTTGTTGAACAGCATCAGGATGGGCCTGTAAGAGTTAAGCTTAATCTGGCTACTCCCCAAAAAGTAGTAGCGGAGTGTTTTTCTATTGATGGTCGTGTATTAGATAGAAAGGTTATCGAAGCTCAGCAGTCAATAGTGAATTTTGAGTTCGCTTCTTTTAGAATTGTTCCTGGCGTGGTTATCGTAAAAATAACCCCATATGGTGGTTCGCCTGTGTCAAAAAAGGTTTTTGTTGGCTTTTAATTTACATGGTATAGCCATGATAAATTGTATATTTGTTTAATTCAATCTTACAAAAAAGAAACAGCATTCAACGATGAAGAGAACTATATTGATTACCGGTGGTGCCGGATTTATTGGCTCACATGTCGTAAGACTATTTGTGAATAAGTACCCCGATTACCATATTGTTAACCTTGATAAGTTGACCTATGCGGGTAACTTGGCAAACCTTAAGGATATTGAGGAAAAAGCAAATTATTCCTTTGTAAAGGGAGATATTACCGATTCTGACTTCCTTATTGATCTTTTTAATAAGCATCAGTTTGATGGGGTTATTCATCTGGCCGCAGAATCGCATGTTGACAGGAGTATCGCTAATCCACTGGAGTTTGTCTTGACAAACGTTGTGGGTACAGTCAATTTACTAAATGCTGCAAGGAATATTTGGAAGGACAATTATGAGGGCAAGAGATTTTATCATATCTCTACCGATGAGGTATATGGAACCTTAGGTGAAAACGGGTTGTTTACAGAAGAGACCTCCTATGACCCTCATAGTCCCTATAGTGCATCAAAGGCTAGTTCTGATCACTTTGTCAGGGCCTATCATGATACGTATGGGTTACCTGTGGTTGTTTCAAACTGTTCAAATAACTATGGTTCATATCAATTCCCTGAGAAGTTAATCCCTTTGTTTATAAATAATATAAGGAACAATAAGCCTCTTCCGGTCTATGGGAAGGGAGAGAATATTCGTGATTGGTTATGGGTTGAAGACCATGCACGTGCCATCGATGTTATTTATCATAATGGTTTAGATGGAGACACCTACAATATAGGTGGCCATAATGAATGGAAGAACATCGATCTGATTAAAGTGATGTGCCGGGTCATGGATAGAAAACTTAACCGTCCAGAGGGGGAGAGTGAAAAGTTGATAACCTACGTTAAAGATAGAGCCGGTCATGATCTTAGGTATGCCATTGATTCTTCAAAATTACAACGTGAACTTGGGTGGAAGCCGTCATTGCAATTTGAAGAGGGTATTGAAAAGACCATTGATTGGTATCTTGATAATCATGATTGGTTAGAGCAAGTAACATCGGGCGACTATTTAAAGTATTATGAACAACAGTATACAAAGAGATAATTCACGGCCTAAGGTTGGAATAAGTGTACTGTGTTTTCAGTTTTAGTCTTCTGATTTTTAAATTGTACTATGAGCCGATAGAGTTTTAGCAATTCTATCGGCTTTTTGATGGGATATATATTTAAGGATTGTTGATGTTTGGTTAATACTAGCTCACTATCTTTGCGGCTCAACTTAACCTCACTAGATCGTTTTATGGTTTTTTTTCCGAAATGGAGTCTGGTTTCAATAGCCGGACTGATATTGTTTCTCCCTTCGTTGCTAATTGGGCAAAGCCCGTCCATTGTCATCTCAGAATACATTAATTCTCCATCTACTAATCCATTGACACCGGAATGGATTGAGTTATTGGTTATAGAAGATAATCTATCAATCGTTAACTATCAATTACGAGATAATAATTCTAGTCAACTTTCCTGGCAACCTGCAGTCACCTTTAAGAATGTAGCCCTCTGGCAACATTTGAGAGCAGGAACCATCATAATTGTGTGGTCTCGATTGCCCTCTTCGTGGGTGGCTGATAAGGATAAAGTAGATGGTTATATTGAGGTGACAGCCGATGATGCTTCGTTATTCTCTTATGGATCTGGTTCCTCTATCAATTCAGCCTCTCTGGTCATAGCAAAGGATGCTGACCTTTTACAGATCCTCAATGGCTCGGCAGGGCATGTTCATGCTCTTGGTCATACTAAGCCACCCCTTCCTGCAGCAGGAAGTTGGAGTACAACTCCAAACCCTAGATTGAATTATAATGGCTTTTTATCATCCAATATGACCATTTCGGTTTGTCCTGGTTCGTCGCTTGATGATTATGGTTCCGTTACACCTCAATATGACTCGGTATATGTTACACGTAGCTATGGAACGTTTGGCCTTCCTAATGTAAGGGCATCTTCTCCTTCCTCTAATGCGGGTTTTTGGTGTGCCTTACGGGAACCAGAATGGGTTAATCCGACTTTGAGTGTTACTCCAAATAGTGACTACTCACAGTTTACCCTCACTTGGAATAGTTGTATGGATAATTATTCTTCAGATAATACTACTGGATATTTAATACTTAGATCATCAGATGGACTGTTCTCAGATCCTATTGATGGGTATAGCTACACCGTTGGTTCTCTAATAGGATCAGCAGTAGTTGTTTCCGTTATTAATAGCTCTATAATAACCACTTATACTGATTCAAGTCCTTTGTCATGCGGGGATTCCTATTATTACAGAGTCGTTCCATTTCGTTTTGTAGATGATCAGAGGGGGGTAGTCAATATAGGTAGGGGTAGAGCTTATAACCAAACATCTATGGCCACTGCTGTCATTCAAAGAGAGGAGCCCAATACAGGTTCAATTTGGTCGGAAGATTAGTGTTGCATAGAAGAATTAATAAGAATCCAATAATATCAAAATATTTTAAAACAGATGAAAATGAAAATTAGGTTAATGATCCTTTTTATGTTGAGTGTATTATTTGCTTCGGCTGAAAACCAAAACCCGACTCAAGAGGTATGTGTTGGGAATATTAAGAATTATCATGTCGATGCCACGGTAGGGTCATCTTATAGTTGGTCGATTACTCCGGCTATAGGAGCAACGTTGTCGGCAACAGGGAATGCGGCTCAGGTAACTTGGGCTACGGCAGGGGTTTACACCTTGAAGGTGGTTGAGACTAACCAGGCCGGATGTATTGGGGATGAAAAGCAGATTGTAGTAACCGTAAATGAGGTTCCTTCGGCTCTCATTTCAGGAGTACAAAGTCTGTGCGAAGATGGAACGGAGAACTATAGTGCTACCAACCTTACCGGTGCCACTTACACTTGGAATATTCCTGCAGGGGCTACTTTGAATTCTGGAAGTGGTACAAATCAGATTTCCGTGACTTGGAATAATCCCGGTAACGAATCTCTTGGCTTGACAGTTTCCAAGTCTGGTTGTTCAGCTACTTCGTCATTACCAATCACTATTTGGGTAAAACCTACTCCATCTGTTAGTGGTTTGAATGGTTTATGCTTAAATGCGGCTCAGATATATTCTACCACCAGTGTGTCAGGTAATAGCTATGTTTGGACTATTCCAGGGAATGCTATGGTTGTATCGGGACAAAATACGGCTGCTATTACGATTACCTGGACCGGAGTGGGAACGGGTGTAATTAGTGTTGAGGAGTCAAATAGTCATTGTAGTAATACCTCTTCCTTATCGGTGACCGTAGCGGGCCCACCAACGACAACGCCAATTTGGCATGATTAATAAAAGACAAATCTCGTCATTTTGATAAATCTAATCGAGATCATAAAAAAAGGAGAGCAGTCATTGTGAATACAATGCTGCTCTCCTTTTTAAATTGAGTCTAAGAAGACTTTAATAGGTTATAAAGATTGAAGACTGTGAGCTTCAATGTCTTTATTAACTTTTTTCACGAGACCTTGAAGTACATTACCAGGACCTAATTCAATAAAGCTTTTAGCTCCATCGGCTATCATGTTTTGCATGATTTGAGTCCATCTTACTGGTGCAGTAAGTTGAGAGATTAGGTTTACTTTAATTATTTCGGGGTCGGTGACAGGCTGAGCTGTTACATTTTGATAAACAGGACAGATTCCTTTGGTAAACTTGGTGTTATTGATAGCTTCAGCTAATTCCAGTCTGGCAGGTTCCATTAAAGGAGAGTGGAAAGCCCCACCTACTTTAAGGATTAAAGCCCTTTTAGCACCAGCTTCTTTAAGTTTTTCACAAGCTAGTTCAACACCAGCAATGGAGCCCGAGATAACGAGTTGTCCGGGGCTATTGTAATTGGCTGGAACCACTACTTCATTAACGATCGATTTGCAAATACGTTCAACGGTTTCGTCATCAAGGCCAAGAATAGCCGCCATTGTGGAGGGTTGTATCTCGCAGGCTTTCTGCATCGCTTGAGCACGTGCATAGACCAGTTTTAGTCCGTCTTCAAAGGCAAGAACCTTATTAGCAACTAAAGCAGAGAATTCACCAAGAGAGTGACCGGCAACCATGTCAGGTTTAAACTCTTCACCCAAAACACGGGCAAGGATGACAGAATGGAGAAATACTGCTGGTTGGGTTACCCTTGTTTGACGTAGATCCTCCTCTGTTCCATCAAACATAAGATCAGTGATTCTGAAACCGAGGATAGAGTTGGCTTTTTCAAACAGATCGCGAGCCTGTGTAGACTTTTCATATAAGTCTTTTCCCATTCCTACATATTGGGCACCCTGCCCAGGAAAAACATAAGCTTTCATAAATTTAGTATTACGTTTATGCTATTTGTTCCGAAAAAACAAACCGGAACAGTAGCCCATTCCGGTTTGCGATCTGTAAGGATATCAAGATTATTCTCCTTAATCTCTGCGGCTACCGAAAAGGCGGAGCAAAAATAGGAATAAATTGATAAAGTCAAGATATAGAGTTAAGGCACCCATGATGGTTACTTTTTTTGCCATCTCGCCGCTAACCATTCCTGATGCTCCTATGTTCTTGAGTTTCTTTACATCATAGGCGGTTAACCCGGTGAAAACCATGACACCAATAATTGAAATGACGTAATCCATCATAGGACTACCCAAGAACATATTGACTAACGAGGCGATGATAATACCGATTAAGGCCATCATCATTAAAGCCCCAAATTTTGTGAGGTCTGTTTTAGTGGTATAACCTACTATGGCCATTAATCCAAACATCCCAGTGGCAATAAAAAAGGTTTTTGCAATAGATCCTAATGTGTAAATTAGGAAGATAAAACTGAGACTGGCTCCCATTAATACCGCATAGAGTCCAAACATCAATGCTAAGTTCCCTGAACTCATCTTTTCAAAACGAGCAGACATAAGCAATACAAATCCAATAGGAGCTAACATGACGATCCAACCCATGATGCTCATCCCACCGGTAGGAGAGATAAGTATCCCCATTAGACTGGGGCTTGAAGCAAAAAGAAATGCAGTAAAAGCTGATATTGCCAAGGCTATAGCCATCCATGAAAAAACGCCTGACATAAATGTCTTAGTTGTTTGAGTCATTTCCCGATTGACTCCTTGGTAACCCAAATAAGAATTTTGATTCTGATCAAACATAGCTAATATCTTTTGTTTTGGAGATTTTACTCAAAAATCGTGCGATTTTTTTAATTAGTCCCTGTTTTGCGATTTTTAATTGAGATTTATGCCAGTTTGGCACCAATCAGATGTATAAATTCTTCTCGAGTCTCTTTTCTGGTAAAAGCTCCTGTAAAATCGCTGGTAGTGGTGTAGGAGTTTTGTTTTTGAACACCTCTCATGGCCATACAGAGATGTTTAGCTTCGATGACCACGGCCACTCCTAACGGGTTTAAGGTGTTCTGAATGGCATCCTTAATTTGAGTGGTTAGTCTTTCCTGAACTTGGAGTCTGCGGGCAAAAGCATCGACCACACGGGCAATCTTACTTAATCCGGTAATGTATCCATTTGGGATATAGGCTACATGCGCCTTGCCAATAAATGGGATCATATGGTGCTCACATAGGGAGTAAATCTCTATATCTTTTACAATGACCATTTGTTTGTAATCCTCTTTAAATCGTGCTGACATGAGGATAGCTTCAGGATCTAAATCATAACCATGGGTGAGGAACTGGATGGATTTGGCTACCCGTCTGGGGGTGTCTAACAGTCCCTCTCTCTCAGCGTCTTCACCGATTAGTTTTAGGATTTCTTTGTAGTGATAAGAGAGTTTTTCAATGGTTTCGTAATTGTAGACATCCATTTTCTTATAACCTTCCAATGAATTATCATCAATGACTTCTCTAATATATTTTTTGTCTTCCATCTTGCTTTGTATAATGATTAATGTATATGAGTTAACCCATGTACTCCACAAAGTTGTTTTCAGATTCTTCTAGTCTGACCTTATGAAGTATGGCTCCTAAGTTTTCTACCTCTTTATATAATTCATTCCAGATAGCTATTGCCAGCATTTCAGTGGAGGCAAAGTTGCCCTGCATAAAACTGACATCAAGATTTATGTTTTTGTGATCAACTTTATCAATTACCTTCTCTTTGATGATGGTACTGAGTGTTTTCAGATTGACAAGAAAACCGGTTTGCGGATTTACCTCTCCTTTTATTGTGATAAAGAGCTCGTAATTGTGTCCATGCCAATTTGGGTTCGAGCATTTTCCGAAGGTGGCTAAGTTTTCTTCATCGGTAAAATCTTCTCTAAAAAGGCGATGAGCGGCATTAAATCTCTCCCGACGGGTAATGTAAATCATGTTATGTGTTGCTGTTGCGCTTAAGTGTCTTAAGAAGGTGAGTGATCTCAAGGATACTGAAGCAGATGTAATAGACCAAGAATATCACTATAAACGGAACAGCATCAGGTTTGTTCAAGAGAGCATAAAGAGTAATGGCTATAAGATATGTTAGAAGCTTAATTCCGGTGGCTCCGATGAACCTATTAATAAATCGGTTTGGTTTTCCGTCAAGTCCTTTTAACAGGAATTTATGCATTAGGAGGGTGAAAATCATGATCAAAGCGAGCGCAAAAGGGGCTGCCGGTGAGATAATGCCTTGAGGAAGAGTGAGCAGTAGGGTAACGGTGATTGCTGCTAACAGAATGGAAAGGATAAGAAGATTTCTGTTAAAGAGGAGGTTGGCTTGAACTGGCATAGATCTTATTTTTTTAAGAGGTCTTTGAGGGCAAAGTAGAGCGCCATGCCTACCCCAGATAGAGCTCCTATGACGGTTAGGATAGGGAATTTAAGAGTAAGCCATTGGTCAGCCTTTATCCCTAAAAAAGTTAATAGGAGGATTATGGCCAGCATTTGAAATCCAAGGGAGGAGTAGCGGGCGTAGTCCTTAAGTGGTTGTTTGTTTTTATTTTCCATTCGATGGCGGTGCTTGTGACACCATCGAGCATCGTCCATTGAAAGAGGCTCCCGGTTCAATGGCAAGCTTCCCTACTGTAATATCTCCGGTAACTTTGACTGTTCCTTTGAGTACAAGAAGTTCACTAACCATGATGGTAGCTTTGACAATTCCAGAGAAGTCACCGTTGCGGCATTCTATTTCTCCTTCAACGATGCCTGTTGGGCCAATTACTAGTTTCCCTTTGCAGGTAAGCTTGCCCTTGAGCTGTCCATCGATCCTTAGATCTCCATTCGTGTTTATATCTCCTTCAATCTCGGTACCTACGCCGAAGGTGTTGATAATGGGTGCTTCTGGGAGTGTGGTTTTTGACATTTCGCTGATACAGTTTAAATGAGATCTTTAGTTGAGTGATTATAGTATTTCTTAGTTTTTTCCAGGTGCTTTTTGATAGAACTTCTCAAAGAACTTCATGTAGTTATCAATATCACCGGATCTATAAAAGAGAGGATAGTTTTCACTTGAGATGACCATTACTGAGACCTTTTTTCCTTCGAACATTCCAGTAATGTAGGGGGTGTTTTGTAGGGTCTCAAAATAAAGCATCGCTTTGGTTGAAGATTTAAAACGACCAATGTTAATGATCTCTGAATTGGAGCCATAGAGTACACTACTTACCGTCAGGTTTTCGCTAGTAAACGATTTACTGTTTTGGTCTGATAGTCTAATCTTAAGTGCATTGACTTCAATTTCTGAAGGATTGACGATGATGAGCATATAATGCTCACTGTTTGCATTAAACTTATAGGGGGTATTTGCGACAATCGAATCGGGAGTCTGTTTTTGCTCCTCTAGCACAATTCCACCTGCTTTAAGTGCATCCGGATCTAGCTTACTTAGCTTTTCTAAAATCGTCATGGCCTCTTTGGCAATGGGATCTCTCGGATATTTTCGAGCGATTCGTTGTAGATTAATGGCTAATGAGTCATTCGATTCCAACTTCCCCGACGAGAGGGCTTTTAACAGCTCAAAACGTGGAACCAAAGGATTTTTAGGATCTTGCTGAATAATCTGGTCACTATTCATTATTACGATGTAATACTGCTTTGCTTTAAAAGCATTATAGGTGTTCTCATAGAGAACCTCAGCTTGTTTCTCCTTTGCCTCCATCTCTTTAATATACTCAGGATCTCTGAGAATAAAGGCGTAGTCAGAGTTAGGGTAATTCTGAAGGATAATGTTCTTATAGATGAGCCCCTCTGGCTCCATGCCTAGTTTGGGATAGGAGGTAGCTAACATATAGCATGAGAGTAGATAGTGGCTGTTGAGCGTGGTATCGGGGTAACGAGTTACGAGCTCCTTAAAGGTGGCGGTCGAGTTAACTGAGTCTTTCAAACCTTCTCTGTAAATGAAGGCGGCCTGGTAAAGTGCTTCAACAATCAGTTTGTCTGACTTGAGCATGGCCTCAGGAGTTAATGGCAATTTTGACAGATACATATCTGGTGAATGTGGGTCGTTTGAAGGTTTTACTTTTCCTTCACCTTTTCCGTCTTTACCAACAGCGCTGTCGCCAGGTTGCCCGCCGGGTTGTTCAGGTGTTCCCTGATTATCGACTACTACCTCCGTAACAGCCGACATCTCTTTATTGCTTAATCGCCATAAATCTTCCAATTTACGACGACCCCATTTTCGATTAAATTCACTAAATCCTTGGCTCATTGCGGCAGTGTTATAGAAGTACCAGCCCCCGGTCGTGCTGGTTGGGTCTTTAAACCCACCCATATTCTGCCCACTCATAGCCATGTCATTTTGACGCGCTAATTCTTCTTCCTGCTTCTTTTTCTCCTCCTCTAGTATTTTCGCAATGATACCTTGAATAATCGTCATCCTATCTGCCTCGGGCATCTTGGCGAGCTTTTGAAGACTATCCTGAGTGGTGATAACCTCCAGATTAGTGACCAACTGACCAAGTACCTTGGTTTTCTCTTCTAAGCTCTTATAGTGTTTGGCCTCTTTGGAGGTGGCAGAGAGCGTGGTATCATAATAGGCCCGAGCCATCGGATAGTTAGGCTTCTCGAAATAGAGATCAGCCAAGGTTACGGCCGATAGTGCTCGTTGAAAAGTATTGGACTTACTTTTGGCTACTGAAAGTCTGAGGCTCTCCATACCAGAAGTGGTGTCTTTATCTTTAAATTGAACCTCAGCAATGGCGTAATAGATTTGATCTAAGTAATCAATGTTCTTGGCATCCTCTGCCATTTTGTTAAGGGTCTCAATAATCTCTTTAGAATTGCCTTTGGTTGCATCATAACACTTGGCAATGTTTATCCGTGCATTAAACTCCATCTGGTATGTGGGAGAGTGACGCACCACCTCTTTAAAAGATTGAGTAGCCTGATTTAGATCCCCTTTTGACATATAGATCTGACCCAAGATAAATCGTATACGGTTCTTCTCGTCCTTACTGTGGCTTTGAGTTTTGGCATTTAAGAGATGAGGCACAGCGTTATCATACATTTTTTGCATCAAGTAATGCTCAGCATATACTTTATTGAACATCACCATTAGTCGACGAGGTAGTATTCCCTTGTTAATTTGAACTTTAACCCGCTCTAAGTCGGTGGCCGATTTGCTATACTGTTCTAATTGATTGTTGGTATGGGCTAACCAGATTAATACCTCCCAGGTAATGTCACTGTTCTTGTATTTGTTGAGAATAAACTCAAAAGTATAACGGGCGCTACGATAATCTTGCTTAAGGAAGTATGCTTTTCCGATCATGAAATAGCTGTCATCAATCCAACGATTATACTCTTTTTTACCAAAGTACATGGAATTGCGTTGAATTACCTTTGATCCTTTTTCAATGGCTCTTTCTGCTTTAGCCCCAACGGCTGCTGTCTCTTTTTTAGTTGGCGTCACAAAGACAGGCAGTATCTGAGTGTAATTGTCAGGAGTGCTTTTTTCAATGGTTGTAAAACCCTCTTTCAGGGCTTCATTCCCATTCCACCAAGTGTTATAGTGTGCAGTAAGATTATTATAGACCCTTCGGGTAAAAGAGTTTTTCTTATTAGAACATCCGGCTACCATGAGTAAACTCATGATGATAATAGACGGAAAAATCAGAATATGATGCTTTGTTTTCAATGGTACCACGTTAATTTCAACGTAATCAAACAGTGTGTAGAGGTTATTTGACCCAATGGATCTATATAATAACTCCTGTTACGCAAAAATATTTTATTTTTCTGAATCTGCCTTAGGCTTTCTTACCTTAAACAGTCACAATGTAATACCTACTCAGCCAAACTGTATAAAAATCTATACTCTATCGGGTATTTTTATTTATGGTAACCTATATGGTTCGGTTGATTTCAAGGTGCTAAAATACTGTCTTTTGCAATTACCTCTCCCTATCTTCTTCGCTCCCTCTCCATATGTTCTGCTCTAATTTTTAAGTGTACGGGTGAAATATAGAATTCTTTAGTTCGATTCAAAGATTTATAAGATGGATATCCTTGTTCAATTTTTTACCAATCTCGTTATCAAAAAGCTTGATTCTGGTATGACGAAGGTCAGTTAGTTATCTCTTATCTCTACCGTGTTTTGCGTTTAGTCACGACAAGAATATGGAGAGGAAGCGAAGGGGAAAGGGAGAGGTATTTTGTAGCTGCTGTTTTTTAAAGACTTACAAATTATTGTTGGGAAGGATATTTCGTCTTTGTCTGATTGACCGTAATATTGGGTATGTTGGCACCTGTTTTGTAACTTTGCTGGTAAGACGGTCTTATTGTAAAGATTGTCTGCATAATGTGCCTCAAGAAATTAGTAACATCTGAAATAATGGATTTTAGTACCCTTGAGAATAAGAAGAGGTGGCAACGATTGATGGAGAAGATGCGTACGAAGTACCGTCTGGTCATCATGAACCACGATACTTATGAGCAGAAGATTTCGATTAGGCTTACCCGATGGAATGTCTTTATTATTTTGGGGGCGATAGCTATTATTTTAATCTTTTTAACCTCTTATCTAATTGCTTTTACTCCTCTTAGAGAGTATATTCCAGGATATGCCTCTGTAAATCTTTCCAGGGAGGTGTATGAGTTACGATTAAGAAGTGATTCTATAGAGCGAGAAATCGAGGCTCGTGATCTGATGTTAAATAATATACGAAGTCTTTTTACGGGTACTCCTATTGTTACAGGCTTAAAGGATACTGCTCAATCTGCGGTTGTGAGTTATAAAGATATCCAAGATTCAAGGTCATCAGAAGACTCGGCTCTACGAAAACTCGTTGAGCAATCAGATAAATTCAGTCTTAGGCCAATGGCTGCTGCACCGGGGAATACTGTGGTTTCTCTTTCTTTGTTTAGTCCTGTCAAGGGTGTTGTGGTTGCAAAGTTCAATGCTGCTACTGGCCATTATGGGGTAGATATAGCTACCTCGAAAAATGAGGCGGTCAAGGCTGCACGAGAAGGGAGTATCATCTTTGCTGGTTGGAGTGTGGAGGCTGGGTATGTAATTATCATACAACATTCGGTTAATCAACTAACGGTATATAAACATAATTCTGCATTGTTAAAGAAGCAGGGTGATGTTGTAAAGGCAGGGGATCCAGTGGCTATTGTTGGGAACTCTGGTGATTACACTTCTGGCCCACATTTACATTTTGAATTATGGAACAATGGTGCTCCGATTGATCCGGAGCAATATATTCAATTTTAACTTTATGCCTAAACATCTGGCTATTTTAGGGTCGACAGGCTCCATTGGGACGCAAGCTCTTGAGGTTGTTCGGCAACATCCTGATCGGTTTGTGGTTGAGGTATTAACAGCTCGGAATTCGGTTGATCTACTGATAAAGCAAGCCATCGAGTTTAAACCTAATGCGGTAGTTATTAGTAATGAATT
>Ga0209066_10004559_pt1 | contig 14988 bp, 12 predicted proteins | sample All_14_2_FD_187198 | JGI IMG/M metagenome (GOLD analysis project Ga0209066, IMG submission 187198) | Freshwater microbial communities in response to fracking from Pennsylvania, USA - Allegheny Zone_MetaG_DW_15 (SPAdes) (version 2) ...
GTCCTGCTTTTGACCACCACAGCCGCAAGATGGCGCCGCACATCGTGCTGAACGCACCGCCCGATTGCCAACTGCTGCAAGGTGAAATTTTTGGCCCGATCCTGCCGCTGCGCACCTACACCGATCTGGACGAGGTGATTGCCACTATCAACGCCGGGCCCCGGCCCTTGGCGGTGTACCCGTTCAGCTACGACAAGGCGCGGGTGCAGCACCTCATCAACCATGTGATGAGTGGTGGTGTCACAGTCAACGACGCGCTGTTCCATGTGGGCCAACACGACCTGCCGTTTGGCGGCGTGGGCGACTCCGGCATGGGGCATTACCACGGCCAGGAAGGTTTTGAGACCTTCTCAAAAATGCGCCCGGTGTTCTACCAGACGCGGTTTAGCACGCTCAAGTTCCTGTGGCCGCCTTATGGCAAGTTTGCGGACAAGGTGCTGGCGTTTTTGATCCGTTAGTTCTTGATTGCATGAAAAAATGTTCTCTGGCCCTTGTTCCGTAAGGGTAAGTTGCTAACTTTTCTGTAGTGCTCTGCTGCGTTGGTCCGCTGGTTCGCGTGGCCCCAGGCGGGTGGCCGGGTTACCGTTCTCCGGCCCCCTCGCGGGATACGGTATAGGTTGGGCGCTTGCTGGGGTGTTGCCGCTGAGGGTGGTGCGCCACATGTCTCCCCACGCGAATGGGTTCTGCGCCCGGCAACCCCGCCACCCGCCTTCAACAGTTTTGGATGCGTCGAGGGTGGGGAAAGTCAGCTGGAGGCTGAATGCGGCTGCTCGCGACGGGCAGCTTTATGGTGGGCCAGCTCGGGCCCAGTCAGCAGCCGTTCGTGGCATTCGGCTTGGTGCCCGAAGCCGAACTTCAGTTTGCCGAAATGCCAACCCGATACCGGCCAGTGAACTCAAGGGCCATGAAGAAATCCTGAATTCGATTATTTAGAGAGAAAAACAACCAAGATTGGTCAAAACAATACCACTGACTCGAAATACCAACGGCTGAAAATGCATCACCTGGGACTGTTACTGTTAGTAACTCCACGTGAAACTATAGACTGCTGATATCCAGCGGGACACGCGGAATTTTGAAATTTGGGTGCTCCGCCCTTCTTACTACACTTATAAACAATTGCCACTCCGGACTCGACACTCGGGTCCGTCAAAGCCAGTATTCGTCCAGAGCCGAAGTCCATTAGGTCATTCCAGCGCGTGATAGCTCGCATACCTGTAACGAGCGCCGGTAAGCCGCTTTCTGCACAGTAGCGGTAGGTATTAGCTTCAGGAGGATTGCTAAAGTGGTCCCGTGCGCGCATGTAGAGGTCAGGAGAAGACGCAGACGGAGTTCGCGGCTGCGTGGCCAAAGTTTGGACGACAGTCTCAAGCGACATTTCGGAGGCCGCAGTATTCCGCCGAAGAGGCAACAATCGCACCGCCCCTTCGTCCGCAGTCAATGAGAATCTACGCCAGTATTCCGGCCCAAACAAGATATTCTTTCCGTCAACGTAGTCTTCAAGCTCCAATTCGCTTACCGCCAGCACTCGCAAATTAGTCAAATTGGGGTTCCAGTTTCCACAACCACCATGCCTAGCGTTCAATGACAGCAACATCGCCGCGTAAGCTTCGTTAAGCGGCTCGAAGATAGCGGTCCTCGCCTCTGCCCTTGTGGAAGTGGGCGCATCAGCAGCAGCACTAAAGTACTTATTGTGCGCGGCAAGCGCAACTCTTGCTGCTTCCGCCCTCAACACCTTTCTGAGTTGCTCAGCCGATGCTGCTTGGTATTCCTCGGAAACGATGTCGAGTTTTACAATTCCCCTCTGGAGACTTCGGCTGTTGAAGTCAACCTTTAGAGCTGACACCTGATCTTCTGGGATCGGAAATGCAGGGTTGAAGTAGGGGCTTATATAGCCAAACTTCGAAAAAAATTCGGCCAAGTCGACCGCCGACTTGCGAAGACTCTTTACCTGAATCAACCCGGACAAACCACCGTCCGTCAACGCGCCGCAACTATTCGCGCCCACCTTTCCAAGGTCTACACGGGGCTCAACGTGCAGAAAAATTTTCGACTCCGCTCGAAAGCAATACACCTTGCCAGGCCCTACTTCGGGCTCACCGGCGGTTTGAGTTGATGTCGTCTCCACGGTCAATACATCGATCAGTCCAGCGAGCGATATGAGGTCCCGCATGGATTCGCTCGAAAAGCCATTGACGCGCCAATCCCTGTCGGTCTCATAGCCGAGAAAGTAGGAAACTGGCAAATCGAGATAGTTTTTGAGATCGCTACCTAACCTAGCAGCATGGAATGCTGCGGGATATCGTTGTGCAAGATCAGCCCGCATGATCTTGTCGCTCAGCTTAGCAACTTCCATTGCACGCGAACGATACCGGTCCATCGCGGCGTAGATCAGTTTATCACCTGAGAGAATATTGACCCTCTCTGCCATCCACTCACCAATCTCGGCGAGTTCGACCAAGTACTTTGAAGATGGCGTATTTGGTGGCGGCGAATACTCTGAGAATCCAAGCCTATAGGCAATCAGACTACGTACGGCGACGCTCCACAAGCGAGGGGAAAATATTTGAGCCTTGTCAACTGCATTGGCATTGAATGATTTGGAGAATGAGCGCAATGTTGGTGTGGCAATCTTTATGTCAAGATGTTTGGAAGCATACCGTTCCAAAAAAGATAGGCCAGAGATCATCGTTTCCAAGTCATCGCCGCGAATCAACTTGGGCTTCAGGAGATTCAGTTCAGACTTGCCGGCAGGATTGTCAGCGAACGCCGAATAGGCTATTGAAGGTTTGGAACTCTCGATGATTCCAAAAGAATACATCTTCCAAAGGCACTGATGGAATGTATCAATCGAGGTCGGATTATCGATGCTGAAAAGGCCACTAGCGAGGCGATCAGAACAGATCAGATCCGCAGTATTGATTTCCGCCTGAATGCGCGTGTTCTCATTGTCAATAACGAATGTTTGCAACATTCGCAGCTCCGTCGTAAGAGTCCGCAACTGGTCTCTAACATCTGCATATCCAGAATTCTGCGTCTGAATGAATTGATCAATTTTCTTATCTATTCCCTGTATTTGCTTTGAAAGCGAGCTTATCTGCTTCGACAGCGCCTCAAACTGCGCCATCATTGCAGCAGTTGTAGGGTCTTCGCCTTGAGTCGAGAACAAGGAATACATGGTAAATGCTGCGCCGAGAAGATTCCCAGTTGCTGCAGCCGAGAATCCATCCTTTGCTAGGGAGTCAATGGATCTCGCCATTACCAACATTGCGGACCCGCCGTTTTGAACGAATGCAGCCATCTGAGGGTCTACAAACTGTAGAGCAGCGGCTGCCGCGTAGGTATACTCATGTGCTCGCGTGTACTTTAGATCAAACTGAGCCTGGCGTTTGGCAAGCTTCTCAGCCGTTTCTTGGGCGCGTCTAGCCTCGATTAATTCAGTCAGACTCGTCTGCATTGCCGACATTTCTGAAGCCATGGAATCGAGCAGCTTCTTCTGTCCACCCAATTCCTCGGAGAGAAACTTCTTGAATTCCTCTCGATCACCTAGCAGGCGCGCGAGCTGCGCGTCACTCTTCTTCGCCAGAGCCTCGTATACCTTTACAGCCACGACTCCCGTCGGTGCACTGGCAAAGATCTGTTGATCAGAAGCGTATGGCGCGGTTACTGAAAATCGCTTCCCAATTTTATCTGTATCAAGCAGGAAGTCTGGCCGATAGCCCTTGCCAGCGGACTTTGCCTGCAACTTGTTACTCTTTTCGTAGACTTCGCGAAGTACGACCTCCAAATCCTCACGTACGAGTGAGACAAACTTTCTGGCGTCCTCGCGTTCCCACTTGTTGTTGATATTCTCAACCTTGATTCCATAGTCCTTGAGATTTTTTACAACGCTGACAGTCTTACCGATCGCACCACCTTTTCCAGGCAAAAGGGAGCCCGTACTTAGTATTAAATCGACCTCGTCGGACTTCGCAAAATCCCAAGCACTCTTACCCAGTTGCTGAACAGCATCCCCGAGGCGAGGCGCGTACCTTTCATTCAGCAGTCTATTTTCGCGGCGAAAAAAGTCGCTTGTTAGTGCCTTCTGATATTGCAAGTAAAGGCGAGGGTCCTTTTCGATGGCTGCCATTTGGCCGGCCACCCACGCTTCTTTGCGAAGGTTCTCTCGGTCGGAGTCATTTGCCGCGTATGCTGTGCTTCCTGTGGCACAAGCTATCGCAATGGCGAGTATTCGTGAAACGCAGTCGCGCCAACACCTTTTAACTCTCGCTCCGTACGCTCTAAGGCGTTCGCAATGATCTTGGAGAGGTAATACCACGATGGCCTCCTTGATGTTGCTCAAATAGGCTTTTGGCACAAAACGCTTCAAGTTCTAGCAGTACTCGTCAATTTGCGCCTGAGGTCGCAGACGCTAAGCGGGCGACTCGATCTCGTCAACCTATTGTGTCGGGGCCAGACCAATGCCGTCAAGTTAAGGCCTGAGCCGACGAACTGCATCCTTACAAATCAACAACTTACGGGTCATGTCCCATGACGTGGTGTAAGTCCACAGCCCGGACAGGCTGAGATACACATTACTCAGCGTGCCACTACTGACAGCCGAGTCGGGACAGTATCGCAGAGGGTCTGCCAGGGTCAGCAATGCGGATGGGACGCCGCGAACTGAGCGGCAGCTTTATGGAACCTCAACGGCAAAATCTTTCCGTTGCCCAGAAGCTGACACCTGTGGGGACCCGCTTTTGGTCCGGGTGCTGCAGCAATCGAAATCGACGCCACATTGCTGACGGTCAGGCCGCTGGGGTGACTGACTGGTCTGGAGCGAGCATTTCGGTGAAACCTATGTCAGGAACCGCTGCATTGGCGATCTACTGAATTTGTTTCCCCGGTTCGAGTCCCAACAGACGTTCGCCAGCAGGCGATGGGTAGAGGTGGCGGCTGATTTGGCTGCGCCGAAACTTCGTTTTCCGGGCCTTTGACAGTATGAGGTCGCCGCCCCTACCCATCTCCTGCCACCCAATGAAGTGACCTTCCAGCCACCTCACATCCCAACAGCATGTTTTAACTCAGAGGATGAACTTTGTAGTTGAATCTGAGTGGATAAATGCTATTTGGTCCTTGTTTTATATAGGGTTGAAGCTATCTTTTGTGAAGTGATTGGGGTTGTGGGTGAGGGTGTGGGTGAGGGTGAGGGTGAGGGTGAGGGTGAGGGTGACGCCAGGCGGCAGGCAGGCCTGCCGTTCTCCGCCCTTCTCGCTCAACCGAAAGCGATTGGCGCAGCCAGGTTGCGCATCAAGGCCACGACGCTCCAACCGGCAATGGCGCTGGTGCGGGAATAAGTGTCGACAACAACATGAACCTCTTCACCACGAACCTCAATGCGGTGATCGTCACCCAGAAAGCCCGGCACACTGTTGATACTGACCTGCGTGGCAGCCACACCTGCCGTGGCAAGCGCTGTGGCCACAGACACGTTGACCTTGGTGGGGAACAGGCTGATTGCGTCGCGGGCATTGCCGGAGAACACCTCGCTTGGCGCACTGGCCGTCAGCAACTCCTCATTGAAGATGGGTGTACCGCGCAGTGACGCAGGCCCTTTCTCGGTTCGGATGCCGGCGTCAATGGCACCCATCAGCGCGGCAGTGCGCAGCACGTCGAAGCCACCGATCGCACCTGACGCAAGGTGCACCCGCCGTCCCGTTGTGCGCGCAAGCGTTTCGATTTGAGAGAGAAAGTCTGCGTCGGCGAAGGCGCCGATGGACAGCACAATCAGGTTGGCTCCTGCGTTTAACGTGGGTTGGGCAATGTCACGCAGCAAACCGGGTGACGCCGCCTCCACCACATAGTCCGGTCGTAGCGCGAGTAACTCGTCGAGGGTTGCGCAAGGCTGGCAGGCGTTCTTGTCGGCCAGTGCTGCTGTGGATGCCGCGTTGCGACCAAAACAACCGACCAGTTCATAGTCTGCCAGCAGCCCCTGCCGCCAGGCGTCCGCCACGATGTTGCCGAGAAAACCGCAACCGGCGATGGCAAACTTCAATTTGTGCATGTTTCTATCCTCTGTTTTTCTGAGGTGACGATTTTCACATTCAGGTGACGACACCCCTGACGCGGCACAAGTCGCGACCATTGGCTTGTCAGGCAGCCCTTTTAAAATATGGGCTTATTGCTATGAAACTTGGATAATCTATGTCCGTTCCCACGCCGCTTGTCACCGCCCCCTGCAGCCCGCAAAACACGCTCCTGCGGGTGGACGGGCTGGCGTTTTCTTACCCGCGGCGTGCGCTGTTTGACGGCTGGTCGGCCTGTATCAGCCCTGGTGTGACGTTGGCGCTGGGTGGGGAGAGCAGTGGCAAAACCAGCTTGTTGCGGCTGCTGGCGGGTGATCTGGCGGCGCAGGCGGGTAGCTTGCAGATCAAGGGGGTGTCTTTGCAGGCGCAGCCGCAGGTTTACCGGCAGCAGGTGTTCTGGATCGACCCGCGCACGGAAGTTTTTGACGCCATTTGCCCCAACCAGTTTTTCGCACAGCAGCGCGCCAAGTGGCCGGGCTTTTTGCCTGCTGATGCAGCCGCCTGGACCGACTTGATGGCCGGGCTGTCGCTCTCCGAGCATCTGGACAAGCCGCTCTACATGTTGTCCACCGGTAGCAAACGCAAGGTCTGGCTGGCGGCGGCGTTTGCCTCGGGTGCCACGCTGACCTTGATGGATGACCCATTTGCGGCGCTGGATAAGGCCTCCATCCGTTATGTGCTGCAGTTGCTGGCTGCGGCCGCCGGGCAGGGCCAACGCGCCTGTGTGGTGGCGCATTACGAAGCCCCGCCGGGGGTGGCGCTGGCACAGGTGATTGATCTAGGTGATTAACTCCCACGCACCAACCCGGTAGTCGGGGTCCGTGCCCCAATTCCCGCCGCCCGCACCGCAATTGGGTGGTGGTGACAGCATTGCGCACCAAGCGTGTGCAATTTTGTATGCAATCTGTGATTTAGTCTGTACACAATCCTGGCACAGCTTTTGCTGATGTGTTTGGCATGAACGCCAAAACGCCTGTGACCCCCCGCGACGCCGTTGAACTGGTGGCGCTGACCAAAAGTTATGCCGCCGGTGCCAAACCGGCTGTGGATGGCATCAACCTGCGTATCGCCAGTGGCAGCTACTGCTGTTTGCTGGGGCCCTCGGGTTGCGGCAAAAGCACCACGCTGCGCATGATTGCCGGGCACGAGTCGGTGACCGGGGGCGACATCCTGCTGGAAAACCGCAACATCACCGACTTGCCCGCCGCCGCACGTGGCACCGCGATGATGTTCCAGAGTTTTGCGCTGTTTCCACACCTCAGTGCGCTGGACAACGTGGCCTTCAGCCTCAAGATGAAAGGTGTGGACAAGGCCACACGCCACAAACAGGCCGCAGATTTGCTCGAACGTGTGGCCATGGGCCACCTGAGTGCGCGCAAACCGGGTGAACTCTCAGGTGGCCAGCAGCAGCGTGTGGCGCTGGCACGGGCCTTGATCACCCAGCCGCGTGTGTTGCTGCTGGACGAGCCGCTGTCTGCGCTCGATCCGTTTTTGCGCATCCAGATGCGCGCCGAGTTGCGCCGCTGGCAAAAAGAGTTGGGCCTGACCTTCATCCACGTCACCCACTCGCAGGAAGAGGCGATGGCCCTGGCCGACACCATGGTGGTGATGAACCACGGTGTGATCGAACAAATGGGCAGCCCGCACGAAATCTACAACCGCCCGGTGAGTGAGTTTGTGGCGCGTTTTATGGGTGGCCACAACGTGCTGACCACACCCACGGGCAAGATCAGTGTGCGCACCGACCACATGCAACTCGCGGCCGATGTGCCCGGCCTGTCGGACGGTGCGGGCAACCATCGTGCGGTGATCACCGACATCGAATACCAGGGCACCTATGTGCTGGTCGGTCTGCAACACCCCGGCGAGGACCGCTCTGCCAGTGCCACCGCCGAGATCTCGGTGATGGTGCCCGAGGCTGCTTTTGCAGCGCGCCCGTTTCAGCTGGGTGAGCAGGTGCAGCTCCACTGGTCACCCGAAGCCGCCCACGTGCTGGCCCATTAACACCCAACCGTTCTTCTCCCTCCCACCACTTCGCAAGAAGATTTTTCAGCCCTCCAGGAGTTTTTGCCATGACTGACATCACCAAAACCATCACCGACATCGCCAGCGGTGTTGCCACCGGAGCGTTGAACGCTTCTGTGCCACGCCGCAGCCTGCTCAAAGGCACGGCCGGCATTCTGGCTGCCGGCATGTTCCCGGCTGTGCACTCGGCCGAGCCGATCGTGCTGCGTTACCTGGGCACCGCCGTGAACCAGGACAAGGCCATTGGTGAAAAGTTTGAAAAAGACACCGGCATCAAGATTCAGTATGTGGCCGTGACCACCGACGACGTGACCAAACGCGCTGTGACCGCACCCAACAGCTTCGACTTGATCGACACCGAATACTTCTCTTTGAAGAAGATCGTGCCCACCGGCAACCTCAAGGGCATTGACGTCAAGCGCATCAAGAATGCCGACAAGATCACCACGCTGTTCACCACCGGCACCGTGGCTGGCAAGGCCGTGGGTGAACAGGGCACGGCCCCCAAGAAGGTGATCTATTTGGAGGGTGAAAAGAGCAAGGTGTTCTCCAAAACACCAACCCAGTTCATGAGCCTGATCCCCACCGTGTACAACGCCGACACGCTGGGCATTCGCCCCGACCTGATCAAACGCCCGATCAACTCCTGGGCCGAGCTGCTCAACCCCGAATTCAAGGGCAAGGCCGCCATCCTGAACATCCCGTCCATCGGCATCATGGACGCCGCCATGGTGGTCGAAGCCATGGGCATCTACAAGTACCCCGACAAGGGCAACATGACCAAGAAGGAAATTGACCTGACCATCAAGACCCTGATTGAAGCCAAAAAAGCCGGCCAGTTCCGCAGCCTGTGGAAAGACTTCAACGAATCGGTGAATCTGATGGCTTCTGGTGAAGTGGTGATCCAGTCGATGTGGTCACCCGCTGTGACCGCCGTGCGCACCAAGGGCATTGCCTGCAACTTCCAGCCTTTGAAGGAAGGTTACCGCGCCTGGGCGGCTGGTTTTGGCCTGCCCGCCACTTTGTCTGGCCGCAAGCTCGACGGTGCGTACGAGTTCATCAACTGGTTCCTGGACGGCTGGGCTGGTGCCTACCTGAACCGCCAGGGTTATTACAGCGCCGTGCTGGAGACCGCCAAGTCCAAGATGGAAGCCTACGAGTGGGCCTACTGGATGGAAGGCAAGGCCGCCACCCAAGACATCAAGAGCCCCAACGGCGACGTGTTGGCCAAGGCCGGTCAGATCCGCGACGGTGGCAGCTACGAAGCCCGCATGGGCGGCATCGCCTGCTGGAACGCGGTGATGGATGAGAACAACTACATGGTTCAGAAGTGGAATGAATTTGTAGCAGCCTGACCTTGACCGCTCCCTCTCCCGCCTGCGGGAGAGGGCAGGGGTGAGGGCAGGTGGTGCAGCCATCGGTTATGTATTTATTTGATAGCTCTATCCCCTTGTATATAAAGGGCTAGAAGCCAATTTCTCTTATAAAAGCTGCTAGATCAGATGAGCGCCACAGCCCCTCACCCCATCCCTCTCCCCCAAGGGGCGAGGGTGCAAGACATGAAACACACACCATGAGCACATCCACCACAACCCTCCCAGCCTCTACCCCGGCACCCGGTCGCAGCATTGCGGCGTGGTGGCAGGCGATGCCGCTTTCCCTGGTGTTTGTGCTGTTTTTCCTGATCCCGCTGGCGCTGATTGCGATGGTCAGCTTCTGGGACTTCAACGAATACGAGTTGCTGCCGGCCTTCACCTTCAAGAACTATGTGTCGGTGTTTGACGGCTGCGGCAATATGGACGAGATGTGTGTCACCTTCAAGACCTATCTGTCTACCTTCAAATTCAGTTTTCTGGTCTGGCTGATCACGCTGGTGATTGGTTTCACCGTGTCTTACTTTCTGGCGTTTTATGTGCGCTCCAGCGGTGTGCAGACGCTGCTGTTTGTGTTGTGCACCATCCCGTTCTGGACCAGCAATGTGATCCGCATGATCTCGTGGGTGCCGCTGCTGGGGCGCAATGGCCTGGTCAACCAGAGCCTGCAGGGCATTGGGCTGATCAACACGCCCATCGAGTGGCTGCTGTTCTCGGATTTTTCGGTGGTGCTGGCTTTTGTGCACCTGTACACCATGTTCATGATCGTGCCGATTTTCAACAGCATGATGCGCATCGACCGCAGCCTGATCGAGGCCGCCAACGACAGCGGCGCGTCTGCCTGGCAAACCCTGTGGAACGTGATCGTGCCGCTGTGCCGCACCGGCATCATCATCGGCTCGATTTTTGTCATCACCATTGTGATGGGCGACTTTGTGACGATTGGGGTCATGGGCGGCCAGCAGATTGCGTCGATTGGCAAGATCATCCAGGTGCAAACCTCTTACCTGCAGTTTCCGCTGGCAGCGGCCAATGCGGTGATCCTGCTGAGCATTGTGCTGATGATCATCTGGGCCTTGACCCGGTTGGTCGACATCCGCAAAGAATTATGAACACCCCCGTCGCTCGCTCGCTTCGCGTAGCCGCCTCCCCCCTCAAGGGGGCAACACCAGCGGCCCGGCAAAGCCGGTTCCGCGGTGTTTCGCGCTTTGTATCGCTGGCCGCACATTGAATAGGATGTTTGTCCATGTCACATACTTCTGACCAACGCTCCGCAGGCTTCTGGTTTCTGGCGCTGTTTTTCACCGCTTTTGTGTTGTTCCTCTATGGCCCGATGCTGGTCATTGTGGTGCTGAGTTTTCAGGGGCCAGAGGGCGGGCTGACCTTTCCGCTGCGTGGCTTCTCGCTGCACTGGTTTGGCAAGCTGGCCGAGGGCCTGGGCGTGGTCGACATAGGCGCCGCGCTCAAACGTTCACTGGCCCTGGGCACGGCGGTGATGGTGCTGACCGTGTTGTTCTCGGTGCTGGCCGGGCTGGCGTTTCGCAAAAAGCTGGCCGGTGGCAACACCTTGTTTTATGTGGTGGTGGCCAGTTTGATCATGCCGTCGATCATTGTGTCGCTGGGCATTGGGCTGGAGTTCCGTTTGATTGACTCAGGCCTGAAATGGGCGCTGGAGGCGCTGGGCATGACCAGCACGCTCGAAGAGTACGGCAGTTCGCTGGGTCTGTTCACCTCGGCCCTAGGGGCGCACCTGACCTGGACACTGCCGTTTGGCCTGTTGATCATGTTTGCGGTGTTCAACCGCTTTAACCCGGCCTATGAAGAAGCCGCACGCGACCTGGGTGCCACACCCTGGCAAGGGTTCCGGCATGTGGTGCTGCCGCTGATTGCGCCGTCCATCGTGGGCATTGGCATGTTTGGTTTCACCCTGAGCTGGGACGAAATCGCCCGCACCTCACAAGCCATTGGGGATGTCAACACCTTGCCACTCGAACTGCAGGGCCTGACCACCACCGTAACCACCCCGTCGATCTACGCCCTGGGCACCGTCACCACCGTCATATCATTGCTGGTGATGGCCCTGGCGATTGGCCTGGCCTGGTGGCTCAAGCAAAGACAAAACAAGGGTTGAGAATGAGTGAGTTAGCCGCGCCGCTGTCCGATGCCGAGATGTACGAGCGGGTGATTTCGGCCATCCTGGATCACAAGCTACCACCCGGCACCAAGCTGGTGGAAGACAAGCTGGCCAGCGCGTTTGGGGTGTCGCGCACACGCATCCGCCCGGTGTTGGTGCGCCTGGCCAACGAGCAGGTGGTCACCCTCACACCCAACCGGGGCGCCACCATTGCCCAGCCCACTGAGCAAGAGGCGCGAGAGGTGTTTGAGGTGCGCCGCCTGATTGAGCCGTCTCTGGTGGAGCGTTTTATCGCTCAGGCCACCGATGCCGACATGGCCCAGCTCAAACAATGTATTGACGACGAAGAAGCGGCCCGCCAAGCCGGTGACATGCGCCGCGCTATTCGGCTGTCGGGTGAGTTCCATTCACTGATTGCCGAGGGCGCCAAACACGACACGCTGGCGCGCATCCTGCGCGAGTTAACTTCACGCACCTCGCTGGTGCTCATGACTTACAGCCCGGCGCACGAGTTTGAGCGCATGGACGCCACCTCGTGCGGCTGCAACGAACACCGCGCCTTGCTCGACGCGATCCGCCTGCGTGATACCAAAGAAGCCGCCAAACGCATGCGTGAACACCTGGCCCGGCTCGAAGCCCAGTTGCAGTTCAACACCGCAGACGACACCCCGCCCGATCTCAACGCGCTCTTTGGCGCACCGGCCTGATTCCCGCCATGCGTCAACTCCTGGTCATCAACCCCAACACCTCGACCAACGTCACCGTGCTGCTGCAGCAGCATGTGCAAAGTGCCGTCGGCTCCCATGTGACGGTGCGCTCGGTCACCGCACGTTTTGGTGCGCCCTATATTTCGGACGAGGCCAGCTACGCGGTCGCGGCCCATGCCGCACTCGACGCCTGGGCTGCTGCACTGACGGCGCCCGAGGGGCGGCCTGACGCGGTGTTAATCGGCTGTTTTGGCGACCCCGGATTACAAGCCCTGCGCGAAAGCAGCCCGGTGCCAGTCACCGGTCTGGCCGAAGCAGCATTCATCGAGGCTGCGCGCCATGGTCGTTTTGCGGTGGTCACCGGCGGTGAGCGCTGGGCGCCGATCCTGCAGCGGCTGGCACAGTCGCTAGGCCACGCCCAGGCGCTGGCGGGCATCCACACCGTGGCACCCACTGGTGCGCAACTGGCCGCCGATCCGGTGGCAGCGCGCCAGCTCTTGAGCCAGGCCTGCCTCAATGCGGTGCACCAACTCGGCGTGCAAACCGTGATCCTGGGCGGCGCCGGGCTGGCCGGCATGGCCGCGCAGATCCAGCCGTTTGTCAATGTGCCCATTGTTGACAGCGTCATCGCCGGGGCCACCTGGGCGCTGCGTAACTCACCCCTGCCGCCGCAGCGTCAGGTACCGGGGTTCGATGTGCCTTGGGTCAATGTGTCGCCCGAGCTGACGCGGTTGGGGTTGCCACCGTCTTCTTAATAAAAATAGTCATTGCCGCGAGTGGCAGTACCAGTCAGGAGCCTGGGCGGCACAGCGTTCTGCGCAGGTCAAGGAGGAGCCCGCGCAGCGGGCGGGGGACACGGAGCAGAACGCTGTGCCGCCCAGGCTACGGGTCACAAGCGCATATTTCAGGCGGCTGCCGTACCCAATCCGCGCCGCTTGCGCATCAGCAGCACAAAGGCGATGCCACCCGCATTCATCAGCAACGCGTACACCACGCTGGGCGCACTCATGGCGGGTGAGGCTAGCAGTTGTAAGCAGACAAAAATGCCCAGTGCCGAGTTCTGCAGCCCACATTCGGTGACCACGGCAACACGGTCAGCGTGCTGCAGCCGCGTCTGCGTGGCCAGGGCGTAAGCGCCGCCCAGTACCACCGCGTTCAGCAGCAGCGTGGCCGGGCCCAGCTTCGGCAGGTGCTCTGACAACACCTCACGCTGGTCCCAAAACGTGGCCAGCACAATCAGTAAAAACAGCGCGGTTGCCACTTTGGACGCTATGGGCTGCGCCCGAGCCACCTTGTGCGGGAATTTCCAGCGCAGCAGCATGCCCAGCAGCACCGGCAAGGTGGTCAGCAGGAAGATGCTGCGCACCATGGGTGCCAGCGGCAGCTGCGCCTGCAGGCTGCTGCCCATGAAGTGCGCCAATGACAGGTTCAGGATCAGCGGCAGCGTCAGCGTCGAGACCAGGCTGGTCACTGCGGTGAGTGAGAGTGACAGTGCGGTGTCACCCCGCGCCAGGTGCGTGAGCAGGCCCGAGCTGACCCCACCCGGGCAGGCCACCAGCACCATCAATCCCACCGCCATCACCGGGTCCAGCCCGGCAAAAGTAGCCACGGCAAACCCGGCCAGCGGCACCAGCAGCATCTGCCCGGCCAGCCCCACCAGCAGCGCCCTGGGCCGCTGCGCCACCCGGCGAAAATCGGCCAGCACCAGGGTCAGGCCCAGATAAAACATGATGAAAGCCAACGCCAGCGGCAACAGGGTCTTCACCACGGCTGGGTTCACAGGAAAACCCCCACCGACAGCAACAAGCCCAGCAACAGCCCCAGTTTGGCGGTGGCACCCAGCAGCTGGTTCAGCTGCGCGCCCGAGGCCTGGCGGCGCAGTTGCGGCAGCAGTTTGAGCGCATAGGGAATCGCCAGCCAGGCCAGCATGGCCCCGGTGTGCCCAGCCCAAGCCAAAGCCAGCACCAGCCCAAAAGGCAGCAGCACCATGACCGCATAAGCACGCGCTGCACCGGCATCACCCAGGCGCGTGGCCAGGGTCAAACGGCCCTGGCGCAGATCGGCCTCGTGGTCGCGGTAGTTGTTGACCAGCAGCACCGCAGCGGCCGGCAGGCCCACCACCGCACCACCCAGCCAGGGCGCCAAGGTGGTGCTCTCACTTTGCAACCAGTGGCTGCCTGCCACCGCAAGCAGGCCAAAAAACACCAGCACAAACAGCTCACCGAGTGCGCTGTGGGAAATCGGGTAGGGCCCACCCGAGTAGGCCCAGCCCGCAATCAGCGAACAAATGCCAATGGCCAAAATCGGCCAGCCACCTTGCCACACCAGCAACAGCCCCAGCAGCAGCGCCATCCCAAAACTCAAAGCCGCCGCTCGTCGCACACTCTGCGGTGTGGCCCAGCCAGCGGCGGTGACACGTAGCGGCCCGATGCGGTCCGGCCGGTCGGCACCGCGCTCAAAGTCGGCCACATCGTTGTGCAGGTTGGTGCCGATCTGGATCAGCAGCGCACACAGCAGCGTCACCACAAACACCGGCCACAGCGGCGCGGCGCCGTCAGCCCAGGCCAGGGTCGAGCCCAGCAGCACCGGCGTGGCGGCCATGCTCAGGGTGCGCGGGCGAATCGCGGTCCACCAGACCAGCAGGCGAGAGGAGGGCACACCCAGCGTGCGTTCAGACTTCATGG
>Ga0209066_10004560_pt1 | contig 14985 bp, 13 predicted proteins | sample All_14_2_FD_187198 | JGI IMG/M metagenome (GOLD analysis project Ga0209066, IMG submission 187198) | Freshwater microbial communities in response to fracking from Pennsylvania, USA - Allegheny Zone_MetaG_DW_15 (SPAdes) (version 2) ...
ACCAACCGCGCTGATATCCTTGACCGTGCCCTCCTCAGAGCAGGTCGCTTTGACCGTACAATCCAGGTTGAACTACCTGACCTTGAAGAACGTAAAGCTATCTTTGGCGTCCACCTCAGGGGTATTAAGTTTGATAAGACTAGTATCGATGTCGATCTCTTGTCTAAACAAACACCTGGCTTCTCGGGAGCAGATATTGCCAATGTTTGCAATGAAGCTGCTCTAATCGCTGCCAGAACCAATAAATCTATGGTTGAGAAACAGGATTTTCTCGATGCTATTGATAGGATTATTGGTGGTCTTGAAAAGCGCAATAAAATAATCACCCCTGAAGAGAAAAGAGTTATAGCCTTCCATGAAGCAGGTCATGCTGCGGTGAGTTGGCTGCTAAAATATGCTCATCCCCTGGTTAAGGTGACCATTGTACCACGTGGTAACGCTTTAGGGGCTGCTTGGTATCTTCCTGAAGAGCGCCAGATCACTACGAAAGAACAACTCTTTGATGAAATGACAGCTACCTTGGGTGGCAGAGCTTCTGAAAAGGTCAATTTTGGTAAGATTTCTACCGGTGCCCTTAACGACCTTGAAAGAGTGACCAAACAAGCCTACAATATGGTAGTCTTCTTCGGCTTAAATGATAAACTAGGTAACGTCTCTTACTACGACTCATCAGGTCAGGAATACAACTTCCAAAAGCCTTACAGCGAAAGCACTGCTCAAATAATCGATCAAGAGATCAGTAAGCTCATTGAAGAGTCTTATGCCAGAGCCATCACCATTCTAACTGAAAACAAGGAGAAGGTGGTAAGATTGGCTGAACGTCTCCTCGAAAAAGAGGTGATCTTCAGCGAAGATGTCGAATCAATCTTTGGCCCTCGCCCCTTTGGTGCGGTTGATCCAATCTCAAGACCAGCGGTCACCGCAGAGCCTCTTGCCGAGATAGAGACAAATAGTGAAGATAACAAATCAGCAGAATAATCTTTATTACGAATTGCGGCAGGTATTGTTCCTGCCGCAATTTATGTAAAACTGCAAAAGATGGACGAGAGCACGCCAAAAGAAAAAGTTCTGAAGAAAATCAGAAATGCATTAATAAATAAGAAGGACAACCCCTATTCGGGTCTTGATCTGGAGTCTCCCATTTATGTTATTAATGAAGAGGATCCTCTGGTTCTATTTGCTAACACCTTTACAGACAAAGGAGGTAAATTTCTTTATTGTGAAACAGCAGATGAACTAATGGAGAATCTGGCCACCATTGCTCAAGATTACCAACTTGAGCCTCTCTTTTGCTCAGATCCTGCAATACGAGAGATCTTACGAACTGCCGAAATAGCCTCCATTGCCGATCCATTAGAACTTCCTAATCTCAAAGCCTCCATCACCCGATGTGAACAACTGGTTGCCCGAACCGGTAGCATTGTTATGAGTTCAAAACTGCATGGAGGAAGAAATAGCTATAGTATGCCCGATGTCCACATCGTGATAGGATATGCTTCACAAGTTGTCAGAGAGATAAAACATGCTCTACAAGAGATTAAAACACGGTACTCCTCCCCCCCTTCTTTAGTTACCTTTGTAACCGGGCCCAGCCGCACCGGAGATATTGAGAAAACACTAGTCATGGGTGCCCATGGGCCAAAAGAGTTATATTTACTCTTTATTGATGATCGGGAATAGTCTCGATCTTGAACTTAAAAGGCACAATCATGGAAAACAAGGAATTTGTAGTTTTGACTACCACCTCAGAACCCTTTGAAGCCGAATTGATTCAAGGGCTTTTGGCTGACCACCAAATAGAATGTACCATCATTAATAAACGTGATTCTGAATTGTTTTTTGGAGAAGTTGAGCTTCATGTCGCAGCAACTGATCTAGAAGCAGCACAGACTATATTGAGTCAACGAAATAGTGAATAATCTTATTACCAGAACGCTTACAGGAAGCGTACTAGTAGCCGCAGTCGCAGGGGCCATATTTGCCGGCTCATGGTGGCTATTTGCTCTTTTTTTTCTTGTCACCCTCTTCGCCGTAAAAGAGACGCTTCAACTTACCAAGATTAAATCTGGGGCATTTAAGTTGATCGTTCTTGTGAGCTCTATGGCGCTATATGTTTTGCTTGCTTATCCCGGACAAGGTCGTTTACAAACAGAGTGGGTGCCACCTCTTATAGCAATGGCATCCTTTTTTATTCTGATCTCAGCCCTATGGTTAGTACGAGAAGAGACCATTAATCAATTAGGTGCCGCCTTTTTTACAGTAATCTACGCCGTTACTCCTTTTGCCCTCGCAGTAAGGATACCCACTGGTGGAGGTTTATGGGAGGCAGAACCTTGGTTACTCATGTCCCTCTTTATCCTCATTTGGGCAAATGACACCTTTGCCTATCTCATTGGAATCATGTTTGGCAAAAACAAGCTGTTTGAACGCATCAGCCCTAAGAAATCGTGGGAAGGTTGGATCGGGGGATTGATCATGACCCTGGCATTCACCTTTCTTCTCGAGGCTAAGCTTAAGCTGTTTTCTACGCCTCACTGGTTACTATTAGCTTCTGTTACCGTAATTTTTGGTACCTTTGGCGACCTTACTGAATCGTTGTTGAAACGATCAGCTGGGATCAAAGACAGCGGCAATATCCTTCCTGGCCACGGCGGTATCCTTGATCGTTTTGATGCCATGATGATTGCAACCCCAGTCTACTACTTTTGCATTATTCTCATATACTAAAAGCCTCTGATTTCTAAAGCGATGAAGTTACACAAAGAAGGAAACACAACGATTACTATTGCCTCCTCCATCTCTATTGTTCTTAGTACATTGGTCATGTTCACCCATCTCCAACTCTGGCTCCGTCTACTACTCATTCTCCCAATTCTTTTTCTATTTGTATTTATTCTCCGGTTTTTCAGAATTCCTGATCGTCAGTTTAAGGAGATTCCAAATGCGGTGCTTAGCTGTGCTGATGGTACCGTTGTTGCCATCGAAGAGGTTGAAGAAAACGAATTCTTCCATGAAAAAAGATTACTTGTTTCCGTCTTTATGTCAGTCAACAATGTACATATTAACTGGTTTCCTATCTCTGGAACCGTCGTTTACCAAAAATACCATCCGGGCAAATTCCTCGTTGCATGGCATCCTAAATCATCTACTGATAATGAAAGAACCACCGTTGTGATAAGAAATAACCACGGTGAAGTGATGTTCAGACAAATTGCAGGAGCCTTAGCTCGTCGTATCGTGTGCAATGCAACAAAAGATCAAATAGCAACACAGTGCTCAGAAGTAGGCTTTATTAAATTTGGAAGTCGTGTTGACCACTATCTTCCTTTAAACGCTGAATTAAAGGTCTCCCTAAATGATAAAGTGACCGGTGGAAAAACCAGTCTAGCAACATTTAAAGCCTAAACTCATGTATAAGCTTGCTGTTTTTCCTGGCTCATTTGACCCTATTACCATAGGGCATTATAGCATTATCAATAGGGCTCTTCCTCTATTCGATAAAATCATTATTGCGGTTGGGTACAATAGAGAGAAAAATGGATTCTTCCCCATTGAAGATCGAATAAAGTGGATCAACAAGCTTTTTATAAATCATCCCTCAATCGAAGTTCAAAGCTATACAGGCCTTACAGTAGATTTCTGCAAAAAAGTCAATGCCCGCTACCTTATTAGAGGCCTTAGAACCTCGGCCGACTTCGAATTTGAACGAAGTGTAGCCCAAGTCAACCGCAAACTTCAAACCGATCTTGAAACAATCTTTCTGCTAACTGAGCCCCAACATAGCTTCATCTCCTCCAGTATTGTCAGAGAAATCATTAGCCATGGTGGTGATCCGGCTGAGTTCCTCCCACCCGGATTAGATATCTCTGATCTTACTTCGAAATCAAATAGCCCTGAAAATAACTCAACATCGAAATAGCTGCTTACCATCCTTATAAAAAGCTTATCCCGAAATAACATAACAAATCACTAAATTCTGCTAAGTGATCTATTTCTTTTTTCTGTTTCTCTCCAAAACAACCTAGCAAATAGCTTACACCAGCTAAATGCATTAAAGAGCTAACATCTCTTAACAATAAAAATAAAGTGTGGTTTTAATCGTTTTCTAAAAAAAAGCGGAATGCGAGCCAGGATAATCATACTCCTCTTTCTTATTATCACCTTAAAGTTATCAGCCCAGAAAGGTATTTCCATCTCCGGAAATCTCGCTGGAGCTGATGGTTTGAACATCTCTCTCTACCTCATAAAAGATCCCCTAACCCACTCAGAGAGATTAATCAACACCCAAAAAATTGACAGCAATGGATCTTTCTCTTTTCAGGTTGACACAACAGGAATCCATACCTTTGTCATTGAAGTTATGCTCCAACGAGATGAATTTACAGTCATCGCCGGACAACCCCTAAAGCTTACAGGTGTATTTAATAAACAGATCCAAGGATTAGAGGCGTGGGCGCTCAACCAACCTATAGGTCTCTGGCCTGCTCCAAATGACTCTCTCTTCTTCGACAAACCAATCCGTGATTTCGAACAACAATATGCGGCTTTACTTGACACTTCCTTTAGGAAAATCTATCGACAAAGAGATTATTCTCCAGCTAAGACCTTCATAGATCAACAAAAGAAAAGTCCCTATTATGATACCATCTCCTACCGAGGCCTCTACATTCACCATAGATTAGGAACATTAGCCTATTCTTCAGGGATCTGGACTAAAACTGACGCTCTAAAATCGCTGTTTTCTATACGGCCTAATCTTGACAATCCCGGTTGGTGGGATCTCTTTAGACTCATCTTCGATAATTACCAGGCACAAAGTAGTCGATACTTTTCTCAAAAAGCCATTAATGCTGCCATCAATCAGCCCAATAGCCTGGTAGCTCTCGAAGATACCCTTGGAAAAGATCCGTTCTTAAAGGATGAAATAGTCAGAGAGCTGGTCATTATTCTTTCGGCTAAAGAGCAACTAAACGGAGCACAAGCAGCCAATTGGGAAAGGGTTTTAACTCAACTTGCCTCTGCTTCTGATTTTAGTTCTCACCGAAATCTTGCCCTCAATATTCTGCAATCATCTGGAACCCTCACACAAGGTAAATTAGCTCCATCACCTCTACCCGGATTTAGACATTTCCCAGATTCCCTGATAGGTAAACCCATCTTTCTTATATTTAATCATCAACTCTGTAACACTTGTCAAACACAAGCTTTATATATGACAGAGTGGCAAAAAAAGACCTTCTGGCCAGGAAGAATCATTATTGTTGACCTGGACATCAACGCAGAGAAGACCCTTCAAATCCAGACGAAAGAGGTCATAAGGATAAATGGGGGGAGAGACTCAGAATTTATCAAAAAATGGCAGATACGCTCCCTGCCCCTATTTGCCATCATAGACAAAGAAGGCCGAATAGTTCAATTTCCGGCTTTAGAACCTGGTCCTGAGTTAGAAAACAAACTAGAAACCCTTACCAGGCCAAAGGAGCCAAGAAGAAGAAGTTTCAGATAATCAGATTAGGTACTCGTTATAAGCTAAACCTGGTCAAGAGTATGGGTATCCTCGTCCTGCTCCTCCGATTGCGGTTCAGCTGAGAAGAAGGAGAAGTGCACCTTGCCGTATTTTCTTTCGCTGAAGAAATTCGGGTGAGTTGAATAGTCAACGGCGATGGAGTGTTCAAGGACGAGCATCCCCTCTGCATTAAGAAGTTGACGATCAAAGACAAGATCAGGTACTAAAGCGCCTTCAGCGAGATCATAAGGAGGGTCAGCGAAGATCAAATCGAACTTACGGTTAGCTCCTTTTAAATAGTGAAAAACATCCCCTCTTATAACACTAAGTTGCTGAAACTCGAGTTGATTTGCAGTAATTCTGATATAGTCAGCTGCTTTTTGATTCATCTCAACAGCCAAGACAGAGGAGGCACCTCGTGAAGCAAACTCATAAGAGATGGAACCAGTTCCAGAGAAGAGATCGAGAACAGAGACTCCGTCAAGATCATAATAGTTCTCTATAATATTGAAAAGGCTCTCTTTTGCCATATCGGTTGTGGGTCTAACGGGTAAGCCTTGTGGGGGGTTAAGTTTCTTACCCCTCCGAGTTCCTCTTATGATTCGCACTGTAATAAAAGATTTGAGATGAATAAAACTAATGCCAGAATAGGCCTAAAGTTCACAAAGGTGTGAATTAAGAATAGTGAAATGCTGATGACCGGGCAATTCATCAAAGACGTAGCTATAACTAATTGAGGGGATCCTACGTCCAAAACCGATATGCCTAATATATCGATAGAGTACATCGAAGACCTGGCTTTCTCGTTCTATTTCCCCTAGGAGAACCGCCTCTGTTTCCTCAGGATTAAGACCCATTTGATCCATTACGAATAAGAGGTAATAGATCAAGTCTTCACGACTCTTGTATTCGAAGCTATTAAATAGCTGCAATTGTTTATTTTTGATATATACCACTTCGAACCATGTGGGGCGGATATGAACGAAGATCTTGTCGTCGAGTTGTTGATTCTTAAATTGGTTCAGGAGAACCTCCAGCAGAACAGATGAGGCGTGGTGGACGATAGAAGAACCAAACAGATCATCAATAAATTTAAGATAACGACTTTCAATACCAAAGAGGTTATTGGCACCGGCAGCAGAGATATGGTCAGAAAGAACGACCAGAGAGTCAGCGAGCGGGTGGTTAAAACCATAGAACATTCTTTCGTCACCTGGCTGCATCAGGGCTTCTGGAACAAGAGTAGCCTGGCGAGAATCGATAAAGAGGGTACGTTTTTGAACATAGCCAACAAGAAACTCATTTTTCCTAAGAGAGTCTCCTATTAACTGTTTAATAAGATCATCTCCTATGGGAGTACCCGTTTGCTGGATCTGTTGCCATTCAAGGCCGACCATCTTGCCATTCTGAGCTGTATCAGCTATAGAAAAAGAGTATCCATCCTGCATTAACAGGATGGATACATGATAACGTTGAGGTTGCCCGGGATCAAATCCTTTGTCAAAATGACGATGTTGTACGATTAGCTCAACAGGCATCTCTGATAAATTTCGTAACAGGCTATTACTCCCAGTTACCGTCGGTGGTAACTTCAAGCATTGAACCAACCTTTAGACCAGGGAAACGGTTAATATCCTCCAGACCTTTATTTAGATTCCTTATAAGTTGTGAATCTAAACCATCAAGAATGACATCATTATGAGCACGAGCTTCAAAAACATCAACCTTCAGACCGCCTTTATCGATCTTTCCGGCTTCTAACTCAAACTTCTGACCGTTAGTACCAGGAATCAGAGAGAGGTTATTAATATCAAAGTTGGCTCTTTTCCCGAATAATGAGTCAAGGATAGCTACTCGTCCGATAGTATCACTGATAGACCGAGTGAAGGTTGTATCCTTTGGATCAGGAATCATTTTTACTACAGGGATAGTACCTGTCTTCATGTAATTAACAAGCGAATCCCAATTAGCTGTATAACGCTTGTTATGCTGACGGAAAAGACGCTCCGCATCGCGAATGTCTTTAAGAGCCTGAACAACGCCTTCGTACCTTAAGCTTTTTTCCCTGTCAAAACGAACAGGTTTCATGATGCTTTCAAAGATAGCATAGCTCAGCACGAGTATGATGACCGCAAGGAGGACTTTAAGAACGGTTTTCATGGTTTTACGGGTTTAAATCACGGGCAAAGTTAATTATTTTTACTTACGATTCAAATGCAAAAACGAAAATGAATGACAATTGAGACAGTTTGTCATAAACAATTATCATTAATTCCAAATTGGCCTAAAACGTCTAAATAACGATTAGAAGTTATATACTAACGCTGTTTGGACTCTTAAATTATTCGTAGTCTCTGTTTCGTCGAACTTATAGCGATTATCAGGCTTACCAAAGGCAGCAGCAGTATACTCTACTTCTGCAATAAACTGAACAGGACCATAAATCCATTCAACCCTTGGAGATAGACGATAGAGAGACGCTATATCATCTCCTCTACCATAGAAAGCACCAACCACATCCTTTTCAGTTCCCAGATTCTGACTATAACCCGCAAAAAGTCCCAAATTAACCGCAGGGGTTATACGGTAGTTGCAGTCGATCCAACTTGAGAGATTATTCAGGTTCACATACTCTCTGGCATCCGTTGTTGGATCAATTGAAGAGACGGCATAGCCTCCCAGCATAAGATGGTCACTTAGATTCTGCCCATAAAGAGCTTGTCCTTTAATACCAAATTTTCCCTTGGAATATCCTATATAAGCCAAAGCCGAAAACGAGCTAACCTTATTATCATCTATTATCAGACTATCTGAGGTCATACGGGGTCTGATCATCTTGTAATCAGCGCCTATACCCATGATTACTGATCCTTTATTTAGTTGATATTGGAGATGAAAATTAGGTAATCCGGATGTTCTCAGGTAATTTGCTGAAGCCCCGGAAGGACCTGAAGATTGATAATCTCTTTGTGTGTAGATAGCAGCAATAATTTTGCTTGAGCCAAACTTATATTCGGCTTTAACCATTGGACTACGGGTGAATGATCTGAAAGGGGCTCCGGTATTTAGTGCCAAAACCTTGGGAAGCATCTCTGGGACATCCATAGGATTCCAATACTGACCAGCTAAAACAGACCACTTTTCCCAAGCCAAAGAAACATAGGCATGTCGTAAACGAAATGCATTATTCTCTGTATTGGAGGGACCGGTAAAATCACCTTCCACAAAAGCCATTGCAGTAGCGCCCAAGACTTTTGGCCCAGTAGCTTTTATATTAACCCGCGAGGTCATCGCCCAAGAATTAAAACCTGGCGTAGCATTAATATCTTCTCCTTGGGCATCATACTTGGGCTTTTGCGGATAAAAAACCAAGAAGCCTTCTCTGGCCTCTACCACTTGCCGGCTATCCCATGCTACATCAGCCTTTGCAAAGCCATGTATGGAAACCGTAACCGGTGTATCGTTACTGTTTTGAGCTTTCAGATCTCCTGAAAGCAGACTCACTAAAATGACAAGTGCTCCAAAGAGCGAAAGTAGATGTCTATTCATACAATTCGTTAATGGTTATTAATTTCTTTAAATAATATTTGGATCAGAGCGCATCTAACAAAACGGATCAAGGGATTCCACATATCAATCTCCTAATAAAGAAAGATCACTATTTACCTTGAAGAAACTAATAAAAACGCATATAACCAAAGTCAAAACAGAGAGGAACCCTGTTTATCTATCCTGGAGGAGAAGGCCAACCAACGCAAGATGAGATACCCTTTTGTTGATCGATCGCAAAGACATGATGTTTTATGCCATTGGTTATTGCGATATAGGAGGCCTTTAAAGAGATATTATACCTAACTGCCTGTTCAAGAACTTCGGCACTCAGGTTAACCTCTGGGGCTTTGCACTCAACCAGCAGCCAAGGATTTCCGAGAGTTGTCCAGGCCACCAAGTCAGTTCTAAAGACTCTCCGATTAATTCTTATCTGCTGTTCAACCCCTAATAGCCCCGCCGAATAACCCATTGAGTAGACTAAGAAATTAATAACATGCTGCCTGACGTTCTCTTCAGGGGTCCATGCTACCCATCTCTTCCGTAAAGGGTCAAAAACAGTAACCTTGCCAGAGTCTTCCGAGAAGCTAAGATTGGTCGGAGGAAAGTTGAGTGAATCCATAATCATTGGTTACGAGTGCAAAGGTAATCAGATAATTTACAAAAAATACCCTACCTTTGCTTACTGAGTCAATATAAACCTTTGACCAGCCTGCATAAATAAATCCAAACCATTGCGACCAAAAGCATTTGGATAGAAGACTTAACATAAGACAAAAGGAAACAGATTAAGTTTTAAAGGCAATAGTTGTCGGTGAAAGACAAGGAACAAGAAGATGAAAGCTCCTGTCTGATAGAGGAGATCACAATGACGACTAACAAAAAGTTTAATTCACATGAAGACGAAGAAAGAGATTGTAGAAAACTGGCTACCAAGGTATACTGGAGTACCCCTTGACCAATTTGGAGAGTATATTCTACTAACAAATTTCCAGCGTTATATAGATCTTTTTGCTCAGTGGCATAATGTTCCTATTAAAGGCCTAAACCGAAGCATGTCGAGTGCTACCAGTGAAAACATAACCATTATCAATTTCGGGATGGGCAGTGCCAATGCAGCAACCATCATAGACTTGCTATCTAGCATCAGACCTAAAGCCATCCTATTTTTGGGTAAATGTGGAGGACTCAAGAAAAAGAACAATCTTGGAGATCTTATCTTACCTATTGCAGCGATTAGAGGAGATGGAACCTCTAATGACTATCTTCCTGCAGAAGTACCGGCATTACCTGCTTTTGCTCTTCAGAAAGCAGTATCGACAACCATTAGAGATAACAATTTAGATTACTGGACTGGTACGGTATATACTACGAACCGTAGAGTATGGGAGCACGATGAAAAATTTAAGGATTATCTAAGATCTATTCGAGCCATGGCCATCGATATGGAGACGGCTACACTCTTTACCGTCGGTTTTGCCAACCATATTCCCACTGGAGCATTACTTTTGGTTAGCGATCAACCGATGGTTCCCGACGGAGTAAAAACGGAGGCTAGCGACAAGAAGGTAGATGAGTCTTTTGTAGAATCCCACTTAAAGATAGGCATTGGGTCTCTTCATCAGTTAATCAATCATGGGCAAACCGTACGCCATCTAAAATTTGATATTGATTAAAACAACAGTCTCTTTTATCATAGTTTAAAATAATACGATCGAGCGATTCTCCATCTCATAAAACCAGATCAATGTCATACGAACAGATACTGACTGATATTAAGAACAAGAGTTTTAAACCCCTTTACCTACTTCACGGTGAGGAGTCCTATTTTATTGATGAGATATCAAATGCTCTGGAGACCTCTGTCTTAAATGAAACAGAGAGAGAGTTTGACCAAATGGTTTTTTACGGACGAGATGCCAGTCCTAATGAGATTATTAACGCCATCAGGAGAGCTCCAATGATCGGCCGATATATGGTGGTTGTGGTAAGAGAGGCGCAAGACATGAAGAAGATTGAGGAGTTGGAGCTCTATTTCAACAAACCCTCTCCTTATGGGATCTTAGTCATAGCTCATAAACACAAAAAAGCTGATTCCAGGAGATCATGGGTTAAGACAATACAAAAAGCAGGAGTTGTCTTTGAATCTAAAAGACTATACGATAATCAAGTCCCCGACTGGATCAGAAATTATATAAAAAACAAAGGATATTCCATTACGCCTCAAGCCTGCATGCTCCTAGCCGAGAGTATAGGCTCAGATCTACAAAGGGTTACTAATGAAATAGGAAAGCTCTTAATCAACTTAAGTCAAGGAGCCCAGATAGATGAGAACCTCATTGAACAGAACATTGGTATAAGCAAAGATTTTAACGTATTTGAGTTAAATAAAGCCATTGGAACAAAAAACCATGTAAAAGCCAATCAAATCGTTAATTACTTCGCAGCAAATCCGGGCGATAACCCTATCGTCTTAACCATTGGAGCCATAAACCAGCACTTTACCAGAATACTACTTACCCATTCCAACCTCGCTGAAAAGAAAGGTCCCCAAGCCCTAACCTCTGAATTAGGGATTCCTTTTACATTTACCAAAGAGTATTACGATGCCGCCGGGCTATACCCTCTACACAAAGTAAAAGAGATCTTTGCCCTTTTAAGAGAGTATGACCTAAAAAGCAAAGGTTTAGGCAACGAATCGATCACTCATGGAGACCTCGTGCGTGAGTTAGTGTTTAAAATAATGCATAACCTTCCACAAAGCTAAAGTCAGACTTATCTTTCAGGCTTTATCAAGGAGTCAGGTAACAAAACAATTGATTTAGGTTTTAAGAAGAACTCTTTCCAGTGATTGAACTCCTTTCTGTATGACAACCCTATTCCTTGAGTATACTGTGATGAGTTATACAAGAGATCAAGATTATTTGATCGATTAAAAGCTCTGGCGTAAAAGTTCCCCTCTTTTTTCAGCTTCCACATGAGCATAACATCCCCTACCAGTTGGCTTTGATTCTTCTGATCTTGATTATTTCTAACCCCAAGGTTCCCGTCTATCGTCAAACGGTCATCAAAGAGTTGGGCATTAAGTGCTAACTCAAGTTCCTGGGCTGATACATCGTCACTAGGGCGATAGTTGACCCCTATTCCAAACCCGGGAGTCAACTGAGAGATCAACTTATTTACTTGATTTGACAATAACTCAAAAGAGCTAACACTGATTGAACTAGCCAATGAAGAGTTACCCAGATCGAAACTAAAGCTATTCAAGACCAGTAAGGAGAGGATTTGTTGAGTCATTACCACCTCGTTTAGCGTATCTAACTTAGAAAAGATCATCTGCTTAATATCATTATCGAGCTTAGGAAACTCTATACTGAAAGCAATCTTTGGATCAATTAAACGATTACTGAGACTAATAACACTATTAACAGGGATTCTGGTCTGTAAGATGGTTGAATCAAGAGAGAGACCTAGTCCGTTCAAGGTAGTACGATTATGGTAAACCGCACGAAGATCAATCTCAGAGGACAAAGGATCACCAACAAATCTGATTCTACTACCCTTTCTTATCTCTAATTGCCGCGTAAAAAGGTTTCTAAATTTAAACAGGAAAGTACCATTTGAAATCTCATATTCTCCCGTCACCCCCATATCGCCATGTGAGTTGATGGTGAAATTGACATTCCCTGCACCTTTACTCTCAATAGAACCGGTTTGGTATGGGAGGTCAATATTGACAAGAGCTTCAGGCTTAAAAGTAAGATCAATATTCACATTAAAACCATTCAAACCTACACTATACCCCTTTGCAGGCAACAGTGACTCCTCTTTACTATTCTGATTAAGAAAGATAATAAAATCATTATCAGCAACAGAGACCGATGAGCTCATAGGAATATTGATATTTGTTCCTTTTTCGAGCGAGGTCTTCGATTGAACCTGCATATTAGATAAAGGCCCCTTGAGTTTCATATCTCCTGAAACAATAAGATCACCATAGAATAATCGATTATGATGAGGTTCAGTAGAGAGTACAGTAAATCTATCTTGCATCAAACTTAAGTCAAAATAGAGATCCTTAAAACTTTTATGTGAAAGAGACCCTGACAAAATAGCTCGCCTACCTAAAGTATCATTTAGGGTTAGACCAGGTATAACAATCTTATCGGGATATACTTTTATTTCGTCGGCAAAAGAGTAGCGAGTATTAAGATACTTAACCCGAAACTCAGATCGAAGAAACTTAACAGTGCCTGATAACTCTGGCTTGTCATTAGAACCCTCTATGTTGATACGTGACGAGACAAAGCCATTTATATCAGACAAATAATCCTTAAGAAAGGGAGTTAGAATCCTTAGACTAACATTATTCACTGTAGCCAGGATATCAAAATTTCGCTTTTCTTCAAAGGGGAAATAGCGCCCCTTTATAGTGATCGGTTGGTAGTCATATCCTTCACCTTTCAACCTAGAAGAGGCATCCAGGTCTATGGCTCTCGTATCTGCTGAATAGTTCGAAATAAGCTTAAAATCGCCGAGTTGCTCATTATTCACAACCAGAGAGGGAATATCAAGATGAGCCGTCATCATTAGATTGCCAAACAACCCGGTTAAATCGGCCTGCCCATCAAGCTTTCCCTTTAGAGTCATCTCGTACTCTTCTAGTAATTCATTAAAGTTAGCCAGGTCAAATTGGCTAAAGTAAAAAGATAACATTTTGGTGGAGTCTTCAGACAGCACTCCATTTACCTTAAAGGCCTGCCCTGGTGCACTTGCCCCAAAATTCGAAAAATGAATTCCAGTAGAGTCATACAGAACCTCATTCAGAGGAAGGAAACTCCAATCTGTTTTAGCAAGATGAATTTTTGACTCGGTGATCTTACCTAAAATAGACGGGAAATTTGCGAAAGAGACAAAACCAGCTAAAGATCCCGTACTCTCATTTAAATTGCTAAAATCATTCCATCCGGTAGAAAACCATACACTATCATTGGCAATATTAGCAACAAAGTTTAAGCTATCTAATCCTAAAAGGGTCGAGTCTTTTTTATCCTCCAGGAAGATAGTGCGACGAGCACCGGTAACCAGCACTACCCGATCCAGCTGAGATAGTCCTTTAAGATACCAATCTTCAAATCGCACAGAGCCCAACGAGATGCCCGGCGAGTTTGTTTGAAGTAAAAATTGACCCTTTTCAGAATTAAAGTTACCCTCGACTAAAGAGTTATGAGCAATTTTAACAGACGGGCTAAACAATGCAGTGATAGCATCCAGGTTTTTAAGTTTGATTGAGAAATCGATGTTTTGGGGAACAGAGAGCTGACTAGTATCTATACCCTGATTTCTAAGATTAGCCAGGTAGTTATTAGCAAAAGAGAGGAAAGAGGCTCCAATTTTGTTAAAAGAGAAGACCCCTTTTACATCGGCATCTACAAAATCAGATCTAATTTTAAGATTTCGGCCTGTGATGGAGTCAAAAGCTGTCACCAAATGAAGATCCTTTAGTAGGTATATGCTTCCCTTTTCTTTGTATTTCAGGCTATCCACTTCAATACTGCCGGATAAGTCATCGAGAGATGATGCTTTGACATCAGAATATAGCATAAAGCTAACGTTCATCGTGGAATCATCTCTCTCGGTCAGCTTAAGTTTATCAAGGTAAGCATCTTTGACTGAGAGGAAGAAGTTGTACTCAGGTATTGTTTCGGATAGGTTGACACTTCCATTAAAGGCGAGCTTCAGATTAGGGTCGTCAATGCCAAGGATTCCACCTGCACGTCCCTTACTCAACTGACCGGTGATATCGATGTTTTTGTAAGAATATCCGCTAACCTCAATCTCTTTAACCTGGCTCTTAAGATCAACAAGGGCATCAGACAAAGAGACGCCATAACCTTCGAGATCTGCCGACAGAGTCACCGGGCCGAGTA
>Ga0209066_10004561_pt1 | contig 14984 bp, 1 predicted proteins | sample All_14_2_FD_187198 | JGI IMG/M metagenome (GOLD analysis project Ga0209066, IMG submission 187198) | Freshwater microbial communities in response to fracking from Pennsylvania, USA - Allegheny Zone_MetaG_DW_15 (SPAdes) (version 2) ...
CGAACCTTACTTTAAATACGCGGCCAATTGCCTGGTTGGTAATATCAACACTTTCAGTTGTCCAGTCGGTTGTTTCAGTATTCTTATACTGTTTAACCTGAACCCATGCAGTACCGTTCCATATCTGTACACTGAGGGTTTCAGTTTCTGAAGGAACTACAACATTGTTTTTAAGATCGAAATCAAGCTTAATGTTACCATCAGCATAACCTGTACCAATGAGGTAGAAGCTTTCTAATGACTGTGAGTAAGCAGTTGTAACAGGGCTGTAGTAGAATTCAGCAGCCGGAGCAGGATTACCAGTCTGGCCGGCTATACGCCAGTTACCACCGTTAACTGCCCACTGGTTGGTTTCAAATACACCAGTTGAGAAGTCTTCTGTGAAAGGAAGCTCGTAACCGTAGCTAACTTCAACGTCAATTGGTCCTTCAATCATTGATTCACCAGTCTGGCCGGCAAAACCGTAGATTGTAAGATCATAAACTGCAGTAATATGGTAGGTATAAGTTGCAGGAGCAAGGTCGAGGTCAAAATACTCAAGAGCTGGTTTTGCAACGTAAGCAACAAGAGCATCGTCACGATAGATGTTGTAACCTAAGAGGTTAGCAACAGTCTGTCCGCCGCCACCACCTGCATAGTCACCTAATTCATATCCGAAGATAAGGTTAGGATCCTGCTGGATATTTCCTAAGAGGATGAATTTACCATCAACAACATTACCACTTGCTGCGAGACCACCGGCGATACTACCTGAAACGAAGCCAGGGATATCGGTAGCTGCCTTAACAACACCTGTGAATGATGAAGTAGCAATTGAGAACTGATGGAGGTCAACACCACTACCATTCTGGTCAAACAACCAGAGGAATGGGCCACCGTCTGAGTTTCCGTCATAAGCTGAACCGTAAACACCGCTTAATGGGATAGAAACTGACTGGATTAAACCACCATTCATGTTCAGAAGAGCGAGGTCTGACCAGTTACCTGCCCAGAGACCACCATTACCACCATCAGCTTCAGGATCGTAAGCAATGTGACGAACTGCTACTGCTGAAGGAATTGTTCCTGCTAGTGTGTAGTCTTCGAAGTTCATCTTATAGATAGTAGAAGAAGCCTGGCCACCATAGAAGAACTCACCGTCATAAGCCATGTCACGGATGTTAGCAGCACCTGATACGGTGAAGTCTTCAACCCATGTACCATCAACATTGTACTTACCGAAGTTAGTACCCTGCCAGTTAGAGATATAGATAAAGTCACCGTCTGTTTCAATACCCGGCATACTAGCTGCCTGAGCGTTGAATGCAAGAAGGATATCCCATAAATCACGTGAACCGTTCTCATTATTATAGGTTACGTTCCTTACTGTAGGGCTGTATTCTGCAGAAGCAATCGGCATTGAAGTACGAGCTTCAGCGTCGGTTACAGTATAGTCAACAGGTACAGTTGGAGCTACCCATGTGAGGTGTACATAGTCGGTAAGAGCTGGGCTTTCACCTTCTAAGTTGGTTGGAGGAATGAGGTATACTGAAGTGAACCTGTAAGTGTCAAGTTCTGAGTATCCTGAACTGAAGAGAGCTGCAACACCGGCAAGATAAGTCTGGCCATAGTTGAGGTTTGTATAGGTGAAGGTCTGTAGCAGTGTGTTTCCAACGAGAGTACCATCGAGGAATACGCCGTATCCCTGGTGAGGTACACCGCCTGAAGCGATCTGTACATCGTCAATTGCCCAACCTGAAGCCCATTCGCCATTGTCGTCAGCGTGGAAAGCAAGTTTCACTGCGCCAAGTCCTGAAGGTCCTGAGTAAGAAGCAAGGTCAATTTCAAGGTTAACCCATCCTGATGGAGCAGGAGTCAGGGTATTAATAACTGTCCATGTAGCACCGTTGTCAGTACTGATTTCAACGTAAGCACTCTGGCTGTATTCGCCATTGTAGAAGCTTGCAAAATTCAGTCTGTATGACGGGAGGTTGGTCCAGTCCATTTCAGGAGTAATCAGATAATCGCAGCAGCCGTCTCCGTTGTCTGCATCATCATTAGTTACAGCATACTTGGTGTGCGGAGGAATAGTAAATGATCCTGAGCTACCATTGGTAGTTGCATACCAACCAGTTGTGTTCTGGGTTGTAGCTTCCCAGCCAGCTGGTGGGAAAGTAGCACCTTCGAAGTCTTCAATCACAGCAACTGCAAGAGGCTCATCCCATGTTGCAACAAGGGTAAGAGGATCTACATACAGGTTACGTGGTTTGTATTTACGTTCTGCAAGGATAATATCAAATGTACGGTTACTCTGGATGTTTGCATCAATTGCATAGTCATCGAAGCCAACTTTAGCTGCTAAGACAGTGTAGTGACCCTTGATAACATCTTCAAAGATAACCTGGCCTGCTTCAGGAACAGTCTGTGTGAGAACCGGATATGGATAGTCATGACCTGTTAAAGTAACAACAGCACCTGCAGGGCTGCCACCAGTTGTTAAACTTACGTTTACTGTTACGTCAACAAGTTTCTTGTGACCAACGATGTTTGAGTAAGCTTTTTCTGATTCACCACCATTAGTATAGTTAGCAGCAACTGCATAAGCATACCAACCTTCTGGTAACGGACCGAAAGCTGCATCGGTATAATTGGTTGAACCTACGTTTCCGTTGAGGAGAGTAAGAACACCTGATTCTGGACCTGCATCCGGATCAGCTACAGCAATACGCCATACTTTATAACCGGTAACATCGCGGCTACCCTGGTTATCCTGGATAGCAAGATATAATCCCTGGCCTTCAACACCTGACTGTGCAGTAGGAGCTGTAAGAGAAATCATACCACGCTGTTTTTTAGCACCACGAACTTCAGTTGAAGCTGCCCTTGCTAAATCGTCAGTAGCAACTGTACCACTTACGAAAGCACGGATCATCATATCTTGGAATGGAGATAATCCCCAGCCCTGACCTGCAACAACGTTGCGTGAGTAGCTGCGGTAAACGATAGGATTCTGCTGGTCAACACCAACACCTGCAACGTTTGGAGAAGCAGCACCCTGTACCATTACGAGGTAAAAATCACCTGACTCAACAACAGCGTTGAGGCCTGAGAATTCAACCCATCCGTAATTGTTAACAGTAACTTCGATTGAATCAAGAACAGTACCCGGTAAACCGTTAGCACCGTCAGCTGCCATTACCATAGCACCGAAGGTAGTTCCAAGGAAACCAGTATTGTTATTTGGGAAACTTCCATCGCCTACATAAATCTTACCACCATAAACGGTAGCAGGATGACCGGCAGGAGTGAACTTAACAGCATTCATGTTGCCCGGAAGAGCCCATGCAGCGTAGTTTTCAGCTGTGCCATCATCATAAAGTACTTCGTAATTTGGCTCTGGAGCACCCCAGGTAACTTCTGTCTGTGTATCAGCTGCATTAACTTCAGCGTGAACTAAAGTTGCAGGATAGAATACTTCCTCGAGCTCAGCGTTTACAACTGTAGTCTGAGTTTCAGTAACAACAACACCTGTTACGGTTTCAGAAGTAAATCCGGTTTTTGCAAAGGTCATTGTGTAAGTACCAGCATCAAGCATGATGTGGTATTCACCATCAACATTTGTCATTGTGGTATATGAACCGGCAGTAACAACAGCACCATCAATTGGTGAGCCGTCAACTGCGCTGGTAACCATTCCATGAAGCATACCGGGCTCATAAACGTACATTTCGTTCATGATGGTAACTGATGGATTAGCAAGGTCATTTGAAGTAACAACCAGTTCTTCAAAATATGACTGTCCCGGAGCAAATTCAGTTGCATCCCAGGTAACAGCGATAGTTTTTGAAGCACCAGGAGCAACTGTACCTGAAGCAGGAGTTACGTTGGTAATAAAGTTACCACCACCAATAGCTAAGGTATAGTCTTCAACTTCACCATAAGAAGTTGTACCGCATGGTGATAAAGTTCCGCCGTACTGAAGTCTTACCCTCATGCGTGTTTCACCTGTTTCAACATCAGCAGGGATAGTAATGCTCCTTGTGAAAGTAGCACCACCACCTGACATAGTTGTGGAGAAATACTCACCAGCATCAGTGAAATCACCATCTTTATTGAAGTCAATCCAAACGCCAGCGATATCAGTGCTGTATGCGTTAGGATTCTGGATTGTCATTGTGTAACTCTGACCCGGGGTAACTTCACCAACTATAGATGTATAGTCAGCATACTCCTGGCAGTTTGAGCTATTGTTGATATTGGCAAACTGAACAAGTGAAATATACTCATCACATCCGCCACTTGCTTCACAGTATGCGAGCGGAGTTCCGCCACCTACCCATGCAGGGAATTCAAAAGCGAGAGTACCTTCACCGGTATTGCTGATAGTAACGGTCTGAACAGCCTGGTTGTTAACCCATACTTCATCATAGATAGAAGTTGGAGTAACTACCATGGTTGGGTTAGCCCATTCAACAACTACAGGACCTGCAGGAGCTGAATTTCCATCAGCAAACACAGCCTGTACAGTGTATGAGTATACACCATAATTTGCAAGGTCATCAACATAACTTGTGTTAGTTGTTGTAGTTATCTGAATACCGTCGCGTTTTACGAGGAAATACTGGAAACCGGGAGCTGTCTGGAATGACCATCCAAGGTTAACAATACCCTGGATAGGATTAGTAAGAACAGCAGTAAGGTCGGTTGGTACACCAAGGGCTACGCCACTAACAGTCATAGTAACCGGGATAACAACTGTACCAACGTTTGGAGTTGAAGTAACAGTGATCTCTGCAGTTTTAACGGTACCTGCTGTTAGGCCGGTAGCATCAAAATTAACAGGCATGTTAAAGTTTGTATAGGCAGCAACACTTCCGCTTGTCTGTGGAACAGTAAGCCATGTGTTAGGACCTGGTGAAGTATAGTTAACGGTAGCATTCCATCCTAGAACGCCATCGCCGTTGTTAGCTATATTGAGAGCACCATTGAGCATTTCAAATGGATTCAGTGAAACGCTGTATGGGTTCGGGGTTATCGCCATTGAAGGACGCAGCATCACTACGTTCTGATAGGTTGTAGTATTTGGAGCAACACTAACACTCATTACAGTGTTGTTGTATGAAGCTAAAGAAGCAGTAAGAGTGTAAGGACCTGCGTTTACAGTGTTGAACTCATAAGCACCGTTAGGACCTGAAGTAGTAGTATAATTACTTACACCGTTGTTAATATTAACGGATGCACCTGCTACAGGGATACCAAAGCCATTGGTTACAAAACCTTCGAGGTTACCGAAACCTAATAGAGTGGTAAAGCTGTAGATAGGATTATTGATAGCATTTCCCTGAGCATTGTAAGGAACAATCTGCCAATAATAAGTGGTATTTGTTGTAAGACCTGCAGGAGCATAGAGCAGGGTATTTCCGACGTTTTGCATGTTTGCCATGTTTGTCGGAGGATTGTCAGTTCCAAAATTTACATAGTAACCTGTAGGAGCACCGGCGCCAGGAGTGGTGTTGGGTGACCAGTTAAGGTTAACATTGAGAGGCATTCCCTGAGCACCGTTGGCAGGTGAATTATAAATAGCTGCCAGTGGTAATGGAGGTACTACTGCATTTACATTGAGAGTAAAGTTAGGAATGTTATTTGGTGAAGGCCATGTATCTACCATAATATAATAGGTACCAGCAGCTAACTGAGTACTGATAGTCCTCAGTGTAGTTGAAGAACCAGTAGCCACTGCAACACATGATGATGGTTCAGGAGTTGGACAAGAACTCATAAGACCAACACCAGTCCAGGTGGTTCCCATTGGATCCATTGTAATAGTCACATCACGTGTACCGGGGATGGTAAAGGTGTAGATGATATCTTCACCACCATCATAATACCCCATACAGGTTGTTGAATAAGTATTACCTCTTCCAACAGTTGTATTAACATCTGAGAAAGGGAATGAACTTATTACAATAGGTGTAACGCAGTCATCACCAATGGCGCGGCTGCCGCCTTCAGGAACCATTGGTACGATAGTGGTAGGTCCGTGCTGAGCAATCTCAGCCTCAGTTGTAATAGCTTCCTCCAGTGTGAAAATCTGGGTTTGTGAGTAAGCTAAACCAACTGTCAAAACTACAACCATCATGGTAAGCATGAAGGATTTCATTCTGTAAAAAATTGATTTCATTTTTTTTGTTTAGTTAGTTTTAGATTTGTTTAAGCTTTCTTTTAGTCGTTAACTAAATAGAGACTTGATTTTACTTGTTATTGTTGTTTTATTTACTTGCCAGCTACCCTCCTTTCTGTCATTACCGACAATTTATTTAATTGAAGAAATCTTTGTGATGAAACCAAACAGCTTAAAGGCAACACATTACTGTCGTTGTATCGGAATGAAGGAAATAATGGAAGGAATGGTTTCAGGTTAAATACTGAAACAGGAAGAAGCCCTGAAATAATATTCAGTGCCTGGTTAAATGAATTAACAGTAATGAGTAAAACAGTCTTCAAAGTATAATTTTAGTTACACAAGTTCGACAAGCTATATTTCTGTAATGGTTTCCGATAACAGGGTCATCCCTCATGATTTTACCCTGTTCACTATCTATAGACAATAAAAAGCGCTTTTACCCTAAAGAAAATAGCGCTTTTTTTGAAAAAAAATTTAAAAACCTTGATTATTAGCCACTTCCCGAGTATTTAAAAACAGAAAAGCCCCAAAAAAGGGGCTTTTCCGGTAGTCAATCAGAAAAATTACTTGCTTACTGCAATCTTCCTGGCGAAGCTTTCGCCTGACTTTGTAATGAATTTAACAAGATAAGCACCAGCCTGGTAATTTTGAACATCAATCATGATAGTCCTTTCCTTTGTAACATTTATTTCTGTTACAACCTGGCCTACACAATTATAAACTACCAACTGGTTTACGTCACTTGTAAGTTCAATATTAACCACGCTGTTCGAAGGGTTAGGATAAATTCTGATGTTATGCTGCCCAATATTACCTGCATCAACAATGGTTGCACAGGCTGTATTGCTGAATTCCGATTCACAGTCTTCATAAACAGCAGTTACATTGTAACAGTATTCTTCACCCAGTACAGAGATTGACGGATCAGTATCAAGGTATTCTGTTTCTGCAGTATTGGCAATAAATTCACCATCACGGTAAATATTATAACCAGTAAGCTCGCGTGAACCGTTTACTGCCGGTAATGAACCACCCAGTCCGGGTAAATTACCCTGGATTGGTTTTGAAACTGGCCCATAGATAGTGTTGTCAGCAATTGGTTTTAACGGTGATACTGCACCATCCAGAGATTCAACAAAACCTCCCAGATTCCAGTTATAGTCAAGGTTATAAGCCTGTGACATAGACTCCCAGGTAGCACCATCAAGTGAAATCAGGTCACCAAATCCTGCAACTGCCGGACCTGCATCAACTCCGGCAACATAAACACCTGAACCGTGAGTTATTGAGTATCCGAACCAAAGTTCAGTTGTTCCCGAAACTGCAACCGGTGTGGAAAGTGAATATTCATTCCATTGACCTGCTACATATGAAGCTACCGGTTGACTCAGCATAAGCTGGCTTCCATTGGCGCCAGTCCATACCTTGAGTACAATAGTTCCTCCATCGGAATATGGGAATAACCTGATTTTAGTGAGTGATGTGCCTGCGTATTGTCCTAACTGAGTTGGTGTAAATCTCACGGCACACAGGAATGTTCCGCCACCTGTTAGTCCGATAGCATCAGCATTTTCTCCGTTATCCCATTCCAGCCATCCTGAAATTCCTCCACCACCACTTGGGGCTGTCCATTCAAGAAGTATCTGGTCACCATGAGATGCCGGTAATGGAATACTTGCTTCAAGTTCAGTCGGAGGCAGACAGACACGATAAATATGGACATTGTCAATCATCCAGTTGAAGATGTTTGTTGTTGCTTCACCGTTAGCCAGGAATCTTACACGGAATACCCTGTCAAAAGCATAACTTGTAATATCTATACTCTCAGAGGTCCAGTCAAATGATTCTGTGTTAGTGAAACTTTCAACTTCTACCCATGCAGCACCATTGAATACCTGAATTGAAAGTGTCTCAGTTTCAGTTGGTGCAACCAGTGTATGTTTGATGTCAAAATCCAGCATTATGTTTCCATCTGTGTAACCCTTACCAATCATATAGAAGCTTTGTAGTCCTATTTCGTATTCTGTTGCAACAGGGCTATAAGAGAATTCAACTGATGGAGCCGGATTGCCTGTTTGTCCTGCGATAACCCAATTAGCTCCAGTAGTTGACCACTGATTGGTTTCTAATACACCGGTTGAGAAATCTTCAGTAAACGGAAGCTCATAACCATAAATTACATCAACATCAATCGGGCCTTCAATCATCGATTCACCGGTCTGGCCGGCAAATCCGAACGGAGTCAGGTCATAAACTGCTGTTATGTAGTAGGTATAAGTTCCGGGATCAAGGTTGAGGTCAAAGTATTCCTGGGTGGGGTGCTCAACATATGCAATGAAGGCATCTTCCCTGTATACATTGTAACCAATCAATCCTGTCGCAACACGGTTGTTCCTTACTGCATTTGAACTGCGTTGGGTACTACCATCGCGTGCAATGCGGGCATCGGCACTTCTGCCTGAACTGCTACCCTTGCTTATTCTTGTAAGTGAACTGGCGGGGAACATAACACCATCGGTGTCATCACCTATGGAAATGTTGTCGACAAACCAGATATACCATAACCCCTGACCATCACCGTCAACAGCATTGAAAGCAACTTTTATACTTTCACCAGCAAAAGCACTAAGGTCAACAGTATAAGGGTAATCATAGTAATTCCAGCCATTGCCGGTCAGATCTGATGCATCCCATACCGGGGTCCATGTATCTCCACCATCAGTTGAAACCTTCACATAATAGTGATCATTATACGTTGAACCCTCCCAAACAGTTGACTCAAACGTTAACTCTGTTTCAGCGCCGCAATTAATTTCAGGCGTAATTAGCCACTCATCCTGATGACCGTAATCCCACCACAAACCAGCGTGATAAACACCAAATGGCTGGAAGTCGGATGATGTATAGTCATTAACGGTCCAGTAACAAGGTGTAGCTGAAGTATTTGTGTTAGTTTGAATGATTTCCCAGCCTTCACTTAAAATTCCGGCTTCAAAATCTTCAAACAAACTTCCGCCTGCACCTCCACCACCACCTGGAGCCATCCATGTAAGATGTACATAGTCAGTCATAGCAGGGCTTTCACCTTCAAGACTATCAGGCGGGTAAAGGTAGATTGAAGTGAATCTGTATGTATCCAATTCTGAATAGCCTGAACTGAACAGTGCAGCAACGCCGGCAAGGTAACTCTGGCCATAATTCAGGTCGGTATATGTATAAGTAAGTTCCGGGGTGTTTCCAACGAGAGTACCATCAAGGAATACGCCATATCCCTGCAAAGGAACACCACCTGAAGAGATTTTTACATCATCAACAGCCCAGCCTGATGCCCATGCACCATTATCATCAGCATGGAATGCAACCCAAACGTTAGCTAATCCGTTAGCACCTGAATAGGAAGCAAGGTCAATTTCAAGATCTGTCCAGGCTGTTGCAGCCGTTAGTGTGTATATCACTGTCCAGGTTGCCCCGGCATCTGTGCTTATTTCAACATAAGCACTCTGGCTGTATGCACCTGTATAGAAACTTGCAAAATTCAGCCTGAAGCTAGGGAGGCCTGTCCAATCCATTTCAGGACTTATCAGGTAATCGCAGCATCCGTTTCCATTGTCAGCATCATCGTTGGCAACAGCATACTTCGTATGAGGAGGTATACTAAAGAAGGAACTGCTTCCATTAGTTGTACCAAACCAACCTCTTACATTCAGCGTTTGTGTCTGCCATCCTGCCGGTGGGAAAGTTGCACCTTCAAAATTCTCGTCAAGTGCTATGGCAAGTGGTTCATCCCAGGTAGCCACCAATGTAAGCGGATTTACATAGAGATTCCTTGGTTTATACTTCTTTTCAGCCAAAACAATATCGAATGTACGGTTGCTTTGGATATTGGCATCGAAAACATAATCATCGAATCCTAACTTATATGCACCAAGAGTATAGTGTCCTTTGAAAATATCAGGGAATATAACCTGACCAGATTCAGGAACTACTTCAGAGAGCGCCAGGTAAGGATAGTCATGGCCTGTAAGGGTTACCAGTGTACCGGCAGGACTTGCACCAGTTGTAAGGCTTACATTAACTGTAACATCCACAAGTTTTTTGTGTGCCACAATATTTGAGAAAGCCATTGGTGATTCGCCACCATTTGTGTATTTGGCTGCAACTGCGTATGCGTACCAACCTTCCGGTAATGGGCCAAAAGCAGCATCGGTATAATTGGTTGCCGATAAGTTTCCATTCAGCAGGGTCAGAATACCTGATTCAGGTCCTGCATCAGGATTGGCTATAGCACTTCTCCAGATCTTATAACCGGTAACCTCACGGCTTCCTTCATTGTTCTGGATTGCTATGTATTGACCTTTACCTTCAACGCCACTTCGTGCAGTTTCAGGGTACAATGAAATCATGCCGAATTGTTTTTGCGGAGTTCTGACTTCAGCTGATAAAATAGCATCATCATCAGAAGCAGGACCGCTAACCAATGCACGGATCATCATATCCTGGAACGGAGACAATGCCCAGCCCTGACCTGCAACTACGTTGCGTGAGTAACTGCGGTAAACGATAGGATTCTGCTGGTCAATACCGACACCTGCCACGTTAGGTGAAATACCACCCTGAATCATTACAAGGTAGAAATTACCATCCTCAACAGTAGCATTAAGGCCGCTGAATTCAACCCATCCGTAATTGTTTACAACTACTTCAATTGAATCAAGCATTGTGCCGGGTAGTCCGTTAGCACCATCATCGTCAAATACTGCGGCACCAAAAGTTGTACCTATTAACCCAGTGTTGTTATTAGGGAAACTTCCATCACCAATGTATATTTTACCACCATAGATTGTGGCCGGATAACCGGCTGGTGTAAACTTAACACCGTTCATATTACCCGGAACTGCCCAGGCAGTGTAATTTTCAGCAGTGCCGTCATCAAACAGGATTTCATAATCCGGATGCGGAGGTCCCCAGGTAACTTCTGCTTGTGTATCTGCTTCATTAACCTCAGCATGAACCAGCGTTGGAGGGTAGAACATTTCTTCCAGTTCAGCATCCACAACAGTTGTCTGTGTTTCAGTGATAACAACACCGGTCACAGTTTCTGAAGTAAATCCTGTTTTGCTGAAAGTAACGCTATATGTACCAGCATCCATAACGATAGAATATGTACCGTCCTCGTTAGTCATTGCACTGTAATCACCGGCAACAACCATTGCACCGAAGATAGGTGAACCGTCAACTGCACTGGTTACAGTACCTGTAAGCATACCTGGTTCATAAACAACCATGGTAGCAGGTATCATTACAACTTCTGCAGCAAGGTCATTTGTGTTCAGTTCTAATTCTGTTGTGTGTGTACCAACTGGGAAATCAAGGTCGTTAGAAGTAAATGTAGCAGTTACTTCAACTGATTCGCCCGGAGCAACCTGACCCTGTGCAGGATTAACTGCAGTGATAAATGAAGGGATCGGGAAGTCGATTTCAATAGCAAGGCCATTGTGGATATATACACTATTATAGTTTATACCTAAACCAACAGTACCTGTGTTATTTTCAATACCAACAGTACATTCATCCAGGTCTATACCACCAATAAGATTGTTGTAGTATATACGGATATGACCATTAGGCCAGAGATGAATCTGTGCTGTAACTTTACCGGCACTTGATGAAGGATATTCATTCCAGTTTGTAAACTGAATAATGAAATGACCATCAATAAACTGATAATGACATGTACCTGTTCCCGGATGCATATCATCCCAGAACCATGCTATCAGGTTATTTGGAGTGCTGCTGTTTGGCAGGTTCTGATTTGACAGTGAGCTTGTGCTGCTGCCAAAAATCAGATATCCGTTAGAGCTCACATTAACATCACTATAGAAGTTTTCATAGAATGGGAATGAGAAGCCTAATGGAATACCACTAACAACGTTGTCATCAGAGAATCCGGTTACAAGAGTACCTGTGCCTGAAATGTCAGTCCACTGATAGGTAGCTCCGCCTGGTTCGTCACTGTCAATCCATACATAACCAAAAGCATCAGGTCCGCCTGCACCACGAAGGTTGCGTGTACCCATACCTGCTGTAGGATCGTCTTCTCCCTTTGCAACATTCACTTCCTGTAAGGTTGAGCGGACATTACCGGTGAATCCCGGTGCGGTCACTCTCTGACGGGTAGCATATTCAGGGAATTCAAATGCTAATGTACCTTCCCCTGTGTTTGAAATAGTGAAAGTTACTGCCTCACTTGTTTCCGGATATTGCTCATTATATAATGGAATACCACTGAGTTCAAGTGTTGGGTTTGCCCACTCAATTACAACAGGACCAGCAGGTGCTGAATTACCTTCAGCAAATACAGCCTGAACTGTGTATGAGTAAACACCATAGTTGAGAAGGTCATCACTGAAGTTATTGGCGGTTGTTGTTCCAATCTGTACACCATCACGTTTAATGATGAAGAACTGGAAATTACCTGCCGGTGTGAAACTCCATGATAATGAAACATTACCCTCAATCGGGTTAGTAATCACAGCAACAAGATCCGTCGGCACATTTAATGCAACACCGGTTACAGTCATTGTAACAGGGATAACAATGGTACCAACATTAGGTGTTGAAGTGAAGGTGATTTCAGCTGTTTTTACAGTACCTGAAGTAAGTCCGGTTGCATTAAATGCTACAGGAACGTTGAAGTTTGTATAAGGATTAACAGTTCCTGATGATTGTGCAAGTGTTAACCAGGTGTTCGGGCCCGGAGATGTGAAATTAACAGTTGCATTCCAACCTAAGGTACCATCACCGTTATTGGCAATATTCAATGCACCATCTACCATTTCGTTCGGGTTAACGGTTACACTGTATGGATTAGGTGTAACAGCCATTGATGGACGCGTTAAAACTACATTCTGGTAGTTTATTATATTTGGAGCGACATTTATCTGCAATACACTTGTATTATATGTAGCAAGTGTAGTTGTGAGGGTGTATGGGCCAGCACTAATAAGGTTAAATGCATAAGCGCCATTACCTGCTGAAGTGGTAGTATAATTACTTACTCCGTTTGAAAGGTTAACTGTAGCACCTGCCAAAGGAATTCCAAAACCATTGGTAACATATCCTTCAAGGTCACCAATTCCTAATGTTGTTGTAAACGACCATATTGCATTTCCGGTTGCATCTCCAACAGTATTATAGGGAACAATACGCCAGTTATAAACTGTATTTAAAGCCAGGGAAACCGGGGCTGTGTATGTAAGAGTATTACCAACATCCGTTCCATTGGCAATATTTGTAGGAGGATTATCAGTTCCCATATAGACTTTGTAACCTGTGGGTGCTCCACCTCCGTCACCTGTACCAGGTGCCCAGTTAAGGCTTACATCAGTTGGCATACCGGCTGATCCGTTCGCCGGCGAGCTATAAAGTGCTGCCAGGGGCACCATGGGACCAAAAGTCCAGGTAGTACCTGATGCAGGAAATATAGCATTACTGAATGTCATTGTTGCTGAGTTCGTTGTACCAGGGCTGGTTGTTGACCAACTGGTAGTTGAAGTACGGTTAATATATTCCGTATTAACAGTTCCGCCAATACCCACCTGGGCTGTGGCAGATGATGTGCCTACACAACTAAAGGTTCCATAAACAATCTGAACCATATTTGATGTTTCATTAAGGCGAATCTGGAAGTTGATGTTGTCGCCTAAATATGAGCTTCCATATCTTCTGTAATTTGCCCATTGAATAACGCATACCCTGTCTGGAGCTGTGCCAATGGTTTCTATCCTGATGGTAGAGCCGGTCTGCCCCTGTAGATCTCTTCCTAATGGAGAAATCCTGTTTCTAAGATATGCAGGGGTTGCTGTAGAAGTTGCGCTAAGTGGTGAATACGAAAGTGAAGAGTAATTGTTAACACTAGGTGTTAAAGAACTCTGTCCGAAAGTAATCCATCCATTGTTGTTGATAGCTATCCTATCAAATGGAATTCCGTTGAAGATGAAACTAAAACCAATTGGGAATCCTGGCCCCGTAGTAGTTGACCCTCCTGCAGGAATAGCAGGATCCACCCATCTTTGGTCATCCGCCGCATCTGTATTAAGAAGTGTACCACCAGTAATTTCAGTATAGGTGCCCGTTGAAGCCGAGAATCCATAAGAAATAAACTGACTATATGCACTTCCGGCGGTAAGGATTGCCAAGAGCAAAATAGTAATTATTCTCTTCATGATGTTGTTTTTTAAATTATCTAATAATTGTTACCAGAAAAATCTAATCTTTCAGATTTGAATCTCCTCCTTTCTGTGATTGAAAATTAAATTAATTGAATGCAGACCTCGTATATGCTGGGGATTTCAGAACCTCTACCATAGACCGCCTATAGTAAGGTTGTCTTATACTATGCAAGAAGTCAGCCGTCTAGATCTGATTTTGAGAAAATTTGAGCAAAGGGAGGTTAGTATATAGTTGCCCGACTTTAAATACAGACAAAAAAAAAGGATTTTACCCTAAACAAATTCTGTACTTTTTTTTAAATATTTATAAAGAGGTATTCAGATTCAATAAAGTTCTATTAATTTAATACATATCATGTATACCTCAATACTCCTAAATTTTATATTTTCCTATGAATGAGGACTAGTGCTGCAGGATTTAGAGTAATAAAAAAGCCCCGGTAAACCGGGGCCTTTTCAACAAATCTATTTAAAGATTATTTGGTAACGGTAATTTTCTTAGTGAAGCTTTCGCCGTTCCTTGTGATGAATTTCACGAGGTAAGCACCAGCATCATAATTACGTACATCAATCTGGATATTCTTATCCTT
>Ga0209066_10004562_pt1 | contig 14981 bp, 15 predicted proteins | sample All_14_2_FD_187198 | JGI IMG/M metagenome (GOLD analysis project Ga0209066, IMG submission 187198) | Freshwater microbial communities in response to fracking from Pennsylvania, USA - Allegheny Zone_MetaG_DW_15 (SPAdes) (version 2) ...
GCAGAAGGTGCGGTAGCCCACCCCAGCCAGGCGGTGGGCTACCGCACCTTCTGCGGCACCTGAGAGGCTGAGCCATGGCACCGCTCACGCTCCACCCCGTGGTGGTCAACGGCACGGCCAGCGCGTGCCAGGTGCACGACGCCCAAGGGCACCTGGTGGGCAGCCTGAAGCTCATCGGTCAGCGCTGGAAGTTCAAAGCCATCGGCCAAGGCCCGGGGGGAGAGCTGATCCCCGGCGGCGGGCCACTCACCCACCGGCACAACACGGTGTTCGACGCGCTGGATGTGGTGGCGGTGAATGCGGGGTTGCTGGGGGGTGATGGAGATTGAAGCCTGCCGAAGTGGTGTTCAGGCAAACCGCCCGCGCAGGTAGTCGATGATGGCTTGGGAGTCGGTCAGCCACTGGGTCTGGCCCGCGCCGTCGGTGATTTGCAGGCACGGCACCTGGGTGGCACCGCTGCCCGTCAGCAGCGCCTGGCGGTGAGGGCCGTTGTGCTGCGCATCGCGCTTTTCAATGGGCAGTGACAGCCGCCGCATCTCCTGGCGCACCTTGATGCAGAACGGGCAGGTGGCAAACTGGTACAGCGCCAGTTGGCGGCAGGCCGCATCCACCGCCTGCTGCTGGGCGGGTGCACGCACCACGCCCTGGGGTTGCGTGAGCCGCTCTTTGAGCAGCATGACAGGCCCCAGCGCCACGCGCAGGGTTCGGAAGAACAGTCGGATGATAGGTTTCATGGGGGGATGGTAGCCAGCGGGGGCGTGGCTGGTAGCGGCCATCTGCGGCCACCTGATTATCGAACCCGAACGGATCTTGAAGGTTGCTTGCTGCCGGTGACTTTGCACGTCTGAATGTCGGCTGCCACGGTCACCGGTCATTCAAGGATGGAGGAGTTGATCGACCGCTACGTCGCCCTAACCGGCCACTCAACACAAGTCAGCCTGGTCGCACATCGAGAACCACTCCTCGCATTCGAGGTAAGCGGCAGTACCCGGCACTAATCTGCCTTAGCCCAAGTCGACTTCTCGAAAACAAAAAACGGAGGCGGCGTAATACCCCATTCACGAGTCGCTAGTCCCAGTTCAACTGGTCCAAGAAATAGTGCGACATTCCAACCACGTGGATGGACAGTGCTTCCGTATGCAACCCCATTCAGCGCTCCGGCTGCGAATGCGTAGTCACGCATGAACTCCGTGATAACTTGCGAGGGCAGGTAGTCGATATGAACTAGGTTGTTCCGTGCCACCGGTTTCATGATGTCGTTTGCGAAGTCATGCAGGAAGCTCAAGGTCAGGGCTGGCACTCGCGCGGCATCCGAGAAGATGCCAGGCACAGGAGGCAGATGCCGCAGGTCCAGAATCCGTACTGGTCGGACTGTGCGCCAGAGCCCCACCTTTGCTTGACCAGTACGCGTCTCCTTCAGTGCTGTTGTTGGCGACGATGCGAGATAAAGCATCGGAATGCCAACTGGATTCATGCGATTGCTCTGAATGGCGAACTGGACTGGAGGCGGCCCGAAATCCAACGCCTGAACGCGTCGACCTTTAGGAATATCTGGTCGAGCGCGCCAAAGTCCCAAGCCAGCAGGAAGCTCTACAACCAACCCCAGAGCTTCACTTGATTGGGCAATGTTACTTAGCAGCGAAGCGGGGGTGAATGAATCTTGGTCGTCCCTGCCGCTAGCGTGAAAAAAGAATCTTCGCTTGTGCTTTACGGTCTGACAGAAAAACTCCCAGCTACTCCACAACGCATGGTCAAGGTCAAGCGCGCCTACATCAAAGTCGCACCAAGGTTCGTCCCTCATGGTGCTAGCTATGGCCGAATACAGACTGCCGGTGTCGTCTCTAGGCAAAGTTAGTCCAACCCTATCGAGCATGTCCCAAGAATCCCAGTGTTCGCCAAGGTAGCCCCCCTCCGCTGAACAGTACCCGAGCTGTTCAATGGCTCTCCCGTAGTAGCGCCCAATGCACTGCTCTATGTGGTTCACCACTTTGTGAAACTCCACTGTTGGTGAGTCAGACCTGCGACAAGCGTCGCAACCACGAGGTCCGTCGTGTGCCCGAACCCAGGTACGCAAGTCCGGGTCAGAGAAGCAAGAGGAGCAAACGCGATTCATGTGCATAGGCAAATTGAAAAAGTAGGCCGCTCCGCGTTTCCAGAGTCAGGACACAGTTCTCTTATCTCCGAGGTGTAAATCATTAACTTCCCTGAGAAGGCGGCAGCGAACACACTTCAAGGCTGTTGCAGGCTGGTGTCAGAGTTCGCACTTTCGCTTGCCAAGCGAGCCAAGCGTAGCATTTGCTCCGACACAAACGCAATGTGATGGGGACTGACACTGTGAGTTCGAAGCCTGAAGGCCACCGTCTGCAACCGCTCCAGTACCTCCCTACGGCATAGCTGCTTCAGTTAGCCTGGCTGCCGTCAACCAACTTTGACGGGGCGATGACCGCTGCCACCATTACCGGCTGTTTTGCTTTTCTCAGGCCGAGTGACCGCTGCGTTGCCAGGACCGGCCATTCATCAGAGCTTTCACATAGAACGAGCAAGGGCCGTGGTGCCATGCAATTCGAACGCCACTCTCATGGGCTGCGAACTGGCAATACGGGTCGCAAGCAGTCATTCCCCCTCGCCAATCGCATCTGCCCGGCCCATCGATCACCACCACCCGAATGCCTCGTTACTCTGTTTCACATGGCCCTGAGTTCAAATAAACAGTAGAAAAAAACGTGAGCTGCTTGCGCAACTCTCTATTGAGAAAACCCCGCTTTTCAATATAAAAAACAGACCAAAAAGCCCAAAATCCGCCCTCCAGAGCCCACATCCACAGCCTGAAACGGGCATTTCAGGCACCGCCAAGCCCAATTTCCAGCTTTCAAGGTCATTTTCAACAGTCAAAAATGCCTTAAGTGCTGATTTGAAAAGCGCAAGCCGCTCACATTTTTTACTATCACTTTTGCGGTTCACACCAGGCTCTCCACCGCCAGGCAGCGGCTGCCGGGGCAAGCCATCCCGCAAGGCAGTTCGGCCAGGCCGTTCAGCAAGACGCGCCAAGCCACATCAAGCCACGGCCCCAACTGGCTCGCACCCTGCCAGTCAAATTGGTTGCTTCTGTGGGCGGTCAGGCCGGGTAGCATGGGGCCAATATCCCCAGGAGACTTTGCCCATGACCGCCTCTCTTTCCCCTTCGACGGCCACCCCCTCTTTCGACGGCCGTGCCCTCATCAACGGCCAGCGCGTGGCCGCTGCCGATGGCCAGACGTTTGATTGCATTTCCCCCGTCGATGGCCGTTTGCTCACCACCGTGGCCCGCTGCGGCCAGGCCGATGTGGATGCGGCGGTGGCCGTGGCGCGTGCCGCGTTCGACAGCCGCCGCTGGAGCGGCATGGCCCCGGCCCAGCGCAAACGCATCATGATCAAGTTTGCCGACCAGCTGCTGGCGCACGCCGACGAGCTGGCCCTGACCGAGACGCTGGACATGGGCAAACCCATTCAGTACGCCAAGGGTGTGGACGTGGCCAGCGCGGCCAACTGCATCCGCTGGTACGGCGAGGCGGTGGACAAGGTGTACGACGAAATCGCGCCCACGCCGCGCACCGGCCTGGCCCTGATCACCCGCGAGCCGGTGGGGGTGGTGGGCATCATCGTGCCGTGGAACTACCCCATGATCATGGCCGCCTGGAAGATTGCCCCGGCGCTGGCAGCTGGCAATTCGGTGGTGTTGAAGCCCAGCGAAAAAAGCCCGCTCACCGCGTTGCGCCTGGCCGAGCTGGCACTGGCTGCGGGCATGCCGCCCGGCGTGTTCAACGTGGTGCCCGGCTACGGCTCCGAGGCGGGCAGCCCGCTGGCGCTGCACATGGACGTGGACTGCATCGCTTTTACCGGCAGCACTCGCGTGGGCAAGCAGATCCATGTGATGGCGGGGCAAAGCAACCTGAAACGCGCCTGGACGGAGCTGGGCGGCAAGTCGCCCAACATCGTGTTTGCCGATTGCCCCAACCTGGACAAAGCCGTGGCCGCCGCCGTGGGCAGCATCTTCTTCAACCAGGGCGAAAGCTGCAACGCGCCCTCGCGCCTGTTTGTGGAGGAGAGCATCAAAGATGCCTTCCTGGAAAAAGCCCTGGCCCTGGTGCCCAACTACCAGCCCGCCAACCCGCTGGACAAGTCCACGGTGATGGGTGCCATCGTGGACAAGGTGCAGCTGGACAACGTGCTGCGCTACATCGGGCTGGGCCAGTCCGAAGGCGCGAAGCTGCTGGCCGGTGGCCAGCAGGCGCTGACCGAGACAGGCGGCTGCTATGTGCAGCCCACCATCTTCGACGGCGTGACCAACCAGATGACGATTGCCCGCGAAGAAATCTTCGGCCCCGTGCTGAGCGTGCTGGGCTTTACCGACGTGGCCGACGTGGTGCAACAGGCCAACGCCAGCATCTACGGCCTGCAAGCCGGGGTGTGGACGCGCGACATCAACAAGGCCCACGGCGTGGCGCGTGCGCTGCGTGCGGGCACCGTGCATGTGAACCAGTACGACGAAGACGACATCACCGTACCCTTCGGCGGCTTCAAGCAAAGCGGCGTGGGCCGCGACAAGTCGCTGCACGCGTTTGACAAGTACACCGAGGTGAAAACCACCTGGATTCGGATTGACTCGCCGGTTTGAATTGACTGGCCGTGAACGGTCAAACCCCTTTCCCCATTGAGCCGTTGCGCTGAAAGAGAGGAAACCATGGAAGCAGTTGTTCGTGTGCGGCCACAAGCCAATTTTTCACTGGAGCTTTGGTTCAACACCGGAGACCACCGATGGTTTGATGTGCGCCCGTACCTGGAACGAGGTGATTTCCGCCGCTTGAAGGACGAGGCGCTGTTCAGGCAGGCACATGTGGCGCTGGACACCGTGTGCTGGCCCGGTGGCTTGGACATTGCCCCGGAAACCTTGTTTGACCGGTCGGTGCCTGTTGAAGAGGCTGCCCGTTTGTCCTTGACCACCCGTGAGCCTGCTTAAAGCCAAACAGGCCTCCACCGCTTTCCCGTATTCAATCGTTTGCTCTCAACCTTGAAAGCCCTGCCATGAACGCACCCACCACCCCGAGCCAACTGGCCGCCCCCCACACCAACGCCGACTGGCATGCCCGCCGCCTGGCGGCCACGCCGCGCGGGGTGGGGGTGATGGGGGACTTCTTCATTGACCGGGCGAAAAACGCCGAGTTCTGGGACATCGAGGGCCGCCGCTTCATCGACTTTGCCGGGGGCATTGCGGTGCTCAACACCGGGCATGTGCACCCCAAGGTACAGGCGGCCATCGCCGCGCAGTTGCAGCGCTTCACGCACAGTTGCTACCAAGTGGTGCCGTATGCCGAGTACGTGACGCTGGCCGAGCGCATCAATGCCATCGTGCCCATCAGCGGCCCGGTCAAGACGGCCTTCTTCTCCACCGGGGCCGAGGCGGTGGAAAACGCCATCAAGATCGCCCGCCACGCCACCGGGCGCGGGGGGGTGATTGCGTTCGGTGCGGCCTTCCACGGGCGCAGCCTGTTTGCCGTGGGCCTGACCGGCAAGGTGCAGCCGTACAAGGCGGGCTTTGGCCCGTTTGCGCCCGAGGTGTACCACGTGCCTTTCCCATGCCACTGCGCTTCGCTGGACGACACCAAAAAGGCGATGGAGCAGCTGTTCAAGTGCGACATCGAGCCGACCCGCGTGGCCGCCATCATTTTTGAGCCCGTGCAGGGCGAAGGCGGGTTCAACCCCATCCAGGCCGAGGCCGCGCAGTGGCTGCGTCAACTCTGTGACCAGCACGGCATCGTGCTGATTGCCGACGAGGTGCAGACCGGCTTTGCCCGCACCGGCAAGATGTTTGCCTGTGAACACTTAGGGCTCCAGCCCGACCTCATCACCATGGCCAAGAGCATGGCGGGCGGCACCACGCTGTCTGCCGTGTCGGGCAAGTTGGCCATCATGGATTCGCCCAACCCCGGTGGCCTGGGCGGCACCTACGCAGGCAACCCGCTGGCGGTGGCCGCAGCACACGCGGTGCTGGACGTGATGGCCGAAGAAAAGCTGTGCGAACGCGCCGCCGTGCTGGGCGAGCGCCTGACCACCCGCCTGAACCAGTGGGCGGGCACCCGCCCCGCCATGACCGATGTGCGCGGCCTGGGCGCGATGGTGGCTTGCGAGTTTGCCGACCCCGCCACCGGTGCCCCCGATGCCGACAAGACCAAGCGCGTGCAGACCGCTGCCCTGAAGGCCGGGCTGCTGCTGCTGACCTGCGGCGTGTACGGCAACGTGATCCGATTCCTGTTCCCGCTGACCATCGAGGACGCGGTGTTTGAAGAGGCCATGGGCATTCTGGAAGCCGCGCTGGATGCCTGACATTCAATGCTTTTTTGCCTTTAATCGCTTGTCTGGCAAGCGGTAACAGCTATCAACAATGGAGTTGCGCCATGGGCGTTGACCTGTCAAAGCCCTTGCAAGAGCGGGCCGCTGCCCTGCGCAGCCAAGGCATTCATTCGGTGCTGCCCCAGTTCACCGACCTTCACGGCGTGGCCAAAGGCAAGCTGGTGCCGCTGGAGCACTTGGCCGACCTGGTGAGCAGTGGTGCGGGGTTTGCCGGGCCCAGCATCTGGGGCACGGGCCTGCCGCGCATGGGCGCGCGCAGCGAGTATTTCGGGCGCGTGGTGCCCGAGAGCTTGCAGCCCCTGCCCTTCATGCCCGGTGTGGCCCACGCGGTGTGCGACGGTTTTGCCGGTGGCGAGCCGCTGGACACGTGTTCGCGCCAGGTGCTCAAGCACCAGGTGGCGCGGCTGGCCGAGCGCGGCCTCACCCTGTGGGTGGGCATAGAGCCGGAGTTTTTTCTGCTGAGGCAAGGGGCAGATGGCCGCTGGCAGGTCGGCGATGCGCTCGACACCCTGGCCAAGCCCAGCTACGACCTGAAAGCCCTGCACCGCCACCAGGCGCTGCTGGAAGACTTCAGGGCAACGCTCACTCAGCTGGGTTTTGCGCTGGAGCAGATCGACCACGAAGACGCCACGGGCCAGTACGAAATCAACTACCGGCACGACGACGCGCTGGCCGCTGCCGACCGTTACCAGCTGTTCAAGCTGGCCGCGCACGCCGTGGCCGAGCGGCACGGGCTGGTGTTTTCCTGCATGCCCAAGCCGCTGGCGGGCGCACCGGGCAGCGGGCTGCACTTTCACTTGAGCCTGACCGACGCGCAAGGTCGGGGGGTGATGGCCGATCCCGCCGGGCCCATGGGCTTGAGCGCAGACGGCCTGCGCTTTGCCAATGGCCTGCTGATGCATGCCGACGCGCTGGCGGCGCTGTGCGCGCCCACGGTCAACAGCTACAAGCGCTTGGCCGCCAGCCACAGCGCCAGCGGCACCACGTGGTCGCCGGTGTGGAAGGCGGTGGGGCCCAACAACCGCACCTGCCTGGTCCGCACCGTGGCCGGGCGCATGGAGTGGCGCCTGCCCGACCCGAGCTGCAACATCTACGCGGCCCTGGCCGCCACGCTGGCCGCGGGGCTGGATGGCATGGACCACACCGCGTTGCCGCTGCCCCAGGCGTGTGACGAGGACCTGTACGAGCGCTTTGCATCAGGCCAGTCCATGCCTGCGCGCCTGCCGCGCGACCTGCACGCGGCGCTGGACGCGCTGGAAGCCGACGCCTCACTGCGCCACGCGGTGGGCGATGCGTTTTGCCAGCAGTTTTTGATGCTCAAGCGCCAGGAGTGGGACGCCCACGCCCAGCACGTGAGCGACTGGGAGCTGGCGCGGTACGCAGGTGCGTTTTGACGGGTTCCGGGGCCGGGACGCGCGGGGTGTCCAGAGCCGTTTCGCATAATGCGCCCTCCATGCACACGCCCCTCCCGTTTTCTCCTGTTTTCTGTGACCAGTGCATTCTCGAGACTTCGTGTGCGTTGGGTGCCCTTGTGAAGGCCTGCCCTGCGGAGCTGGCCCCCCTGCTGCGCCACCAGGTGTTGCCCGAGGGGGGGCACCTGTTTCGCCAGGGGGAAAGCAGCCAGAGCCTTTGGCTGGTCAAAACCGGTCTGATTGTGGTGGGTCGCACGGGGGCTGACCATGAGGACCATCCGTTGGGCTTTGTGGGGCAGGGTCACGTGCTGGGTGTTCAGGCCCTGGCCGGTTTGCACGCCAGCGTGTGGGCCAAGGCGGAATACGAGTCCACGGTGTGCCTGTTGCCGGTGGATGCTTTGGCCGCCGGGTGGGAAAAATCGGCCTCTGGTGTGTGGCAGCAACTGGTGGAGCAATCCGTGGATGCCCTGATCGGTTGGGCGGTGGTGTCCCGCAAACAGCGGGTCAAGTCACGGGTGATGGCGGCCCTGCGGTTGCTGGGGGCGTCTCAGGGGGGAGGCCGGGTGTTGTGCCCGCGCCAGTCCCACTTGGCGAAGGTGCTGGGCATCACGCGCGAAAGCCTGGGCCGAGCGCTGGCCGAGCTGGAGGACGAGGGGGCGTTTGTGCGGGTCACCCGCACACAGTTGGAGTTGCAGGGGGTCTCACCCGCTGTGGCGGGAGGCGTTGTTTATTGACAACTGTTTCTTGCCCGTCAGGAACGATCGGTCATTTCTGTGTTTGATGATGTGATTTTTCTCACTTCGCCTGTCTGTTTTTTCCCCCGACTGAGGGTGGGCGCTAAGAATGTTGACCAGGATCAAACATGACCCTGGTCAAGATGCAAAACAACCAACCCGTTCCCCAGCGCGAATTTGATTTTCCGGCCGACGAAACGGTCATGAAGCCGATGGCGGTGTTCAGGCAAGGATGACCGATGGCGTTCGCACCTGACCCATCGCCTCAAGGAGATACCCACCACACACCGCCGTGGCACGACGCCATGGTGGCGTACCGCCTGTTCGAGTTTGCACCCGATGGCGTGCTGGTGGTGGACAGGCAGGGGTATGTCCGGTTTTCGAACCCGGCGATGTCATTGCTCTGTGGCTATGAAGCTTGCGATCTGGTGGGCCAGCCGGTGGACCAGTTGCTGCCAGACGACGTGCGCGGCCACCACCATCACCACGTGGCCAGGTATTTCTCGGACCCCCAGCAGAGGGCCATGGGCCTGGTCAACAACTTGCGGCTGCGCCATCGCAACGGCCACGGCATACCCGTGGACATTGCGTTGGGGCATGGCCAGGTGCAGGAGGGGCAGGCGTTTGCCGTGCTGTTTGTGCGCGATGCCTCCGAGGCCCATGCCCAGAGAGAGCGGCTGGAGCAGATGGCCATGACCGACGCCCTGACGGGACTGCACAACCGCAGGATGTTTCAGGAAGGGTTGTGCCAGGCCGTGAGCCAGTCGCTGCGCACGGGGCGACCCCTGGCGGTTTGCCTGATCGATCTGGACGATTTCAAGTCCATCAACGACGGGTATGGACATGAGGCGGGGGACGTGGTGCTCAAAGAGGTGGCCAGCCGTTTGCAAAGTGCGTTGCGGGCGGGGGATTCGCTGGCGCGGCTGGGCGGAGACGAGTTTGCCGTTCTGATTCGGGACATAGGGGCACCGGATGATGCGGCCCACGTGGCCCGCAAGATCATTGGCCAGATGCACCGCCCTGTGCGTGTGGGTGATTCTTCGGTTCACACTGGGGCGAGTGTGGGGGTGGTGTACTGTCCTCAGGACGCTCAGGATGCCACCAGCCTGATGCGCTACGCCGACATGGCGCTTTACCAGGCCAAAGACGCGGGGCGCGGCATGCATGCCGTTTACGCCCCCGACATGGCGCACCGCATCAACGAAAACCTGCAGCTCAGGGGGCGTTTGCAGGAAGCGCTGGAGTCGGATGTGCTGGAGCTTCACTACCAGCCTCAGGTCGGCGCTCAGGTGGACGGCATCGAGTCGGTGGAGGCGCTGCTGCGCTGGCACGATCCGGTGCTGGGTCAAGTGCCACCCGACCGGTTCATTCCCGTGGCCGAGGCCACGGGGCTTATTCTTCCGCTCGGCGATTGGGTGCTGAACCGGGCGTGCCAGCAAATTGCACGCTGGCTGGCACAGGGGCTTGAGATCCGCGTGGCGGTCAACGTGTCAGGCTACCAGTTCAGGCGCAAGAACATGGTGGCGCTGGTGAATGAGGCCTTGCAGCGCTGTCAAGTCCCATCCCACTTGCTGGAGCTTGAGATCACCGAGACGGCTGCCATGAGCGACCCCGTGCAGGCGGGGTTCACCCTGCGGCAGTTGGCCGAGTTGGGCGTGGGTGTGGCGTTGGATGACTTTGGCCGGGGCCACTCGTCATTGCTGTATTTGCTGCAGTTGCCCATTTCCAAGATCAAGATCGACCGACTGTTCATCGGTGGCATTCCGCACAGCCTGGAGCATGCCACTTTGACCCGTGCCATTCTGGGCCTGGCCCGCACGCTGGGCAAACCCGTGGTGGCCGAAGGGGTGGAAACGGCCGAGCAGCTGGCGTTTTTGCGGCGCGAGCACTGTGCGTCGTTCCAGGGCTGGCTGTTTTCGAAGGCCGTGCCCGCAGACTCTTTGCCCGAGGTGTTGGCGCGGGTGCGGCACATGGCCGACTGAGCAAGGCGTGCCAGCCGGCCAGGCGAAGCCGCGATCAGTCGTTCTTCTTCATGGGGCAGGTGCTGAGCCCGATGAGCGGGTACAGCGGGCACCAGCCCATCAGGCCTGTGGCCAGCGGCACGATGCCGATGTAGCCCCACACGGGCAGCAGGCCCATCACCGTGGCGCCGATCAGCACCAGGCCGAGAACGATGCGAAGAATTTTGTCGATGCCGCCGACGTTTTGGGTCATGATGAAAGTCCTTTCAGATGGGGGGATGGTGCGGCCCAAGTGGGCTGCGCTTGGCCTGCATTGGACGCGCGCCCTGCCCTCTTGTCTGTGACCGGTGTCACCCAGCCTGTGGGCTTTTCAGGTTTGCCGCGAGCCCTGGGCTGCCACTTGGCGCAGGGCCACACTGTCGCGAATGGTGATGCATTCGCGGGACAGCTCGACCCAGCCAGCCCGCTCGAACCTGCGCAGCAGTCGGGTGACGATTTCCCGCACCGTGCCCAGTTCATCGGCCAGTGCCTGGTGGGTGGCCCGCAGCTGGCTGCCGTGCCCCAGCAGGGTGGCGGCCAGGCGGCTGTCCAGCCGCTGGAAGGCCACGGCCTCAATGAGGCCCGTCAGGTCGGCCATGCGGGCGGCGAACACGCCCAGCACGAAATCGCGAAACGGCTCGTGTGCCATGGCCGCGCGAAACACCGAAGGGGCCAGCAACACCAGCCGGGTGGCCTGTGTGGTCACGCCCTGGGCCGTGAACACTTGCCCGGCAAACAGGCAGGATGAGGACACCAGACACATTTCGCCCGGCACCACGCGGTAGAGCTCCAGTTCGCGGCCCTGGGTAGAGGTCCGGCTGACCCGCACCTCGCCTTCCAGCACCAGTGGAAAGCCCTGGCAGGCTTCGGTTTCGCGGAACAGGGCGGTCCCGGCGGGCACCTCCAGCACCGTCACATCGGCGGAGGCCGGAACCTCGGCCAACGGCAGCTGCAAGGCTGCTGGCAACGCGGGGTAGAGGGTTTGCAGGGCAAGCCAGTCGTCAGGGGGCAGGAGTGGTGTGTGTGGGGACATGGGGGCTGCTCGTGGTGGCGATTTCCAAGGTTTGCAGATAGTGCATCGCCTGTGTGCGTGAAGACCCGCACATGAGCGGTTCCGGGCGCAGCGATGCGCAGACGGGCGGACGCTCAGGCAGCCCAAACAGGCGGCAGCGCAGGTCGTCGTCGAGTTGCGGACAGGGTACCCCTGCTGCTTTTGGGCGGGGAGGGCCACCCCCCGGCTGAGGGATGGGCGTGCTGATGGAGGGCGCGATGCAGCATGCCGCGCAACCGGGGCGACAGTTCATGACGAGTCCCGGGTGGATGGGGACGTCAGGCGGCGAGGCGGTCGACACAAAGGGGATTGGGGCACAAAGTGTTCCACGTGAAACAGGGTCGATAAAATTCGGATCTGGCAGAGGGCCTTGGATGCGCCCATCTGCCGCTTCTGATTTTGCAGCGTTCAGCCTGCACCGCGCCCTGCGGCACCGGGGCCAATCTTATTTTGTGATGCGCCATGTTGTACCCCCAAGAGTTTGATGTGATTGTGGTTGGTGGTGGCCATGCGGGGACCGAGGCGGCACTGGCCGCCGCCCGCATGGGTTGCAAGACCTTGCTGTTGAGCCACAACATCGAGACGTTGGGCCAGATGAGCTGCAACCCCAGCATCGGTGGCATTGGCAAAGGCCATCTGGTGAAGGAGGTGGATGCATTGGGCGGTGCCATGGGCATTGCCACCGACGAGGCGGGCATTCAGTTCCGCATTCTGAACAGCAGCAAAGGCCCAGCGGTGCGCGCCACGCGTGCCCAAGCCGACCGCATTTTGTACAAAGCCGCCATCCGTCACCGCCTGGAAAACCAGCCCAACCTGTGGCTGTTTCAACAGGCCGTGGACGATTTGATGGTGGAGAGCGATGGCGTGAACGACCGCGTGGTGGGCGCCGTGACGCAGGTGGGCATTCAGTTCCGCGGCCGCACCGTGGTGCTGACCGCTGGCACCTTTCTCGACGGCAAAATCCACGTGGGCCTGAACAACTACGCCGCAGGCCGTGCGGGCGACCCACCGGCCGTGAGCCTGTCGGCCCGGTTGAAAGAGCTGAAGCTGCCGCAAGGCCGCCTGAAAACCGGCACGCCGCCGCGGATTGACGGTCGCAGCATCGATTACAGCCAATGCACCGAGCAGCCTGGCGATGGCATGCCTGGCGGCATGAATGCCGACAGGCCCATCCCCGTGTTCAGCTTCATGGGCCATGCCCGGCTGCACCCGCAGCAAATGCCCTGCTGGATCACACACACCAACCAGCGCACGCACGACATCATCCGCAGCGGGTTTGACCGCAGCCCCATGTTCACCGGCAAGATCGAGGGCGTGGGCCCGCGCTACTGCCCGAGCGTGGAAGACAAGATCAACCGCTTTGCCGACAAGGACAGCCACCAGATTTTCCTGGAGCCCGAGGGCCTGACCACCCACGAGGTGTACCCCAACGGCATCAGCACCAGCCTGCCGTTCGACATCCAATACGCGCTGGTGCGCAGCATGCCGGGCCTGGAAAACGCACACATTTTGCGGCCCGGTTACGCCATTGAATACGACTACTTCGACCCTCGCTCACTGAAAAGCAGCTTCGAGACCAAACAGATCGGAGGGTTGTTTTTTGCCGGGCAAATCAACGGCACCACCGGCTACGAAGAGGCCGCCGCCCAAGGTCTGTTCGCCGGGTTGAACGCGGGCTTGCAGGCCCGCCGCCTGGGGGGCGGCAACGACGCGGCCAGCGCCGCCGGTGCCGTGACTTACGCGGCCGACACCTGGCTGCCCGCCCGCGACGAGGCCTATTTGGGCGTGCTGGTGGACGATCTGATTTCCAAAGGCGTCACCGAGCCCTACCGCATGTTCACCAGCCGCGCCGAGTTTCGTCTGCAACTGCGCGAAGACAACGCCGACATGCGCCTGACCGAGACTGGGCGTGCGTTGGGGCTGGTGGACAACGAACGCTGGACCGCGTTCTGCAAAAAGCGCGACGCGGTTTCACGTGAAACAGAGCGCCTGAAATCCACCTGGGTGAACCCGCGCAACCTGCCCGCCGAAGAGTCGGTTCGGGTGCTGGGCAAGGCCATTGAGCACGAATACAACCTGTTCGACCTGCTGCGCCGCCCCGGTGTGAACTACACCGATCTGATGGGCATGGACGGCGGCAAGCACGCCGAAGCCACGGTTGTTTCACGTGAAACACTGGCTGACGACCTGCTTGGGCAGGTGGTGGAGCAGGTGGAAATTGCCGCCAAGTATTCCGGTTACATCGACCGCCAGAAAGGCGACGTGGAGCGCGCTGCCCATTACGAAAATCTGAAGTTGCCGCCCGATCTGGACTACATGCAGGTCACGGCGCTCAGCATGGAGGCGCGCCAGCGTCTGGCCAAGTACCGCCCCGAAACGCTGGGGCAGGCGTCTCGCATGACAGGCATCACCCCCGCCACCGTTTCGCTTTTGATGATTCATTTGAAGAAGGGTGGGTTCAAAGGGCTGAGTTTGTCCGCTTCTGAAAAGGCCGACGCATGACCACCGCAGCCCGAAGCCAACTGGCCGCAGCTGCCCAGGCGCTGTCTCTGGACTTGACCGATGCCCAGTTGGACCTGTTGCTGGCCTACAGGGATTGGCTGACCAAATGGAACAAGGTTTACAACCTCACCTCGCTGCGCGACCCGGCCGAGATGCTGAGCCACCACCTCATCGACAGCCTGACCGCTGTTCGCCCGTTGCAGTTGCATGTGCAGGCCCTGCCCGCGCAGGCCAATGCAGCGCCCGTGCGGGTGTTGGATGTGGGCTCTGGCGGCGGCTTGCCCGGCGTGGTGCTGGCCATTTGTTTGCCGCAATTGCAGGTGACATGTGTGGACACCGTGAACAAGAAAGCCGCCTTCATCCAGCAAGTGGCGGCCGCTTTGCGTTTGCCCAACCTGAAGGGGTTGCACGCGCGTGTGGAGTCGATCGAGGGCGGTTTTGACGTGGTCACGTCCCGGGCGTTTGCCTCGCTGGTGGACTTCACCACCTGGTCGGTCAAGGCGCTGAAGCCAGGCGCAGTGTGGATGGCAATGAAGGGCAAACACCCGGTGGAAGAACTGGCGGCCTTGGGCGCTGGCGTGGACGTGTTTCACGTGGAACCTTTGGCGGTGCCGGGCTTGGATGTGGAACGGTGTCTGGTGTGGATGCGGGTGGCAGGTCTGTCGGGTTGAAATTTCGCTCTTAAACCTCGCGCCAGGAGGTGGGCGTGGCGGCTGTTCTCCGGCCCTGCTCGCGGGCGGATTTTGGTGGGGCTTTGAGATTGCTTCGGTAACGCCGCTTGGGTGAACGATTTCTGTGGCAACCGCGAATGGGGGCCGTGCCCATCCGCCCCATCCACTCCCCGCCACCCCCACAAACGCAGTTCCCGCAACAGCCAAAAGCCCGTCCCGTAAAC
>Ga0209066_10004563_pt1 | contig 14972 bp, 15 predicted proteins | sample All_14_2_FD_187198 | JGI IMG/M metagenome (GOLD analysis project Ga0209066, IMG submission 187198) | Freshwater microbial communities in response to fracking from Pennsylvania, USA - Allegheny Zone_MetaG_DW_15 (SPAdes) (version 2) ...
GTCTTCGATATTGCGCAAGCTGTCCTTGTAGCCGACACTGGCAAATCCAATGATCGGCGGCGTGTAGTTGAAGGCGTTGAAGAAACTGTAGGGCGCCAGGTTGGTAACCCCGGCTGTGCTGCGCGTCGACATCCAGCCAATCGGTCGTGGCCCAACGATGGCATTGAACGGATCATGGGCCAGACCATGACCGTGACGGGGTTCATAAAAGTGAAAAGTGTCTGACATACGTCCCGCTCATTGAAGAAGAATTGATGAACTGAGCCCGGCAAAACGCAACCAAGCCGATTCGACCATGGATGGCTGCTGCCCAAGCAGACGAATAGAGTGCATGGAGGTGCGGTATCCCGCACTGTCCTATCTAAAGACCGGAGTGGGCCAAAAAAGTCAGGGTGAATATCCCCGATCTGCCTGTTTTCTTGGTTCATGTCCAGTGTCAGGTATCAGCTGGAAATTTGAGTTCCTGTAGACCCACTTCCGCTGCACTAGAGCCGCACAGTCGGCAAAAATGGCCTCAGGACTTTGTGTGTCAGCTTAACGATTCCAATGCACCAGTTCGAATGACTGCTTCTTCACGCGGTGGCTGACCGTTATGGGCACTATGCAGTTGCTGACGACAGTCAGGATCCTGGCATCTTGTATAGGCAGATTTCAGATGCTCCATACCGGCCACTGGCGACCGATAGCAACTGGTCCAAAGAGGGAGCCACGACTCAAGGAAGTGGCCACGTACGAACGTGATTGATGAAAGCTAACCTCGTTATGTCCGCAGTCACCCCACCCAATGGTCTACAAGGTTTCTAACAAGTGAAACTAGGCTATGACCTCATGGTCAAAAGTTGAATCGAGAATTAGATGAAGAGCTACAGTTTGGCTACGGATGGGCTATTTCGGGCCACAAAGCAAAACGCCCACTTAAAGTGGGCGTTCGTTCAAGCTAAGTGCTTGATTTGATTGGTTGCGCGAGAAGGATTTGAACCTCCGACCTGGGTTATGAGCCCGCAAATATTGCTGTGTATATCCAGCGATTTCCCGTTTTCTTAATCGGCGGCATTTGGCGTCATTCAATGGAATCAATGACTTAGCGTTGTAAATCATCGAAATCGCATGACAACACTTTAAACCTTGCAACCCCTGCTGCATTTTCATGTCATCTCGCAGCCTTGAAAATATCAACCGGTATCCCTGCATGCACTATAGGTTCACAGTGTCCATTGGGTCAACCGATCACGTCCACTTTTCCATTCCCTCGGTACCGCTGAAACTCTGTTCGGGCTCTAAAAAACACACCGGCGACATGAATCAGCAATTTGATCGCATTTAAAAATGCTTGGGTGAAATGCGTCTACCGCAAGCGATGTCGATGCTCGGAAGGTTTTGAACTTTTATCACCGAGTTTTGAAGTCAAAGACGGACTTGGCGACCTTGCCTTATAAGTTCAGAGGGTCTGACACGCATGCTGCACTTCACCCTAGCCACGTCACGAATGCCATTTTTGCGTATACTAAACGCCAATTGGCAAAAGGAGGTTTTTATGACTACAGCAACATTGGCAAGGGGACCCCTGACGGGCTTGTCAGCCGCATCGGTGTTGGGTGGCGAGCCTGTGCTGCACGCCTTGCCTCGCTCAGTTCTTGAATGGATTGCGCTGGTGCGCCAGGGCATTTCAGCCAGTGCGGTTGATGCTGTTGTGCGGGTGATGGGCATTGGCCAATCTGAGTTAGCACGAGCGCTGGATATTCCTGAACGCACGCTCGCACGACGCAAAAAAGAAGGCGTTTTAAGCTCCGATGAGTCTGGGAAAATGGTGCGCCTGGCACAAGTGATTGAGCGTGCTGTAGAGGTGTTTGAGGACGAACGAGCCGCAATGAGCTGGCTAAAAAGCCCCAATGCGGCTTTAGGCGGCAGCAGCCCTCTGTCACTCTTGGATACCGAGTTAGGCTCAGTGGCCGTAGCAGGCACCTTGGGACGAATTGAGCACGGCGTATTTGCCTGATGCAAGCAGTAACGCGCCCTGTGTGGCGCATCACCACACGACGGTTTGCTGATCAGGCGTTTTCTGGCGAAGGCGCACGACTGTATGGCGGGCGGTGGAATCGGGTGGGCCAACCAGTGATTTACACCGCTGAAAGCCGATCTTTGGCACTGTTAGAGATGCTGGTGCAAGACGAGCCTTTGCGTGCCCACTATGTATTGATACCGGCCCATCTGCCCGAGAACGTCAGCATGGAGACATTGGGCACGACTCATCTGCCAAGGGATTGGCGTACCCATGCTGGCCGCGAAGCCTTGCAGAACTTTGGTGGCGAATGGCTGAGACAGTCGCGCAGTTGTGTGCTGGCAGTGCCTAGTGCGGTGATGCCTGCTGAACTCAACTTTTTAATCAACCCCTTGCATCCCGATTTCAAGTACATCTCGCTGGGTGAGCCGGAGACGCTGAATACGGATATGCGGTTGCGCTGAGCGACGTATCTCCCGGTCAAAATTCAAAACTCGCTCCGTCGACCACTTCTTCGCCGTCGTAGAACTTCCCATTGGCTTTGTCGAGCCTCTTGGGTAAGACGTTCAGCGTTTCCTTGTCCTTGCGAACCAGATTTGCGACCATGTCGTACCTGTCGGCGGCGGTGGCACGTATCGGTTGGGGTAGATCGCGCCAATCGTAATGTCTCCGTCGTGAGCGACCAGTGCTTCAATGTTCTTCGTATATCAAATTTGTGGTGGCACCAATCCACCAAAACAAGCAGAACTTAAGTGCCACGTCCAATCTCTTTTGCCAGCATGAGACCAGGCGCCCACGCCAAACGCATCTGCTCCAGCAAATTGGCTGAAATGCGATGATCCTTGCGGCAGAGGGCAAGCGTCTGCAACATGCCTTCAGCGACGCGCTCCACCACCGCTCTCGGGTTTGAGACGCCACAGACTCGCCTTCCAAAATCAAGAAGATCCACAGGTAACGGATATACCTTGGACCCCTTCGACCCTGCAAATAGCTTGAGCGCCATGGTGTGATCCTCAAGTTCCGGGCCACCGTCATACCGCTGGTACTTGTAAATCGAGGTGCTCACCACATCAAACATGGGCGCCAGACGCAGGTCATCGTTGCTGCTATAAAGAACCCCGAAGTTTTTGAGATGCCCGTCACCGTTGCGGACCATCACCATGAAGGTCACCTGCTCGAAAAAGCGAGCCAAATCGGCATCCGGCAGGTTGATCAATTTCAGGGCAGAAACGATGCGCTCGTAGCTACCGTGGTACTTTCTGTCGGAAAGCATGTCACGCACCCGCTGTCCCATGAGCGAGGCTGCATCTTCAAATCCGAGGCGTGAACCATCGGGAGCAATGTCAAAGCGCTCGATGACAATCAATGAGCCGTCTTCGGACAGATCAAACGGTGCCACCTGGATTCCCGCCGCCTGGGCTGCGCTCAGGCACATGAATTCGTTGGCAGACAAGCCGGGGTAGCGCTCGGCAGCCATCTTCACGATAAGCGTCGGCACAGGCACTGTGATCCGGTCGGGCACCATAATCTTGGGTTGAATGCCAGAAATGCCGGCACCGGTGGACAGGTACGCGTGCATCAGGTCCTGGAACAGTGCGGGGCCATTGGCACTGGTCAGCAAGTCGGCTTTGTTGACTACTGCCACCGTTTGTGGGATGGGAGCATCCGGAAGTCGATAGCCCAGTCGACCGATACCGTTGTTACCCATGAGGGCAAGGAGATGCATCGGCGTGATGGGCTGCTTGGGGAAAAACTCACGAATCTGCTGAAACAGGTAGCCTTCGGGCAGGTTCATGTCCATGACGGGAAACAGGGCGCCACCGCCGTCAAAGTGCAGGATGCTCGAAGGCATTAGCAGAGAAACGCTGAGTTGGGCCGGGTCGTCGCGGTGATAGTCAAATGTGTAGGTCGATGCGTGGGCTAGTCGTCCGCTGCGCGAGCCATTCACATCCACATCGAGCAGGCGGATTCGCTCAGGCAGCATCATCGCCCTCCTCCGCAGCGAAGCGGCGCTGCATTTCCTCCAGGGTAGGCATGCCGGCCTTTTGCAGACTCAAGCAAAGGCCCATGGCACGCAAGATATCGAAGAGGGATGTCAGCGTCACGTCCTCCCCGCGTTCCAGTTTATACAGCACGGTCCGACTGCGTCCAGCTTTGGCCGAAACAGCAACCGCAGAGAGTTTGTTGTCCTCACGGTACTTGGCGATTGCTTTTCCAAGATCAGAAGGGAGTCTAATTTTGTCCATGATAATGAACATTATTACCGTTATTTTCTATTTTGCACATCATCGTGAACGTTTTGTTCACTCAAATATATCGATCAAACCAAGGCCGAGGCCTGCAAAGCCAAACCGATTGATCCTCAAGCTCAGCCTCTGAAAAGTCAACAAGATCAGAGACAAAGAAAGTTGGAAAAACTGCGCAAAGTGGTCAGCATCGTTTGCGCAATATGGCATTACCCTTGAGAATTCTCTCCATGTCGAGAGACATCGCAGATTTCGGGTCTGCATATAACCTGGCACAGGTTGCTCCTGGAGCAGTTCTGTGCGCACAAAACTTTGGATGGGCGCGTCGCATGGATACATGATGTCCAAGCGCCGAACAGGCGGAAACTGGCGTTGGTCGCAGTAGGGGTGACCAAGGTATTTATCGTCTTGTGCAAAGAGATCCAGATACGCCCAATCCAGCCTCCGACTCTTCAAGAGTAGGCATAGCGCACCTCAGCAGCACGTGAACCGCGACGTACCTGCCTGACGGTCATCACCGCTAAACACCAAATCTCGGATCATCAAAATGACCCGATTGCATTGTCAGTCCATCCCTAGGGGACGGACTACTCCTACGCGGCGTGTGACAGGATAGTTTTGGAGTTTCTTATGGATATCAGTAGTCCGGTTGTCGACATTGCGTGCACGGGCGCATTCCTGCTTTTGCCACCCAAAAACCAGAAGGCGCTTGAAACCAGCGCCCAGCTACTCATGATCACTGATGCATTCAGAGGTGCACCGATGGCACTGGCCGCATCGCGCGCCTACAGGGATGCCATTGAGACTGTGGCGAAGATACTGCCCGCCCCCAACCTCAAGATCCAAGACAGGCTCAATACCAGCAAGGCTTTGGTCACGGCGTTGGAACAAGTGATGCCGAATGGCTGGGTCGAGTCGCCCTCTTCTCTAAATGGCAAGAAGACGAAGAGCCCTGTTTGGTACCAACTGGTCAAGCTGTCAGAAAAGAAGCAACAGACGCCGCAATCCATGATCTATCTTGGTACCTCGATCCTGCTCGCCCTGCACCACAAGCAGCGCATTCCAGATCGAGTTAGCCGGCACCTCGATGAGATGGCTGGCGAAGAACCTCTCACTGTTACGCAATTGAACTTCCTTCTGGAGGGACACCTATCAGAGGAAACCATCGGCAGTACTTGGATCCACACGCTGCAACGCGAATGGCGCAATCTGCTGCGCCACTATTCTGATGCACCCACTCCACCACCAACCAAGCGAGGTCGAATTGCTGGGCAAATCCTCAATACCGCTATCGGCGGGACAACGACTCACAAGGCTGGAGCATCCAGCCACAGGCAACTCAGCCAGCTTCAGATGAACCGAGCAATTGACTTTGTCAGAAAAGAAATCGAACGGGACACACTCTTAGGCGCCTTGGGCTTAGTGGTAATGGCGACCGGATTTTCAGTCGATCTTGCGGCCGAACTCGATCTGCTCAGCGCATTGTCAACATCGAATTGGGCTGCTGCGTTGTGTGTTCAAACTGGAATGCTCAAAATCGACTATCGCATCGCCGTCAACGAACCGGCAAAACCTCTGCCAGGGTGCGAGCCCTCGTCCTTTATCCGCTGGATCCCCTTGCCTGAGAACTTGCATGCCAATTTGCGAAATCGTCTCGAACGATATCCATCGGCGACCACGCTGTGTGAGCTTTTTCCTGAACACGAAGTGCCCGGCCACATGGACCCGCTGTACCTCTCCAACGACGATATCCAACCGACCTGGGCACGGCTCCGTGAGAGCTTGGGCGTGATGCTGCGCCAGAGCGGCACCAACAGCCTCCATGTCTTTTTGCTGACTGGCGACATGGGCCATATACCACGATCCAAACTGCATTACGCCTCGGTTGGCACGGCCGAACTATGGGAGCAGTTTTCAATCGTCTACGAACAGTGCCAATGGAATGCACCCGTCAAAGTCGGCAGCGATTTGGTTGGATTTGGATGTCAAGTTGTACCGACAATTGAAACACTCAAAAGACATGACCAGTTGCTTCTTGATCTGGTTGAAAAATCTCGGCCCGGCAATCATTGCAGCATCAGCCTGCTGTACGCGCATCACAATGCGTTTATCCGTCATGCCGGTTGGCGCCTTGCCATGCTTCTGGCTTTACGGGAATCGGGTGCAATCGACCTGCCAGCCACCGTCAGCGAAAAAGATCTTTGGCTCCCATACCACGACAAATTTACGCCAAATGATCGAGGCGCGCAGCCAGTGCCACTTGCACCATTTGCGTTGGGCACAGTCGCTGCGATCAAAGCGCACTGCGCTGCCCTGTCGAATCGACTCAAGGACACTGGCGCCTCTGGGCATGAGTTTGCCCGCTGGTGCAAGGCGGTCAGTCAAAGTGGTGACGTTCGACTGCTTGAGTTGGTCACGGACATTGGCAATGTTATCCCTTTGTCTACTCATGACTTCATTGAATCATCCTTTACTGATTACACGCTCCCGCCTGATGTCGGCCGAAAAGCGCTTGAAAACCTACTCCGCAAGGATGGACTACCGTCAAGTTACATCGACGCCGTGCTGCGCCATGTGACCTCTGGACAGGTCAGGCCGTCATCGGTGAGCAACGCCAGCATGCACTCTTGGCTTATCCGCACCAGGGCCTCCATCAACAAAATCGCTGTCGAATTGTTTGCTCAAGTCACACACGGAATTTCCAAGGACTAACTGCATGGGATCAAGAAAAAGCACCAAAGCGGCACCTCAGGGAATCGTTTTTTCAAAAGACGCCAGCGCAGTGGTGTCGTGGTCAGTACCAGTAGACTCCGCTGCGCGTGCCCGTCGATTTGCCTTGATGCAGCGGCAGGCAATCATGGCTCCAGACGCCAAAACAGGCGTATTGTCGGCCAGACTTGTCTCTCTCGATGGTATTCACCCTTGTGCATTGCCTGACATTGAGCAATCCAAGTGCTTACCGTACAAAGTTTCCACTCACCTTGCCATCGAATGGCAAGCCAGCAACCCCAACCGACTGGAGCGCCGCTTCGTGAGCGCGTTGACGGTCCGGTGTTGGGCGAGTCACGGAACATCTGGACTGACCCGATCACTGCTTGAATTTGTGACGAATTCGGCTCCCTATCAAGCCATCACAGATCCGATTGCCGAACTGAGAAAGGATTTTGAGTGCTGGCTCAATGAAGCGCTCCCGGCAAGCCTATTTGCACATTGTTGTGGCCAGTCCTGTCTCTCAGCCGTGGATCGCAGCACCTGGGGTCGACTTGAAACCAGACAGGCACTTGCAACCTACGACGCAGGAAACCAGCAGGAGCAGGATCCGGATGTAGGCAGTACCGGTGTGCTTATTGATGCGGCCGTGGATGGCCAAGGAAAAGCAATCAGCACGGTTCTTCTCAAGACGGTGCTTGACATACTCGGAGAAAAGCATACCAGCAACATCGACGGTCTGAGCAAGCGTCGCTGGGCCATAGAGATCGGCAAACTGGCAGGTAGGGTCCGCAGCAGCAACGCCAAAACTGGCGTGCTGATGGCCTGGCCAGTCCATATGTGTGAGGCGGGCACGTTGGCTGAAAGCAATCCGGCAGCCAGCACCATCCAGAACTACACCCGAAAGGCCTTGCTCAAATTGGCATCGGCCATTGGGCAGCTGGACGATGATCCAGAGAACTGGACTTTGTATAAGTTGCTAGCCGTTTATCAAATCCTTATCAGCGCAGAACCACTTTCGACACGTGGAATATTGAGCGCAGCCCTCGCCAATTTTCACCATTACCTAACCGAGTGGTTTGACGTCGCCCCCCTGGAATACGGTCTTCAAGCAGGCAATTCCGCAGAACAATTTGTGCTGCCGGAAGTGATCTGGTCCCATGAAATCGATTGGTGTCTTGAGACGGCGTCTACTGCTTCGGATCCCATCATCGGGCGCTATGCCCAGGCGATGCTGCACATCGCCTCGGAGCAAGGTGTACGGGTCCAGGATTTGCGGCGGCTGCGCATGTGCAGTATTCATTTCGCGATCGACGCTTCAGGACCCTATTGCGAAATCGAAGTTGCACGGGATGCAAGCCGCGGCCGACTCAAAACAGTTCAAAGCCAACGGCGGCTGATCATCCGACAGGTCTCGACCATCGATTGCATACGGCAGTTGGTGACACAGCGGCATAACGAAGGTGCAACAAACTCGGCCTTTTTTTTTGGTGACCCAGCCGATGACAAAAAGCTATATCAACCTGGTGCGATTCACGCCTACCTTAACACCCTGATTAAACACGCCACGGGCGTACCGCGCACACGGTTCCATACACTCAGGCACACCGCCATCAGCCAGCAGGTGGAAGTTGCCTGGTGCTCCTCCTCTATCCCTGATGTCAATCCGCTGGAGATCATTGCAGCCGCGAGCGGCCACATTTCACCATTCACCACCCTGCGCACCTACTCGCACTTGTATGAGCAGCCGATACGGTTCTGGCTCAACTTGGCTCTGCATGAAATGCAAGGTCTGTCGACCAAGAATTTGGGCGAACTCGTTAGCCTGAAACCCAACACACTGGTACAAACCGCGCGGCGCAAGGCACTCACCCCGTTGGCCTACGCTTGGCACTTGCTTGAAGCCAAAAGCCAGGGTCTGGAAATTGACAGCGCAGCCAAGCCCTACCAATGGGCTGATCCAAAGCCCGTCGAAGTCAGCACTCCACGAGACCGAGGCTTGACTGTCGCCATCGTTGAGCGCTCCCTGCAAGACCTGATTCAGGGTCAAACGATTCAGGGGCTCGCCCATCGCCTCCAGATCAACGCTGGCACAGCCGAGACATGGCTGGCAACTCTCATGGTGAATCTCCAGGCGCGGGTCAGAGCTGCTTTCCCGCGCGCCAGTCTTCGCATGGATTTGGACTCAATGTCATTGATGGAACTGATTGCCCTTTTGGGCGGCGACATGGCGCGCACTCACCAGGCAAAGTACCACGCACTGTATGAGTATTTCCAATCCAGCCCTGATACGGCAGTTCTTCGAACAGCGGTCAACAGTTGGAATGGCTGCACACAGGGCAAGTTCATCAGCCTCAATCCGGCACACAAAGCACGAGGCCTGTTTCAGTTGTTCGCCCAAGCCAAAGTCAACCCACTCTTGCTGCGGCCCTTGATGCAGAACCCAATGAGTGATGCATCAGCTTCCGACGGCAAATCGGAGTGGACGGATGCGACGGTGAAAATGCAAGTTCGGGATGTTTTCAGCCAGGAACTTGGCACCGTCCCGATCATCGAACCACGGCAATTTCGTGCTGATCGACCCATGGTCTACCTGGCCTGGACCTCTGACAAGTCAGCAAACGCAACCTCCAGCGCAGCCGGTGAGGTTGCGGGCCTTGTCACCTGGCTGATCTGTGCACAGGCCTATCTCTTGTTGAAGGAACACAATTAGTTATGGAAGGTCGCAGCTACCTTTTGTTCAAACGCGAAATCGCGCAGACGGGCGCCACGCTCAGTGAAGCTGCATGGCAACACCGCCAAGCGCAGATAACAGAGGAATTGATGATAGACATTCCTGCGTTGCGCCGACTCAGGTCGAGCAGACTGGAGTTCTCTTACAAATTTGAAGCCACCGCCCTGCAAATACTGATCTTTCTCACGGAGGCCCCCCAACTCAACCTGCAGTTTGGGCGCCGCCTGGATGCAAGCGGTGACATTTTTCTCCAAGACGTCGACAACGTCCGTGAAAACCAGCGGTCCCTATTGGAATCCTACGAACGGGCCTACAAATCGGCGACAGATCCAGCCCAAGATGAGCGCATAAGAGACCTTCGACAACGTTTGGCCGACAGTTCATCAGCCGGACATATCCACATTCACAACACAGTCGCGGGCGAAACCTATGTGTTCGGAGACCTACCGAAGTACCTACCGAACACACGTGAACTGCAGATTCAGGCCAAAGTCATTGAACTGCGAGTAGGTGAAGTCACTATCGTCCCCTATCACGGCTTGCCGACGGATCCCGAAGTGCCTTTTCTTCTTCAGCACGGCTCCAAAGTCAACTGCTACCGCAGCGCTGCGTGTCGACAGGTGACGATTGGCACACGGTTGCAGACGGCCATGGACCTCAAAGTAGCAATCACCATGGTTATCGTTGTCGAGCGCTCGTGGATTGATGGCCGACCAAGTCGTGTGACCTTGGTCGAAGTACCTGCTGAAGGGTAGATCGCCATGCTGGTTCATTCAAACAGTTTTCTTGACCAATGAGAACTCCGTATGACTGTCCGTCAGCAGCAGGAACATGGCAAAGACGGGGCCGGGCATGTTGCGCGGATCGCTGGCGCTCTCCAGCGCCTGCCAGGTTCTGGACTGCAACCCGCCGGACTACCCGACAGCACCGGGTAGCCCATCAGGATGGCGGCTTCGACTTGGCTCAGGCCCATCCGGATCCGGGCGGTTTTGAGTTCATCCCCACTCGGGACATGCATTTGAAGTTGTAGGGGCATGGTGATGCTTAACTGATTGGCGTCTGATGAGATGTCCCGTCCTGAACTGGCGCCTGACGTTTTGCCGAGCCAAGCCTCAACTCTCAATGGCACAACTCGGTCACGTTCACGCAGAGGGCAAGTGCCCAATACAGAAATCTAGTTCGGCGCCTAGTTATACTACCTAAATTAATAAAGCAGTATAACTTTGAAGCTTTACTCTGAACTTCCGGTTTCAGCGCAAGCGGCTTATTCCGGGCTGGATATTGCTGCCAAAGACGCTGAAAGGCGACGCAGTATTGCTGCTTTGCCTGGCGGATTCGCAAGGAAGATCGTCAAAGGTCGAACCTACTGGTACTACCAGTACAAGAACCCCGATGGCGTTGCGCAACAGTTTTTTGTTGGACCGGATGATGCAGCCACCCAGGTCATGATGGCGAGGCACGCGGCACCTGAAGCCCAACAGTCAACGATATCTCTCAGGCAACTCTCCAGGTCAGCTATTGAGCTCGGATGCGCCTCTATACCAGTCAAGCACGGTAGAGTGATTGGCCGGCTACTCGATCATGGCTTTTTCAATTCTGGCGGCCTGCTGGTTGGCACCCACGCGTTTCTGTCGTACCAAAACATGTTTGGTGTCCGGTGGGGTGCAGGTGCCTTCACCCTGGATCTTGATTTAACACACGCTGGCAGGAATGTCACGCTGGCCATCGCACCCAACGTCGAGATGGACGCTGCCAATGCCGTTGGGTCCCTTGGTATGGGGTTCATTCCTGTGAAGAGCGGGACAATCTTCAAAAAACGCGATGAGGCTGACTTTGATCTGGACTTCTTGACGACGCTTGGACGAACGCGCGGTGAGCCGTTGTATCTACCCGCTCTGAATTTGAATTTTCGGCCGTTGAAATTCATGGAACTGTCACTGGAAGATCCCATGAAATCCACCCTGCTTTTGCCCAGTGGCCCACTTGTGGTGAACATCCCTCGGCCACACCGGTATGTGCTGCACAAACTGATTGTGCATACCGAAAGGCCCATCGAACAGCGTGCAAAGGCGAATAAGGACCTGATCCAGGCGGCTTGCCTGATGGATTACCTTCTGGACAATGACCCCGACCTTGTCAGCGAATCATGGGAAGACGTGGTGTCGCGAGGCCCGAGTTGGACCAAGAAACTGGAAAAAGGGTGCAGTGATTTGGTCAAGACCTTTCCTGACAGCGGATTTCAGGAGAGATTGAAACGTCAAACCTAGGTTGAACATGTTGTGATCGGCAAAGAACTTGCGGAACGATTGATTTAGCCAAGGGCATGCCCAACTTCCATATTGGTCAACGCCATGTGCCACTCCTCTCCGGATGCTTCCCGGTGAACCCCATTTAGGGGCACACACATTTTGAAGGTGAAGGAACCTGGGGATTCCTGGTAGACACTGACGTCTGATTGGTCAGCCTGAGCAAAGCTGGGCGGCTTGTGTTAAACCCTGTGCCCATGACCATCTCCATCAAAATTGATTTTGTCTCGGATGTCTCCTGTCCGTGGTGTGCGATCGGCCTGAAGTCTCTGGACATTGCGCTCAACCGGTTGAAAGGTGAGGTGCAGGCTAATATACATTTCCAGCCTTTTGAACTCAACCCGGACATGCCTCCCGAAGGCCAGGAGATCAACGAGCACCTGAGCCAGAAATACGGCTCCACGCCCGAACAATTGCAACAGACCCGTGAGGCGATCCGGCTGCGCGGCGCGGCTCTGGGTTTCACGTTCGGCATCGGCAAACGCGATCGCATCTACAACACCTTTGATGCGCACCGTTTGCTGCACTGGACTGGACTCGAAGGTCAACCAGGGTCACAACAGGCGCTGAAGCTGGCGTTGTTTTCAGCCTATTTCACCGAAGGCCTGAGCCCCGCTTCCCATGCGGTGTTGCTGCAAAAGGCCTGCGAGGTTGGGCTTGACCCGGCACGCGCCCAAGCAGTCCTGGAAAGTGATGCCTTTGCCGCCGAGGTGCGCCAGGCAGAATCCTTTTACACTAGCAACGGCATCAACGCCGTGCCCGCCATCATTCTCAATGACCAGCACCTGATCTCTGGCGGCCAGCCACCGGAAGTGTTTGAACAGGCGTTGCGGCAACTGGCTGCCAATCCCGCCGCCTGAAGAGAAAGAACAGTCAAGGAATTCGGACCGATCTCGAAAAAGGCAACCAGCATTTGCGTTGATGGTAGTTTCAGCCAAGCCTGCCAAAACCACCGGGTCAGGACGCGTTGATCCTGACAAAGAGCTCGTGGGCCTGACGCCTGGCCACAGCATCCATCTCTTCAGAAATAGCGTCAAGCCTCACACCACCTCGTCCACCGAGACAAACACCGCCAGCTTGGTGCGCTCCGCATGCGCGGGAATGGAAGGCACGGCAGACCAGCAAGCCCAAACGGCTGGCGTTGCGCGCCGCATTTCGGTACGCAGGATGTTATGAACAGTCAACTTCGCTCCTTGCGAAATGCCCATCAACCTTTAGCGACAAAGTTGGGGATGGCTCGCTTCATGAATTGGTCAAATAACGGGACCGTGAAGGCAATATCGCCATAGGCTGGGCTGTAGATCATCCCCTTCTTGATGAGCTTGGAACGTACAGGGCCGATGCTGTTGACTTTGACACCGAGGCAGTTTGCAATATCGCCCGATCGAATGGCGCCTGAACCCAGTTCTGCCATGGCACGCAGGAAGTTTTTTTCACCCGGTGTCAACCGGTCAAACCGGACGCGAAAGAAGTTCTGATCGAGCCGACGAATGACAGACTCGGCCGCCGATTGCACAACCTCCAGATCAATTGGGCTGGCCACCGCCAGATTCCATATCTGGTACCCCCATTCCTGGATGAAATAGGGGTAACCTTTGGTAAGACGGTAGGTTTCAGCTAGCGCTGCATCCGACAGTTTGACGCCTTCAACTAGCGCTGGCTCACTGACGGCCTTGTTGGAGTCGGCCTCTGAAAGTGCGCCGACATCCGGGAATGCAAACAGACGTTCAGCGTAGGACTTTGATTCGCCCGCCAGCCCGGGCAGCACGGGCAAACCAGCGCCAAGCAAGACGACCGGCAATTGGCGCTGCTGCATACGGTGCATGGCCATGATGACGGCACCCAGTTCCTTCTGACTCAGGTACTGGATTTCGTCGATCAATATGGCGACCGCGCTCTTCTTTTCTTTAGCGGCTTCACCCAGTGCCTCGAAAACATTGGGCAAATCGATCTCGATATCGCCACTGTCGGCAGCACCGGTTTCAGGGTCAATGTCGAGGCCTATTTCAAGCTCGCCCATTTTGACTTTCAAGCCACCCAGGAAACTGCGCAGCACGCGCAGGCCGCGCTTGACACGATCACCTGTTTGCGCGATCCGGTCCAACTCAAAAAAGACCGTTTTCAAAGGTGCGGCAATCAGCGGGCCAAGGGCCTTGTCTTCATGGGCTTCGACCAGTACCGTGCGGTAGCCAGCTTCCTGGGCCATGCGCCGCACCTCGTTGAGCAGCACGGTTTTACCCACGCCACGCAGACCGGTCAACATCAGACTTTTTTCCGGTTTACCGATCAGAACACGCCCCAGCAGGATGCGAGCCTGCTCCAAAACAGGCGCTCGTCCGGCCAGCTCCGGTGGTGGGGAGCCAGCGCCAGGTGAAAAGGGATTCTTGATTGGGTCCATGTTCTAACAAGTTATAAATAGTTCTATCTATATTTGACTATAACTTAATAGAACTGACCTTCTTCATATTCTCCCAGCTTCACATACCGTGTTGCTGCAAAAGGCCTCCGAGCTTGGGCTTGACCCGGTACGCGCCCAGACAGTACTGGCGGGTGATGCCTTTGCCGCCGAGGTGCGCCAGGCAGAATCCTTCGACACCAGCCACAGCATCCACGCCGTGCCCGCCATCATTCTCAATGACCGGCACCTGATCTCTGGCGGCCAGCCACCGGAAGTGTTTGAACAGGCATTGCAACAACTGGCTGCCAATCCCGTCGCCTGACCAAAGATCACCGCCAAGGAATTCTGGCGGATTTCGAAGAAGGCAACCAGGATTTGCGTTGATGGTAATTTCAGTCAGGCCTGCAAAAACCACCAGTTCAAGACACTTTGATTTTGGCAAAGACCTCGTGGGCCTGACGCCTGGCCACCGCATCCATCTCATCGGAAATAGCTTCAAGCGTCACACCACCTCGCCCACCCAGAAAAACAGTTCCGCCAACATCATCGTCATAGTCTGATCCATCCTCGTGGATAGCCC
>Ga0209066_10004564_pt1 | contig 14970 bp, 16 predicted proteins | sample All_14_2_FD_187198 | JGI IMG/M metagenome (GOLD analysis project Ga0209066, IMG submission 187198) | Freshwater microbial communities in response to fracking from Pennsylvania, USA - Allegheny Zone_MetaG_DW_15 (SPAdes) (version 2) ...
AACCATTCCAATATCAACTATCCCCGCGTTCTCAAGGCCATCCCCCTCCATCGCCTCTTTGTATTTACTAAAATAATTCAAAATCGGACGGGAGTACTTATAACCACAGTGCTCGCTCCACATCACCGCGAACATCCCAACTTCTGTCAAACTTGGCTCACGCCCCATCAACTCTACAATGCGTTCAAACTCCGAATCTCGTAATCCCATCGAACGATACACTTCCGGAGCCATGCCTGCCATGCTTCAAATCTTACCGCCGACCTCCTAAATGCCCCGGCCCTAGCATCTGCCTAAAATGAACTTTTCAACAGGTCTGTTTTAAAACTCTCAAATGTGCGGTTATCCGAACATTTATTTCTCTAATCAAGTATTTCTCCTGTGAGGAATTCTCAATTTTTATAAATTTCTCCAGTACAATTGAAAATGTTGGGAAGCAATTTGGCGTCCCACAAAATTGGAGAATGCGTTGAATAAAAAAATTAGCCTGGACGGCGTACCCGTCTTGAATGGAGCAGGAGTGATTGATTCAAAGGTATTTGAATCTACAAGAGATATTCGTAAGAATTCTGAGGAAATCACAAAGAACCGAACGCGAAAAACCCGCGCCCTCAATGTCGTCGTAATCGGCACCGGATACGTGGGACTTGTTACTGGCGCAATTCTCGCCGACCAAGGACAAACCGTTACCTGCGTTGACACAGATGCTGAAAAACTTGCTCTCATCAACCGAGGTGAATCACCCATTTACGAACCGGGACTCGCCGAAGTCATCCAAAATGGGCTCAAGAACAACCGACTTCTAACTTCAACCAGTATCGCCGACGCCATCGAGAACGCAGATATCGTATTCATTGCCGTCGGTACTCCACCAAGCCCCGATGGAACGCCAGATCTTACTGCAGTCATTAAAGTCGTTCAGTCAATCGGAGAATCAATCAAGCAACACGTGACTATCGTTACGAAATCGACTGTCCCCGTCGGCACTGGCAACCTCATTGAAGAAATCCTTGACAAAATGGGCGTTGACCCAAATCTCTACGACGTCGTCAGTTGCCCAGAATTTCTTCGCGAAGGTTCAGCTGTTCACGACACACTCCATCCCGACCGAATCATCATTGGCGTAAATGATGAGGGTGCGGAAATTAAGCTCCTAACCCTATACAGCCGATACCGATGCCCTGTTCTCGTTACAAATCGAACAAGTGCCGAGCTCGTGAAATACGCCAGTAACGCATTCCTCGCAGTAAAAATTAGTTTCATCAATGGCATCAGCCGCATCTGCGAAGAATGTGGAGCCAACGTCGATGACATCGCCGCCGGTATGGGCATGGACAGTAGAATTAGCCCCAAATTTCTACAAGCGGGCCTCGGTTGGGGTGGTTCCTGCTTCCCTAAAGACGTCCAGGGCCTCAGCAAAGTCGGAGGCACGATGGGCTTTGATTTTGAAATGCTCCGAGCTGCAGAAAAAATCAATACAGATCAAGTCCTGCACTTTGTTGCAAGGATCAAACGTGAGCTAGGATCATTCACCGGTAAACGAGTTGGATTACTTGGACTGGCTTTCAAGCCAAATACCGATGACATCCGTGATGCCAAGTCGCTCGAAATAATCGAAATCCTCAAACAAGAAGGTGCAGAAATCGTTGCTCACGATCCCGTTGCCATGGATCATGTTAAAGCACTACACCCCGACATTACCTATGCAAATTCTGCCGAAGAAGCACTGCACGACGTCGATGTCGCCATCCTCGTCACAGAGTGGGCGGAATATAAGCAGCTCAATATGGATCGAATCGCAAACCTTATGAGAGGAAAGTTGCTTTTCGATGGACGGAGATGTCTCCGCCGCGAAGATGTCGAATCCGCTGGACTCCGTTACTTCACGATCGGATCTTAATCAAAAAAATCAAATTTGAGTGCTGTTCTATCTGAATGGCTCTCAAATTATTGACGAAGGTATCCTTCATTTCAATTCCTCACACCAACCTTCCGCAAATGAAACGATTTCAGAAAAGTTATTCTTCACACAACACCCACCTGGTCATCTATTTTGTGTTTTGTATTTGTGCTTTTTCCGTGTCAGCCGGTTGCCAAGACTCAACTCCAAAATGGGTCGGTAAATATCAAGGGGAAAACAAAGACCTCGTCTCAGAAGAACTTGCCAAAGAAAATCCCGTTATCGCCGGAACCCTCCGGCAAATCAAACTTGAACTAAAATCTGATCGTACATTCGAACTCATCCGCGCCGGAATGCCGACCGAGGGCAACTATTCAATTTCACAAGACACCGCGACGCTAACCGTAACAAAAGTCCTCGGACGTTTCATCGAGGGAGAATCTGAAACCGTCAAAAAGCAGAATGCTCCTATCTCAATCACTCGGAAAGAAGATGGCTCCATAATCCTCATTGACCCCGCAGATTTTGGTCGTAAACCTATTACACTAAAACCTGTAACCGAAGATTGAAACGAGATTAAATCAGCGAAACGCATATGTCAGAAGAATTTAAGCCATCTCTCAAACATCGCCTGATTCAGTTCAGAACAAACGTTATCCGAATTCCCCTAGTCAAGAGCATTCTATACAAATTTCTCTGGCTCAAGGCAACCGCCCATGCCAAATCAGAAGAGAAAACCGGCGTATCCATTCAAACCGTCAACGTCAAACCAACCCACCCTCCCAAATACAAACTCGGAATCTTCGTCCGCGTCTACAACGAAGCCTACGGTATCCAGGAATTCATCGCCTTCCACCTTGCCCAAGGTGTCGAACATTTCTACATCTACAACAACGCCAGCAAAGACAACACCGTCGAGAAACTCCAGCCATTCATCGCAAAAGGCATCGTCACTCTCGAAACCCGTACCGACAAACCCATGTCCCCTGCCGCAGATACGCACTGCATGAACACCTATGGTCATGAATGCGAATGGATCGCCTGCATTGATGCCGATGAGTTCCTCTTCTCCCCCCAAGGCAAACCGCTTCCCGAAGTCCTGCAAGAATTCAAACAGTATCCAGCCGTTGTCGCAGCATGGGTCTACTACGGCTCTGCCGGACACCGAAAACGACCAGATGGCCTCGTTATTGAATCCTACAACCAATCCGCCGGAAAGGTCGATGCAATCGTAAAATCCATCGTTCAACCTAAAAGGCTTCTCAAATACGGCAATTCCCATTTCTGGTACTACCGAGGCTGGCAAAATGCAGTCGATGAAAACCACAACAAAGCGCTAGGCCCCAATCTCGCCAACCCCACCGCGAACAAACTCCGCATCAATCACTATTTCTGCAAATCTCTCGAAGATTACATGCTCAAAGTTGATCCCACATACGCCGTCGACAAAATCGGATCTGTCCTCCCCAACCGTACTGCCGAAAAAGTCGAAATGCAAATGGTCACCCACAACGAAGCCGAAGACCGCATCATGCAGCCTTTTATCGCTCGGACCAAAGAAATACTCGCCGAATACACGGGTAATCCTTAGTCCACGCAACCTGCCACCCTAATCCACCGTCTATACACTCAGAATGGGTTGGGCAATTGCAATCTTCGTCATCCTGGTCATCTTTGTTGTCGCGTTTATCGCTATGTACAACAAGCTGGTCTCGATGCGCCAGTTAACCATGAACGCTTGGGCTCAAATCGATGTCCAACTCAAAAGACGATACGACCTCATTCCAAACCTCGTCGAAACCGTCAAAGGCTACATGTCTCACGAAAAAGATACGCTGGAACGCGTCATCCAGGCTCGCAACCAAGCTATCGACACCACCGGAGTCTCCGATAAAGCAAAAGCCGAAGGTGCTCTCACTGGTGCCCTCACTGGATTCTTTGGCCTCGCTGAAGCCTATCCCGATCTCAAAGCCAACACGAACATGATTCAGCTTCAAGAAGAGCTGAGAGAAACCGAAAGTAAAATTAGCTTCTCACGGCAATACTATAACGACGTCGTCACCGAATATAACACCCTGCTCGAGACATTCCCCTCCAGCATCATCGCCGGAATGGGTGCATTCAAACCGCGAGAACTATTCGAACTCACTGATGAAGTTCAACGCGAACCTGTCCAAGTTAAATTCTAAGCGGCTTTCGATTCAGTATTGGAAGATTCCAATACAACAAGCTGAACTTCAGCCTGAGCCGTTCGCATTGAAACGGAATAAAAAGCTGCCGCCGCTGCCAAATAGGACGCACCAAGAATCACCCAGATCATTACTTCAATAATCGGCAAACCGATCAAAATCCTTAGCCCGTATTCTCTGCCGAACCCGTCGCCCCTTCTCGCAACTGCTTAGGCGACAATCCAAATCGTTCACTAAACACTCGGCTAAAATGTGCCGAACTCACAAATCCCGCCCCAATCGCAATCTCCCGAATCGAACTCGCCGTCGCTAAAATCTCCTGCCGAGCCTTCTCCAGCCGCAAGTTCAAAACATATTTATGAAAAGGCGACCCCGTCCGCTCCTTAAACAAATGCCGAAAATGGCTCGTGCTTAACCCCACTTCCCCCGCAATCTCTTCATCCGAAACATCCTGAGCAAATCGCCGCTCTAGCAAACGCACCGCTTGATCAATCGCCCGGCTCGTCTCAGATTTCCCACTTGGCAAGTACTCTCCCACCAAATTCAAACACAGTTCTCCTGCCGCCTCTCCAACCGCCTCCGGCGAACTGAGTTCATCCAAACGCCTCGCTGAATCCAACTGAAACCGGTGTAATTTCCGCGATCCCCCAAACTCCAAAATCGCCGCGCTCACCACCGCCAAAAACGTCAATACCGAACCCTTCGCTTCATCCAAATCCCCCTCAACTAAAATCCCCCGCCGAAGCTGGTCAACCGCCAAATCAAATTTTCCCCAATCTCGGAGCCGGACAATACTCCCCAATTCACTCAAAGAGATCTGCCCCCCATGACCCCGAAATGGACAAGATGCTCCCACCTCTGCCTCGAAAAGCACGTCAAATATCGCAAAGCTCGCCGGAGTTCCCATATCCCGAAACTCGACCGAGCTCACGCCCATCAAACGGGGCAACTCCAGCCTCAGTTCATCAATCCTCGCTAACCCATCCTCAAATCGCGCCTGACCAACCGACACCAATTGCGTCCCATCCCCATTGAAGCGGTCAACATGAACCCCATCCGTCGCGTCCCCATAATGCCGACCATTCACCAAATTAAACACAACCGAGTCACCGCTCCCATTCACCGTGACCGATGCTCCAATCGCTCCAATCGGTTCATGGCGGGGCGCCGCATAAAGCGCAAAAACACCACGCAAAACAATTCCCGAAACCCTTCCCAAACCCGCAGGTGGCACAACCGAAAGCCGCATGGGATAAGCGCGGGCCGGATGTAACCGCCCCGCGCCTCCATTACTATGCCAAGAATCAACCGCAACACCTGATTCAAGCTGCCACTTAACTCCTCCAACCGAGGGACTAAATTGACCCGAAATCAGTGTTGACACAACGGATTCTGCTTACCTTGTAACCGTCGTCGTTGTATGTGGCAAATAGCCACCCAGTCCGAGACGAAGTCCTTTCACTTGCGGCGAAACAAGCACAACGTCACGTTGGAAATAGATCGGAATCCAAGCCGCATCCTCAAGCACAATGTCTTCTGCTTGCTGATAAAGCGGAATTCGCTGCTCCATCGCCACCGTCGTGTCTGCCAGATTGCAAAGCCGGTCATATTCCGGATTGCTGTACCCAAACTTATTTTCCGGACCATTCGTCGTCAACATGTGACTCAAGAAGTTCTGCATGTCATAAAAGTCTGCCGACCATCGCATGTGATAGAACACTTGATTCTTGGCGTTGTACTCTTCCAAATACTTGCCCCACTCCATCGGTTGCGCGCGAACTTCAACTCCCAGATTTGCCTTGATCATTCCCGCAACCCCTTCGGCCACGGTCTTGATATCAGGCTTTCCTTGTTGGAACGAAATGTCCAGTGCTGGCATTCCTTTTCCATCCGGATATCCCGCTTCTGCAAGAAGCTTCTTCGCCGCTTCAACGTTATAAGTGAAGCCTTTACCCTTTTCTCGGTGACCCGGAATTCCCGGAGGAACGATCGTTTCTGCCGCTGGATAAACCCCGCCCAGAAGTTCCTTCGTGATCTTCTCGCGATCAACCGCCATCGTAAACGCCTGTCGAACTCGCTTATCTTTAAACGGCGCATACTTGGTCTGATTCATACCAATGTAATAAATTGCCGCCCGATTCTGATATTCGATCATCGGCTTCAATTTCGCATCCGACTCAACCCCCGCCAAATCCTGGCGTTGCATCAGCAAAATGTCAAGTTCGCCATTACGGAATTTTGTCAACCGAAGTTCAGCATCAATAATGACCGGACGTTCAATCTTGGTCAGGGTCGGTTTGCCGCCCCAATACTCAGCATTCGGCTCCAAAATCGCCAACTGCTTATCTTCGTACTTGGTCAACTTGTATGCGCCCGTTCCAACTGCTTCCTCAGCCTTATTAATTTGCCGATCCGCCGGAACAGATTCTTTCGGCAATGCTGCCGAAACCAAATAGCTCAACTTTCCAAGGAAATAAGGGGCCGGTTGCTTCAAAGTAAATCGAATCGTGCCCTTATCCAAAACCTCGATCCCAGAAACTTCTGTCGCCTTACCATCAAAAACTTCTTGAACGCCAACAACGTCGCCCAAATATGCCGTGCATGTTGTCGAAGCCATCTTGGGGTTACAAGCACGTTCAATACTCCATTTCACATCGCCTGCTTCAACTTCCCGACCGTTCTGGAACTTAACGCCCTGACGCATTTTGAAAGTAAAAACCTTCGCATCCGGAGTGATTTCCCAACTCTCAGCGAGATGTCCAACAACCTCGTTCTGTTCATTCCATCCCACCAAAGATTCATACATCTGGTGCAACAAGTCAATCGTGTCGCCATCCTGAACAATCGCCGGATCAAGGGTAGTCGGATTCGTCGGAATCGCATAGCGCAAAACATTGCTCTCCGCCGCTGCCGTTCGCGAACTAAAGCCGCCGCCCCCACCACTCTTACCGCAACCCGCGAAAACGCTGATCGCCGCGACGCCAACCAAAACCACTGGCCACGAAGAAAGCTTAATCTTCATAACCCCCATTCTACTCCCCCAAAGCCAAGCTGAGTTGCCTATCCTGATGATCGTAAATCCGAAACCAAACTTCCCAAAGCCAACATCCGCCGATCAGTATGAAACTCCATAACCTTCCTGAGCAAGTTCAGCGCCTCCAAAGCACGCTTCATCTTCATTGGCGGCTCCTCCAATTCAATAATTCTCGAAAGCCCAATCAACGCTTCCGCATCCACCCACTCCACCTGACCGCTCACCGCCTCCGCATCATCAACCGGGCCACCAACGGAAAAATCAAAGGCCACCGGAGTCTTCGTCAGCCGCTCCCCCGTCACCATGCAACTCATCCAGTCTGGCGCAACCCCATCATCGGTCAACATTTTCGCCAACCCCCAAACCAAAACCGGCACCGCATCCTCCCGCAACTCCAGCCACTTCAAAACTAAAACAGACAACTCAAAAATATCATCCGCCGGAGCCCCAATCGGCAAATATGTCCGCACCGAATCACACCACGCGATCCCCGCCATCATCCCATCATAATTCTTCCGCAATCCCGGAAAGCTTGTCACGGGTTTAACATGCTGAACATATCCCCTGGCCCGACCTTCCGCCCATGTGAACTGAGCCAAAACCATGAGCTCACTCGCCCCCGCAAGCCGACTCCCCGCCTTCCGCGCTCCTTTTGCAATAACATCGACCAAACCGTGCTGGTCGGTCAAAAGAATCAGACGCCGATCATTTTCACCGGCGTCTGTTCGATTAACCACAAGGGCCTGAGCGGTAACGTCTGCCGTTAGCTCAAACTCCTCGCGTCAAGGCTTGCACCCATTCAATGACGATGTATGCCATCCGGTCAATAACCAGCGCAAACCGCGCCATAACCGTACTGCCAAAAATCGCCCCAAATCCAATCATCAACATCCAACGACCAAACTTGTTCACACCGGTCATCAACTTGCCCTTCAATTCAAAACTGAAAATGAAGTAGCTAAACGCTGAAAGGAACGTGATAACAAAAATGAAATTCGTCAACGCCTGTGTCAGATAAAGATTGTTCGTGATCTGCTGCTGAACCGCCGCTAGCCGATCCGCATCCGCAATCGGCAACACCTGACCACCCACAACTTCCATTCGTGAAGGAACCGCAAGCGGACTAAACGTCGTCGGAATAATCGGCTGCATCGAGGCGAATATTTGCGGACCCCAAGTGTTCCACCAAACCTGTACCTGTTGACCCGACCACAATCCAAGAATGACCCCGATCGGAATCTTGCTCATCCAGTTGTGTTTTCGATTGAAAACCAAATAAGCCAAGAGCCCAATTGGTAGCAAAGCTGCATAAACCCAATAACCCGGAACCGCCGGATTATCGCCCTCTGCAACCTGCCCCATCATCTTCTGCCACCACTGAGGATAAAGCGTATCTTTCCACGTCGCAACGATCGTATAACCCGCTGCCAATCCAAGGAAGATATGCTCGAACAATCGATAGAACCGATTCTCTTTGTACAAAATGCTGTACAAACCAATCGTGGCAATCACGCCCGCCGTGATCTTAATGACGTCGTAATTCAGGTTCAAACTTTTTCTCCTTTCCGGCGCCGTGCCGCAAACATCGCGACGTTACCCATCACAACTGCCAAAATCAGCAATGTCAAAGCAACGTGCAGTGTCCCGTAATACTGCCGACCCCGCGAGAATCGAGTACCAATTTCCGTTTTGGGAACCGGACCCTCTTTTCCTGCTGTCGCATAAGGCTGACCTTCAATCTTCACATCGTCAATGCCGTACTCCATCAAATATTCAATGTCGTATACACCTTTCAGTCCAACCGCAACGCCCTTAATCTGATCTGACTGATAAAACGGCAGAACCGTCGGACCAACAACGCCTGTGACCAAAGCCGTGATATCAATCTTCTGCGCCAACCGCTGAACGGCAATATCAATCGACTGCGATGCCGTGATAACAATCATCATCTGGCAATCTTCAATTCGATTAACATTCGCCAAAACCGGCGTCTTGAAAATGTCAATCTCAGTTCCACTAGGAGTCTTCGACTTGCGACCCGCCCATGCGGCCTTCAAGTTCGCACCCATCGATGTGTTGGTCGCTTCCGCATTCGGGAAGAATCCAAGGTCAACATAATCCTCGCCAACCTTATATTCCCTCAAACCTTGACTCTTACGTTCGGCAACAATCCGTGCCAAAACTGTCCGCGCCACCTGAGGTGCCGCTGGGTCAGCCGCCGAATAGAAAACAAACTTGTGTTCACCGTTCATCAGCAAACGCATCAAATTCTCAAAGTGGCCCAAGCTCTCGCCCCGAGTACTGTTTGTCCAGTCTGTCTGAACAATAATCGTCGAGCCCTTCGGCAATTTTTGTACCGCAGCATAAAACGACTTGCTACTCGGATCAGGATCAGTCCGAATCGTGCTCGGAAAGAACAATCCGATACACACGCACACGACCAAGATTCCGTAAAGAATCCGTCGGTCGATCTTCTGCATCTTTTCCCATATTGTCAAGTTACACCACCTTTTTCAAGCCCAAGCCACAAGCGCAAGCCCATCGCCAAAGCACCAAGTCCCACGCCAAAGTCAATCGCCCGAATTGCCGGAATCTGCATCGTCGATCGGAGCCAATCCGCAAACGTGTTGATCTTAAAGTTAAGCAGGAACAAATTGTTTGTATTCCCTGCCAATTCGTTAATCGCCGATCCCTGCGCAAATGTCAAAGCTCCCATCAAGTTCAGCATCAAAATCAACGCAGAAGCCATCATAACCGTCGCTTCAACACTTCGAACTCGGAAAGCTCGATAAGCCGCCGAAAGAATGAAGAACGCGATCATCGAGAACATCGCCGAGTCCATTTGTTGATACAAGCCCTCGAACAAGAAGTCCTGCGCGTAGTTTACAAACGTCCAGTTATCACGAACGTTCAACGCACCCGTATCATCCATAAACGTTCGAATCTGCCAATCCCGCAGACCAAACCCTGCCATCAGAACAAAACACGTCAGCAACACAATGCTGAAGCCCCAGTTCTCTTGCTTTCGTTTGACTTTTGTGAGGTGAATCCGAACCAACGAATAAAATCCAACCCCGAGCAAAAAGCCTTGGATGATGTTCGTAATTGTTCCTACAGGATCCATCGCTTGGTTCAAGAAGAAGCCAACTGACTCGACTCCGTTGCGTGGAATCTCCGTCTGAAAGTCTGCCGCAACGGGAATCGGCCAAAGGTAAGCCGCAACATAGGGCAAACCCGCCAAGAACGTAAAGCTAACAATCACCCATCGCCGCATATTCGACGGAACACGGGAGAGCGCAAAGCAAAGCCCAATCCCAAAGAGCAGACCAAGTACAAGGAAACCGTAAAGTGCCGGCCCTGGAAGTCGTTTCCAAAAACTCTCTTCCACAACCTGCCCCAGCATCATCGGAAACAAATTCATTATTCGCCTCCTTCCTCAGCACCCTCAGGCACTGGCTTTTTCTCTCTCGTAAACTTGTCTTTTGTCATTTCTTCCGGAATATACGGTCTGAAAACGCGAGCAACTGCCGTATCCGCCGCCTTTTTCTTTTCCGTTGTGGCTTTACCACCCGTCGATTCCGAAACCGGAACCATCTTGTTGCCTTCACGGTGAGTATCCGTTTGCTGAGTCATTTCTGCCGAGAGACCAAGGGTTCCCACCATAATCACACCCGCAACAAAAATCTTTGCCCAATCCTGCCCAACCAACGATCCAACCAAGACTGGATCGCGAGTCATATAGGCCGAAGCCGCATAGAACTCGTCACCAATCAAAACATAGTCGCAAGCTGCGATAAAGAACGGGGTCTGTGTCGACTGAGTTGAACCCGCAACCTGAATCGCCCCAACCGCATTCGATGTCTCCGCAAAAATCAAAGACTCTGCAAAGAACTGACCCAGCAGGAATGTCGCCGCAACCTTTTCGCGGTGAATCATCCCACTCACGCCTGCCGCAAATGCGAACTGCTGGTCACTCACAAACTGCACCGTCTCCGGCATAAACCGGTCGTTCATACCCTGCTCGGTATAAACGTCACGAATCACCTCCTGCGCATAGGCATAAACCGCCGCACTCGCACAGCAAAGTCGAACCGGCGTCGAGAACTGAGCCGCCGATTTCGTGATCTGAGCAAAAATGTTGACCGCCTGAACAGAAATCGCGTCCAACGGACCAATCCCCGGAACCATCAAGACCGGCCGACCCATTTCCGTCGCCCGACCAATCGCATCATCAATCGCGTTCAAACCCGCAATCCGACGAATAAACAGGTTCTTTGCTCCCTTGTTCGCACGCTTAATGTTGAACAAAATCGACGCAACGACCAACAGGGTCGCTAAAACCCCAACGAACCCAGTATCAAGGTACTGTTGCCCTTCTAACCAGTTAAACACCAGTTGTCACCTCGCCATCATTACTCTTCATTGCGTTTTCATCGTTCCCTTCTTCTGTCAAAGATTTCGGTCGAACCGGCTTCACCGGCTCGGTCGGATCCTCAAGCGCAAGCAAAATTTTGTCAATCGAATTTCGATTGCTAAACAAACGACCGTATCCCTGGACGTTCGATAACCCCATAAAAGGTGCAAGAAATGGAGTTAATACAATTGCCGATGTTTCCGCAAGCCCCGCCAAAGGCTTGTGCATCTCAATCGCAAAAACCACCGGAGTCTCCAAACCCCGACGCTTCACCTCATATACCAACGACCCGATCAAGTAATCCTCCTCCTCAGGCGTCAGCTTCTCCGTCCACACTGCTTCCATTTGTTTTTGTAAGTTCGGCTATTTTGCCCAATACGGCGTCCCGGTTGCCACTAAACCGCAGATAAACTCCTCGAAAGGCGTCTAAACGCGAACTTTTTTCCAAAGGCGAGAGCCGAACCCCGCTTTCAGTATCAATCAGACGCACCACATTCTCCCAACGAATCACCGTTTGACTCAAACCAATTCGGGCACTCGCATCCAATGTAGTAATCCTAAACTTCGCCGGCAACCAGATTTCTGCCGTACTAGCAAAAATCGCAATCGCCCCCACCAACGCTCCAAACCAGCCGATAAGAACATAGCCAAAAATTGCCCCGACCACTAGCGCAATTCCGACAGGAATCCGCTTCGACTGATATTCAGGCGAAACCGGAACCACCCATTCCATCAAAACCGGATTCTCATTCGACGATGCCAATTCAATGACCGAACCTTATCGCCAGTCGTTGAAAAGACTGCTAATCGATTCATTCAAGTGAATCCGACGGATCGCCTCACCCAAAAGCGGAGCACTCGGCAAAACTGTCAATTTCGGAAACTGCTTTTCTGCCCCCAAAGGAACCGTATCCATCGCCACAACTCGGCTGACAATGCTGTCCTGCAACCGCTGTGAAGCATTCCCACTAAACACCGCATGCGAACAGCAACACATCACCTCAGTTGCACCACGCTTCAAAAGCTGTTCCGCCCCCATAATGATCGATCCACCTGTATCAATCATGTCGTCAATCATGATGCAACGCTTACCGCTGACATCCCCAATAATCTCCACAATGTCCACCTTGTTCGGCTCCGGTCGCCGTTTCGCAATAATCGCGATCGGCGCCTTCAACATTTCCGCCAAACTCCGTGCCCGTGGCACACCCGCAACATCCGGACTAACCACAACAATGTCATCCTGCTCGGCCATCCCCTCATCCTGGAAAAACCGACCCAAGATCGGCCCACCATAGAGGTGATCAACCGGAACATCAAAAAACCCTTGAATCTGCTCAGCGTGCAAATCAACCGCTACAACCCGGTGCGCTCCACTTGTAACAATCAAATCAGCCACCAAACGAGCCGTAATCGGCTCTCTCGGCTTAACTTTCTTATCCTGGCGAGCATAACCATAATAAGGCATCACAACCGTCAACCGGCGCGCACTCGCCCGCCGAAACGCATCCAACATTATCAGCAACTCCATCAAAGAGTCATTGACCGGTGCACAGGTCGGCTGAATAATAAACACGTCATTCCCCCGCGCGCTCTCTTCAACCATCAAGCGAATCTCGCCATCGCTAAACTTCGTCGAAGTCAAACCGCCCAACTTGACCCCCAAATAGTCTGCAACCTTGAGCCCCAACTCTTTGTGGGCATTGCCCGCAAAAAGCTTCAAACCACTCAGATCACTGCTCACTTTGTCTCCGATATCTTCCGCTCTCGCCATGCTGTGTACCATTGTTCCTTGTTCTCCTGCCGCCCTCGACCAACCGCCATTGCACCAGTAGGAACATTGCGTGTAATCACGCTGCCCGCCGCAACAAACGATCCATCCTCTATCTTAACTGGTGCAATCAGTGTTGAATTCGATCCAACGAAACAATCACTCCCAATCTCTGTGTAAAACTTGTTGAAACCATCATAATTGCAAGTAATCACCCCCGCCCCAATATTTGTCTTTTCCCCAACCCGCGCATCTCCGATGTAAGTCAAATGGCTGATACTCGTGCCACTCCCAATCACTGCGTTCTTGATTTCAACAAAATTCCCCACCTTAACCTCTTCCTGCAAGTCCGCCATCGGCCGCAAATTCGCAAACGGACCACACCGGCTCCCCCTTGCCATCTTCGCCTGATCAAGGTGGCTCATAAACACGCGGCAGCTCTCGCCAATCTCCGAGTCCTTAATCCACGTGTTCGGGCCAATCGAACTTCGTGCCCCAATCCTCGTGCTCCCCTCAATCACCGTATTGGGATGAATCACCGCATCCTGACCAATCTCAACATCTGGCCCAATCGTGATCGAATTGATATCCAAAAGCGATACACCCACCTCACCATGCCTCCGCAGAATCTTGCGCCGCATAATGTCGTTCGCTTCCGCCAACTGCCAGCGATCATTTATCCCCAAAAACTCATCCGGATTCGAGCTTTCCATCCCCAAAATCTTCCCCCCTTCCGCAACAATCAGCTTCACCAAATCAGGCAAATAATATTCGTTCTGCGCATTCTCATTCTTCACTTCTGGAAGCAATTCTCTGAGCTTCGCCGCATCAAAGCAATAGACCGCCGGATTCACTTCTGTAATCAGTTTTTCCGCATCAGAAGCATCCTTTTGTTCAACGATCCCCACCACCGAACCCGAGCCATCCCGCACAATCCGCCCATAACCCGTCGGATCACCCGGCCGGAAAGTTGCCAGCGCCAAATCCGCCGACTCGCCCTCTCTCAACTCCACCAAAGCCCGCATTGTTCCTGCGCTCAGCATCGGAACATCCCCCGCCAATATCAAGACTGATCCCGTTGCCTCGGCCAAAACATCGCCTGCGCACATAACTGCATGAGCCGTCCCCAACTGCTCTGCCTGCACGGCGTACTGCACCGAATCGCCCAAACAATCCCGAACCTTTTCTGCCCCATGCCCCACCACAACGCAAACGTCGTCAACGCCTGCTTCACTCAAACTTCGCAAAACCCATCCCACCAACGGTACGCCGCAAATCGGATGCAAAACTTTCGGTAATTCGCTCTTCATCCGACTGCCTTGGCCTGCAGCCAAAACTATTGCGAGGGGCTTCATCATGGGCACTCCAACAATACCCCGCAACCCTTTTTGATGTAGCATTCCGAACTATGACGGTGCACGTTTCGACCCATCCCCTCGCCGCCCATCTGCTCGCCAACCTGCGAGACAAAACCACCGACCCCCAAACCTTTCGCCGATCTGCAAAAATTCTTAGCACCATCCTCGCTCTCGAAAGCACCCAAGCCCTCCCCATCTCCAGCACAAAAGTCGAAACCCCCCTAGAAGAAACTCACGCCATCAAACTCCGAGCCCCCCTGGCCGTCATCCCCATTCTTCGCGCCGGACTCTCCATGCTCGAACC
>Ga0209066_10004565_pt1 | contig 14969 bp, 13 predicted proteins | sample All_14_2_FD_187198 | JGI IMG/M metagenome (GOLD analysis project Ga0209066, IMG submission 187198) | Freshwater microbial communities in response to fracking from Pennsylvania, USA - Allegheny Zone_MetaG_DW_15 (SPAdes) (version 2) ...
GTCGAATGGCTCGACTCGCATCCGAACGAGGTCGCTGTCGCCGTCGCCACGGATGTCGTCCAGGAGCGCATCGACGCCGATGGCATCGTGGTCCTCGGCCACGAGGCCATCCGTCCGCCGTTCGCACGGATCTCGCTCTTCGATCTCATCCACGCAGCTCATGTCCCGCCGATCGGACTTCTCTTCCGCTCGAGCGAGATCGAGTCTGTGGGGGGCTTCGACGAGTCACTCTCGGTGCTCGGGGATTGGGATCTGATGCTGAGGCTCGCCTCCAGCGGATCGATCGGATACATCGACGGAGAAACCCTCGCCTACTGGCGTCAGCGGCCGCAGAGCGAGGGACCGCTCGCCAACAGTGTCATCGGCGACCTGGACCTTCATCGACAGACCGATCGAGAACTTCGCGACCGGGCACTGCGGGAATACGTGGATCGCAACGGCATCGGAGGGCTCCTCTACGTCGCGCGATTCATCGACGAGCAGTTCGCGGAGTCACGGCACGACGCGTGGGTGCGAGCACGCGAGATCGAGTCCGCCCTGAGCGAGCGACTCGATGCACACACCGCCCAGCTCGAGCGGACCGTTGCCCGGTACGCACATCACTACTCGCTGTTCCCGAGTCTTCGACGCGCCCTTCGTCGCATCGTGCCCGGGACCCGCCGAGCCGGCGGGTCTCAGCCCGCGGAGTAGTCAGCGTTGTAGCGGTCGAGCACAGCCGTGAGCGGTGCGTCCATCGCCAGTCGCCCCTTGTCCAGGTAGAGGCCGCGAGTGCAGAACCTGCGCAGGTCCTTCTCGTTGTGGCTCACGAAGAAAAGCGTGCGTCCCTCAGCCAGCGGTAGCACTTCTCGCGAAAAGCCTTGTCCCCGACCGCGAGCACCTCGTCGACGAGCATGATCGGCTGCTCCAGCTGAGACACGACGGAGAACGCCAGGCGCACCTTCATGCCGTTCGAGAGGTGCTTGTAGGGCGTGTCCATGAACTCACGCAGTTCCGCGAAGTCGATGATCCCGTCGAAGCGCCGCGCGACTTCGGCTTTGGACATGCCGTGAAGCCCGGCGGTCAGCCGCACGTTCTCCCGCACAGTCAGGTCTCCCACGAAACCGCCGGTGATCTCGATGAGCGGTGCGACGCCACCATTCACCGTGACGGAGCCTTCGTCCCACAGCAGCACGCCGGCAACGAGTTTCAGGAGAGTCGACTTCCCTTGCCCGTTGCGACCGACCACGCCGATGGACTCGCCGGGCTGGACCGTGAATGAGACGCCTCGAAGCGCCCAGAATTCGTCAGGTCGTGAACGTCGTCCCGAGCCGGCGAACAGATCCTTGAAACTTCGCCGGCCGCGGCGGTTGCGCCGGAAGCGCACCCCGAGGCCCTTCACCTCGATCGCGGGGGTGCCCATCACAGCTCCTTCAACACGGGGCGCTCGAGCCGGCTGAAGACGACGACACCCAGCACGAGGAAGAGGGGACTCATCACCGCGCACACGACGACGCTGAGTGTGTTCCATGCCTCCGGGAAGAAGCCCATCCGGTACAGGGTGAAGATTCCGGAGAGCGGGTTGAAGGCGGCGAGCTGCTGGAACGCACCCGGCAGGTCGCTGACGCTGTAGATGATCGGCGACGCATAGAACAGCACCCGGAGGATGAGCTTCGTCGTACGCTCCAGATCCGTGTACAGAACGCACAGGGGAGCAACGAGAAGGCCGATCCCCACCAGAAGAATGGTCTGCAGCAGCACGGCGACGGGAAACCACAGCAATCCCCACCCGACGGGAGCTCCCGTGACGATCGCGAACCCGATCAGCACGGGGAGGGAGCACAGGAACTCGACACCCTTGCTGAGGACGATGCGATTCACCCAGATCGAGCGGGGGATCGCAGTGGAGCGCACCAAGCGCGCGTCTTTGTTGAATGCGCGCGTGAAGTCGGACACTGCGGAGTTGAACCAGACCCAGGGAAGCAACGCCGAGATGAGGAAGACTATGTACGGTTCATGGCCCACGGTGCGCTGAAACACCTGCGTGAACACGAACCAGTAGATGAGGCTCATCACGAGCGGGTCGAGCACGGACCACAGGTAGCCGAGGGCGCTGGTGGCGTATCGAACTCGGAGGTCTCGGGCGGAGAGCAGCCAGAGCGAATGAAGGTAACGCCGCGGGGAGCCGGGCGCGCCGACGGCAGCGGTGGTCACACGCCGAGTCTAGTTCTGAGAAGCGTCTGCCCCATCCGCCGCGAGCGGGCGAGGGCAGCGATCTTCAGCTGAACTTGCTCGTCCACATCGAGAGCGCTGAACCGATCGCCATGTGCATGTCGAGGTACTGATACGTGCCGAGCCGACCACCGAACAGCACGTCCTTCTCGCCCTTCGCGAGTTCTCGATAAGCGAGTAGCCCTGCACGGTCCGTTGCGGTGTTCACGGGATAGTACGGTTCGTCTTCGCGGGTGGCGAATCGCGAGTACTCGCGCATGATGACGCTCTTGTCGGTCGGATACCGATCGACGCGCTCAGGGTGGAAGTGCTTGAACTCGTGGATGCGCGTATAAGGGATGTCTGCATCGGCGTAATTCATCACGGAAGTGCCCTGGAAGTCGCCGACCGGAACGACCTCCTGTTCGAAATCGAGCGTGCGCCAGGAGAGCGCGCCCTGCGCGTCGTCGAAATAACGATCGATCGGGCCGGTGTACACGATGGGCACCTGCCCGACCGTCGCGGACTTGTTGAGCGGCTGCGAACCGTCGAAGAAGTCGACACCGAGCTTGACCTCGATATTCGGATGGTCGGCCATGCGCTCGATCCAGGCGGTGTAACCGTCGGCCGGAAGACCCTCCCACGTGTCGTTGAAGTAGCGGTTGTCGTAGTTGTAACGCACCGGCAAACGGCTGATGACCTCTGCGGGGAGGTTCTTCGGGTCGGTCTGCCACTGCTTCGCGGTGTAATCCCGGATGAACGCCTCATACAGGGGCCGGCCGATCAGGGCGATGCCCTTCTCCTCGAGGTTCGCGGCGTTCTTGACATCGAATTCACCGGCGAGTTCGTGGATGAGCGCCTTCGCCTCATCGGGCGAGTACCCGGCCTGGAAGAACTGATTGATGGTGCCCAGGTTGATCGGGAGGGGGAAGACCACCCCCTTGTGTGTGGTGTACACCCGGTGCTGGTACCCCGTGAACGCCGTGAAGCGGTTGACGTACTCCCACACGGTCGGATTCGAGGTGTGGAAGAGGTGCGCTCCGTAGCGGTGCACCTCGATCCCGGTCTCGGGCTCGAACTCGCTGTACGCGTTGCCGCCGATGTGGTGGCGGCGGTCGATGACGACGACCTTGCGACCGGACGCGGCCGCGCGCTCCGCGATCGTGAGCCCGAAGAATCCGGACCCGACGATGAGAAGGTCCGTCACGAGGCAGATCCCCGCCCCTGTTCGGCTGGGGAATCCGGAAAGACCCAGCGATCGTAGGTGACGAATCGGAAGATCGTCGCGAGCGCCTGCCCGATCAAGGTCCCGGAGATGTTGTCAGGGACAATCCCCTCCAGGCCGAGTACATATCGCGAGAATCCCAGGCACCCCAACTGGATGCCGATCGCGGCGACGTTGAGCAAAGCGAACACGACATATCGAGAGAGCCGTCGCTCGATGTGACGCGCGCTGAAGGTCCAGTACCGGTTACCGACGTATGTGAAGACCGTGGCGAGCAGGATCGCGATCGACTTGGCGATCAAAGGCGCATCGTAGAGGGGGCCGTGACCGGATACGCCGAAGGCCAGCAGGTTGAAGGCCACAGCGTCGATTACAAAGGCGACGCCGCCGACCACGAGGAAGGCGCCACCGCGTCGCACCAGGCTCGCCAACGCAGAATCGCGCGACTCCGACACCATCCAGCGGTCCTCCGAGGGCAGGTCCCGCTGACCGTGCGGTCAGGGAGAAGGGACGGCCTCCATGATAGCTTGGATGCCGCCATCCCCCTGTGAATCAACGATGCAGCGCTGTGCGCGAGAGGTTTGAAAGCATGCACTACGACGCGGCGGTGTCAAGGATCGCCGCCATTGTTCCGTGTCATAACGAGGAAGCGGCGATCGCGACAGTCATCGCTGATCTGCGACGGGCCGTGCCCGAGATCGAGATCTACGTCTACGACAACGCCAGCACCGACAACACGGTCCGAGTGGCGACCGCCGCTGGGGCGATCGTTCGGCATGAGACCGTGAAGGGCAAGGGCAACGTCGTTCGCCGTGCGTTCGCCGACGTCGATGCGGACGTCTACGTCCTAATCGACGGTGATGACACCTACGCTGCTCGTGACCTGCCTGCCATGATCGCCGCTCTCCACGCCGGACCTCACGACCATGTCCTTGGGGTGCGCAAGGAATCGGCGGTAGGCGCTTACCGGCCGGGACATGCGCTGGGCAACCGTGGCTTCAACTGGTTCGTGAGTGCGGTGTTCAACTCGCCTGTGAGTGACATGCTCAGCGGTTATCGCGTGTTCTCAAGGCGGTTTGTGAAGAGCTTCCCGGCATTGTCGCGGGAGTTCGAGATCGAGACGGAACTGACAGTGCACGCCATGAGCCTGCGCGTGCCCCAGGTCGAGGTCCCGGTCGGCTTCAAGGACCGCCCGCTGGGAAGCGAAAGCAAGCTGCGCACCTACCACGACGGATTCCGCATCCTGTCGCTGATCGTCGGGCTCATTCGCCACGAGCGGCCGCTCATGTTCTACGGCCTCATCGGGCTCGTCCTCGCGGTGGCAGGAGTGGCCATCGGTACCCCGGTTGTCATCGAGTTCTTCGAGACGGGCCTTGTCCCGCGGTTCCCCACAGCCGTTCTCGCGGTCGGCATCATTCTGGCGGCATTCATGTCCTGGATGATCGGTCTCATCCTCGACGGAGTACTGAAGTCTCGACGAGAGTTCAGTCGGCTGAACTACTTGTCGCACGAGTCGCCGACATGGCGGCCGATGACTCTTCCGGCCACTCCTGGGCGCGATAGCTGAGACTCCTCACGAGCACAACGACCACGACCCACGCGGCCACGAAGACGGCCAGCACAAGGGCAAGTGGAATCATCGGCATCCACGCATCAGGGATGATCTCGAACCACGGCCCGCTTGCGCCATTGATGTAGCGGTGAAGATTCACGGTGATCGCCACCACCTGATAGAACGCAACGACCGCGACCGCCACGCGCAGAATGGCGCCATTGACATGCTCTCCGATCCTGGCGTGTGCGGCCAGGAACCCTGCCAGGACCGGCGCCATCATCGCAAGCGGAAGCACGTACTTGCCCTGCCAGACGAGCCCCGCCTCATGGAAGCTCGCAAGCTGTACGAGAATCGGCAGGCCGAGCGAAAGCAGGAGCACGCCCGCGAGCGCGACGCGGCCCCGCCATGCCGAGAACGCGACTCCGAAGGTGCCGACGAGCAGCGCCGTCCCTCCGATCAGAACAAGTACCCACATGGGGAGATGGGTGTCACCCCAACCGAAGGTGCCGAGTATCTGTTCGAAGTAGTAGTCGGTGTTGCGGACCATCTGAACCACGACGTCGCGACCGGTGAGGGTCGGGTCGGGGAACACGACGCCCAGCGCGAGACTGCCTGACAGAAGCGTGTAGAGAAGTCCCGTCACCGTCAGTCCCGCGCATAGTCCGAGCGGAAGCCAGAATCGCCGATCGGACAGCAGTTCTCCGACTGCGCGGTAAGACGGCGCGACCGCGAGCACGACGACGATGAGGATGAACATGTAGACAGGGCTCAGCCCCCGCGCAAGGGCGAAGAACGCGGTCCCGACGACAAGGATCCACGCCCGGCTGCGCAGGAGATCCGCCTGTGGTTCGAAAACGAGCGCGAGGAGCGTCACTGTCACCAGGAGGGATCCGAAAATCTCAGGTCCTTGCGGCGTCATCGAACTGCCTATGAAGAGAGCCATGGGTGTCATCGCCGCGAATGCGCCGAGCAGAGGCAGAGTGGGCCTTCGCAGTTGCACCAGCACGCGCATCGTCAAGGCGATCAGTACCGCGTTGATGGCCGCGCTGACGAGTCGCATCGCCACAAATGTCCACTCGGACAGCGGGAACAGTGAAGGAATTCCGATCAGCGCGTAATACAGCGGGTTGTACCGCGCAACATGCGACTGGACGTCTGAGGGAGTGTCAAGGTCGCCTTCGATCGCCGGCACGCAATTCGCGGGCGTGTCAGGATGAAAAGCGAAGCATCCGAGTTCCCAGCCGCGCTGGAACAACGCGGGTAGCACGAATGTGCCTCGACCGGCCTTGAACTCGGATTCGTCGGCCATGAACTCTCCGCGCACGGTCGCTGCGGCCTTGGCCGCATGCGCAGGCTCATCCGGGGATGCCATATGCGGACTGGCGAAAGACCAGCCGGCAAGGACGAGGAAGGCGAGAACCAGCGAGATCCAGAAGGCCTTGTTCGCATCGATACCGGTCGTCTGCTTCACTGCTTGTCCGTTGTTGTAGGGCACACTCAACCCTAATCGACCCGTGGCATGGTGCAGATTCGCGGTCGATCGGGCCGAGCGCCGCATGGTGCGCTCACGCCGGACAGCGGCGGCGGATCTCAGGTGCGGCGGTGGATCGTGCGGTTGTACAACTGGACTTCGAGGAACCGCAGCCACCGCAGCAGCGCGCACTGAGTGCGTTGCCATACGGTCAAGGACGCCACACGCGCGCAGACGTAGCGTCGATCCTGTTCGTACAGCTCCCGATCCGCGGATGTCACGATGCTGCGCTTCTCGAATCGGATGGCCTGCAGACCGAAGTACGCGCGCGCCGGGAGGATGCCGTCGGCGAGAGCGAGCTCGAAGCAGCGACCGTGCGCGCGCACGATGTCGTGGTAGTAGCGTGCCGTCCTGAGGCCGTGCGAGACGCTGTCAGCTCGCTGAAGCCAGTAGTAGAGCCTGTCTTCGGTCGACGCCACAAGCCCCATGCGCTGATAGAGGTCCATCGCGACCGCGACATCCTGCGCGTAGCGGTGCTCCGGAAACCGAATCCCCTCGAAGAGCGATCGTCGGTAGAGCTTGCCCCAGTTCGCCTCGCTGAAGTAAAAGAGCTCGCTGCGGGTCAGCTTGCGCAACAGCACGCTGAAGACGCCCTGATAGCGCGCGCCCGGCCGGTCGAAGGCGATGAAGTCGCCGAACGGCGCATCGGCGGTGCTCTGTCTGAGGGATGCCGCCGCGCTGGCTCCGACGTTGTACCACCGGCAGCAGCTCATGTCTGCACCGGTCGTCAGCAGGATCTCCACGAGACGGCCGATCATGCGCGCGCTCATCAGATCGTCGTTGTCGCAGAAGGTGACCAGCTCACCTGTCGCCGCATCGAGGCCGCTGTTCTGGGCGGCGGCGATGCCGCCGTTGTCGCGATGCAGGACCACCACGCGGGCGTCCGATGCGGCGAAGCGGTCGCAGATCTCCCCCGACGCGTCGGTGGATCCGTCGTCGACGAGGAGCACCTCGATATTGGGGTAGTCCTGCTCGAGGATCGACGAGACGCACGCATCCAGGTAGCGAGCGGAGTTGTAGACGGGAACGATGATCGACACTTTCGGCGTCGAAGCGTCAATGACCACCGCAGCTGCCGTTCACGCCACCGAGATAGAGGCGGCGACAGTGCCGATGCTGGTGTCGTCATGCTCCATGGTGAAGCGCGTGCCCTGCCACATCACATGCGTCTGTTCGGGCACGCCTGGCCACACGTTGGCGTTGACGAAATACTGGCCCGGGCCGAAGTTGGCGCTCTCGATGGTGAAATCGATGCTCGATTCCCCGGCCGCCAGAGCGGGGAGAGCCACTTCGAGGCGCTCGGTGTTGGACGCCAGCACCATCTGGCCTGTCGGGGTGTCGATGCTGAATCCCATGTCCCAGGTCGGCTGCGCCTGCTTCGCCTGCACGTGGATTCGGACCCGCATCGGCGACCCCGCCGGGACGACGTCGCGGGCGGTTCCCCCGGCATCGAGCACCTCGATGCGCGTGATCTCGATCGGCTTGCCCGAATCGTGCGCGGCCGTGTCCCCGACCCGTCGGCCTTCCAGCACGTCCCGCAGAGCGGACACCGCGTCGTTCACGTCACCGTCGAAGACCACCGCGCCGTCCTTCAGGACGATACCGCGATCGCACAGCTCCTGCACCTGCGATGCGGAATGCGACACCAGCACGATCGTGCGTCCCTCGCTGCGGAACCGCTGGATCCGCTCCATGCACTTGCGCTGGAACGCCTCGTCGCCGACGGCGAGCACCTCGTCGACGAGCAGCACATCCGGGTCGGTGTGGACGGCGACCGCGAAGGCGAGACGGACGAACATCCCGGACGAGTAGAACTTCACCTGCGTGTCGATGAAGTCGCCGATCCCGCTGAACTCCAGGATCTCGTCGAACCGTGCCGTCGTCTCGGCGGGGGTCATTCCCATGATCGAGGCATTGAGGAAGACGTTCTCGCGCCCGCTCAGGTCGGGGTGGAAGCCTGCGCCGAGTTCGAGGAGCGCTGCCATGCGGCCGCGCGTCAAGACGCTTCCGCTCGTCGGTGAGACGATGCCGCCGATGAGCTTCAGGAGTGTGCTCTTCCCGGAGCCGTTCGGCCCGAGGAGCCCCACGGTCGTGCCCGCGTGGATCTCCAGATCCACGCCGTCGACCGCGGTGTACTCCTGCTTGTGCGCGCGGCCGCGGCGACCGGCGTGCACGATGCGCTCTTTGAGACTGTTGTCCTTTCGGACGGTGAACTTCTTGGTCACGTGGTCGACACGCACGACTACGGGGCCTGAAACCGGCGAAACGACCATCACATCTCCTGCGCGAAGTTGCCCTGCAGCCGCGTGAACACGCGGTGCGAGATGACCAGCAGAATGACGCCGATAATGCCGGCGATCACGATTCGCAGGAGGAGGTTGTCGGGATAGTCCGCGTCGGTGCCGGCGCCCCAGAACGCCTTCCGGAATCCGAGCACGGCGAGCGTGATCGGATTGTCGGTGTAGACCTCGATCGCCCAGGCCGGAAGACCGAGGGTCTGGAACGCATCGCTGACCATCGTCCAGGCGTAGACGATGGGCGAGAGCCACATCGCGAGCATGATCACGACATCCGTGACGTACTGGACGTCGCGCAGGTAGACATTGAGTGCGGAGAGCAGGATGCCGAGCGCGAGCCCATACACCAGAATCAGCGCGACGGAGGGGAAGAACCACAGCATCTCGACGGGCGCAGGAAGCGCCTGGAAGACGATCGCGCCGCCCAGCAGGACCAGGACCTGGACGAGGAACATGAAGCCTGCCGCGCCGACACTGGCGAGCGGGAAGATCTCCCGGGGAAGGTAGATCTTCTTGACGAGTCCCGCGTTGCTGAGGATCGACGTCGTCGATCCCTGGACCATCTCGGCGAAGAAGCTGTAGATCGTGAGCCCCGCGAAAAGGAAGATCGCGAACTGCGGAATGCCTTCCGCAGCGCGGAGGAACTGTCCGAGCACGAGGTAGTACATCAGGAACTGCACGAGCGGCCGGATCAGCGTCCAGAGGAACCCGAGCACGCTGTCGCGGTAGCGGGCCTGCAGGTCGCGTCGGACGAGAAGACCGAGCAGATCGCGGCGATCGAAGACCTCGCGAACCTTGCCGCCGCGGCCGGGAAACTTCAATCCGCGTGCGTTGGATGTCGTAAACGGGGTCTCGGCAATACGAGCGAACCGATCAGTCGTGTCCAAGTGCTCCACCTACGTCAATCAACTGCATAACTATACCGGGCGGTTGTCTGGCAATCCGGTCCATGCCGGCCCCGACGCTATCCTCGAACGGGACCCACCAGCGCAGCGCACAGCCCGATCGATCGTTCGTCGATGCCGTGCACGAAAGGATCAGAAGAATGTCGCGAGTCGTCGTCACCGGAGCTGCAGGCTATCTCGGTCCGCATGTGGTCACCGCCCTCCTCGATCGCGGACACGACGTCGTCGCCGCGGTGCGTCCGGGCAGCGGTGCCGGGTTGGATCCCCGTGCAGAGGTCGTGGAGGCCGATCTCCTCGCGCCCGATTTCGACCCCGCGGTGTGGGGCGCACTCCCGCACGCGGTGGTGCACCTCGCCTGGAAGGACGGCTTCCGGCACAACTCGTCGGCCCACATGTCGCAGCTGTCCGCGCATTTCGATCTGCTGACCGGTCTCGCCGAGCGCGGGGTCGCGCGGATCGTCGCCCTCGGCACGATGCACGAGGTCGGCTACTGGGAGGGTGCGATCGAAGCGGCCACCCCCACGGCCCCGCTGTCTCAGTATGGGATCGCCAAGGAAGCACTGCGGCGATCCCTCGCCCTGGCCGTCCCGTCCACGACGTCCCTCGCCTGGGCGCGCGCCTACTACATCTACGGAGACGACCGCCGCAGCGAGTCGATCTTCCGAAAGCTGCTCGATGCCGCCGACGAGGGCCGTACGGTCTTCCCGTTCACGACCGGAAAGAACCGCTACGACTTCATCCGCGTCGAGGAGCTCGGGCGTCAGCTCGCCGCACTCACGGGCGCCGAGGACGTCACGGGGACACTGAACTGCTGTTCCGGCACACCGGTATCGCTGGCCGAGCAGGTCGAGAGGTTCATCGCCGACAACCATCTGGGCCTGTCGCTGGAATACGGGGCGTTCCCGGACCGCGCCTACGACTCTCCCGGCGTGTGGGGCGATGCCACTGTGATCCGGGACGTCATGTCGCGAGATGAGAGCACGGCAGCGCATCAGTAGCCCGTGCCGATGCCCGTCTTCGGCGCGTTGACGAGATGGCGCTCGGCGAGCTGGACGATCACGACGTCGGGCTTGTACTGGTCGACCAGGGCACGGTAGTTCGGCGGGTTCGACCAGTCATCGTAGCGATGCTGGATCTGCCAGGTCTTCGCGTACTCCTGACCCCAGTACGGACTCAAGGCGCCGCCCATGGAGTCGCGCATGATCAGCGCCTCCTGCGTGGTCTTCGCCCCATCGGTGACAGTAGAGGCGGGCAGCTTCGACAGATCGACCGGATCCTGACCGGCGACCACTGCAGTGGTTCCGTCGGCGACCGTGAGCGACACGTCCGCGAACGTCTCCGCGAAGTCGGGAACCGTCCACGCCGGCTCGGCGTCGGGGACGCCGTACCCGGCGTACTCGTTGTAGATCCGGGTGCTCTCGACACCGTTGACCGCAGGGATCCAGACCGGATCAGCGGTGGGATACATCGCGTCATGGCAGGCCGCGTAGGTCTGCCAGGCCACGTAGCCGCCCCAGTCGGTCCAGTGGCTGTTCACCGGCGTGTACACGGCGTGCGTCTCGGCCGCCGTGCGGAGGTCGTGGCGGAAATCCACGATCGGAAGGTCCGGGGATGCCGCGAGGAATTGGTCCATCGGAGTCGAACCGACGATCCCGTCGGTCCATTCCGGCAGCTGTTCCGGGTAGACGCTGGATGCCGACGGGCTGATCTGGATCGACAGCTCGATGCCCTGGTCGGCGAGTGCCTTCTCGAGTGTCGAGAAGTAGTCGTGCCACGCCGTCACCTCGCCGACGGTGAGGTAACGCCGCCCGACCGCCTGCGAGAAGTTCTCCTCGATCTGATCGTTGTAGAACGCCCACCCGTCGCGACCCAGCACGACAGGATTCGCAAGCTGTGCCGAATTCTCCTGCCACGTGGCCTCCGCGGCACCATCCGAGCCGATCCACGGCTGCGTCGCCGGCTGGGGCAGCGCTGGACGGCACTGTTGCGCGGCGTCACTCTGCGGCGCACCGGGCGCGGGTGCCACGGCGGCCGGCTGCGCGGCAGCCGAGTCGAGTCGATACTGGGTCACCCACCCGACCACAGCGGCGATGACCGACAGGATGACCAGGATGATGAGAGGGATGTCGCGGTAACGTCGCCACCACCGCGGACTGGGCAGGCCCGCGCCGTGGACGATGTCGGCGCCCCCGGTACCGCTCACAGCCTCGTCTCCGCACCGGGCGCGGCGAGCGCGACCGGCACAGGCGCGTCAGCGAGGGGAGCGGGATGGGTGATCGCTACCTGCGTCGACGCAGGCAGCGGCGGACGCGCGGCCTTGGCGGCCGCGTGATTCGGGTCCAGCCAGTCCATCGCTGCGCGACGCGGGCGTGAGGTGCGCACCAGCGCCTTCGAAAGCCACTTCGGAGTCCAGTCCTTGAGCTGCAGGGCGGGGCGCTCTACGAGGTGCCAGCTGAGGTAGGCGTATGCGTGGCATCCGGCGACGATCACCAGGTGGTAGACCAGCCAGCCGGCCTTCTCCAACCCGAAGTATGCACCGAACTGCATGAGCGGCCAGGCGACGATATAGATCCCGTACGAGAAGTCGCCGTGCTTGTCCCAATTCTTCAGCGCTTTCGCCTTGATCGCGAACCAGATCAAGAGGTAGCAGAACGCGTACTGGCCGGCGATCAACCAGCCGCCCTTGGCGTACGTGAAGCCCGCGATCAGGAAGCATGCGATCGCGAGGCGATTATCGATCGGTATCTTCTCGCCGAAGAGGGCGAACAGGATGCCGAAGGCGAATGGCGCGTACAACAGCAGCACGCGATAGTCGCCGAACGCGGGCGTGAGTGCGGCGAGGTTGGCGCCGCCGAACCACTGCATCATCGCGAGAAGGATGATCCCGGTCGCGATGATGCCCCCGACCAGCCGGTTCGAGAGCGCGCCGATCACACCGAGGATCGCGACGAGGATGTAACAGCCGAACTCGAACGCGAGGGTCCACGCCGATCCGTTCCACTCGAATCCGCCGTGGATCGTATAGAACGGGATGCTCGTTCCCATACCCGCGATGTTGTGCTGGTTCAGCGGCAGCCACATGTTGTTCGTGAAATAGGTGAAGGGCGATTCGATCGTGGCGTTCCAGAAGCCGTCCCATGACCCGTGCTCCTGCATCCACGCGATCGGTGCGAACACGTACGCCGTCACGATCAGGATCAGGAACCAACCGGGGAAGATGCGCATGATGCGCCGCCAGAAGTAGCGAGGGGTCGACGAGCGGCCCATCTTGCTCTTCGTGATGAGGAATCCCGACAGGAAGAAGAAGCCTGCGACGGCGACACCGCCGAGCGACTGTTCGGTGCTCCACTGCGTCCCGAGGTCCTGGCCGCCATAGAATCCGCCGAGTGGTCCCGCGTGGGAGAAGATGACCATGAACGCCAGGAGCCACCGGAGGAAGCCGATGCTGTTACTCCGCGGGTCGAAACTCTCCTTCAGCGATGTCACTGTCCACCTCCTTGCGGTTCTTCTTACGCTCCGCCGGGTGGCGCAGACGCCACAGCCAGGCGTGCGTCATCCGGGCGGGGCGATCGAAGGGCCGCAACGCGGAGGCGATGCGCGGGTGGTTGAGCTTCAAATACACGCGGGTGAGCGCGACGATGCCGCCGTGGCCCAGCCAGCCGGCGCGATGCAGGAACTGGATCTGATCGATCGGGTAGCCGGGCATCGTGGCGCCCATCTGGTCGAGCTTGAAGTCAAGGGCCGCGTGGCTGATCGCGGTGTGCTCGGTTGTCGAGATCGTCCGTGCGTGATACCCGAGCTCGGCCGCGGCGTACGCGACGAGCCGCTCCTGCACGTGTGCGAGACTGCCGTCGCTGTGGCGGTCCGGCGCCGCGTACTCTTCGTACTTCCACTTCCGATCGGTGAGGATCTTCAGCGCCTCCGGGCGCGCGAACCAGAAGCAGCCATAGGGGGCGAGAGGCGAGATGTCATCGAACGGCACCCGGATTCCCAGCTCCTTGGCGAGCACCTCGGCCGGCTGCTTGTTCGCATACCACCCACGACCCATCGTCGGGTAGCCGATGTGGATCATGGGCGGGAAGGCGAGGCCGAGCCCCTCTTCCTTCTGGAACAGGGCGACGGCGTTCGCCGCGTAGCCGGGCGAGTGCAGGACGTTGTCGAGCTGCTGGTACTTGAAGTAGCGGCCGGCGTTGTAGGAGTCCTGGACTGTCTTCTTCGAGTGGATCTTCACGATCAGGTCGTAACGCCCCACCTCGAGCACGTCGCGGCATTCGATGAAGAACGCGCTGAGGTCGCGCCCGCGGTTGGATGGCAGGATCCGGATCTCGGAGTGCGCGACCTTCGCGTCGGCGCGCTGGTCGAGGATCGTCCTGATCGCGTCGGCTTTGGTTTGATCGGTGGTCGTGACGAACAGGTCGAACTTCTCGGGGAGCATCACGAGGCGGTCGAGCAGCTCGTCTGTCATCTCCTCGTAGTAGATGTGGACGACTGCAGCCAGCCGCAGGGGCTTCGCCGGATCGTACGAGACGTCGACGTCGGGAAGGACCTCCATCATGGAGGCATCGGCGTAGAGCGACTTCGGCGGGGCGTTCTTCACGAGGTTCTGGTACAGCATCGCCACCGGATAGCCGTATGACTCGGCCTTCTCGATCGTCCATCGGCCGATGACAGCGTGCTGATCCAGGTACGGCGGGTAATGGAAGAACGCGCGTCGCTTGAGGGCGGGGCATCCGTCGTCCATGAGCAGTTCGGCGTTGAGCAATGCGGGATGCTTCGACGGATAATCGTCGACGGCGAATGCGACAGCCGATTCGAAGCCGAGCTGCTCGAAGTGGTGTGTAAAACGCGACTCGTGCTCGAGGATCGAATCGACGTAGGTCGTGATCATCGGCATGTCGTTCCAGTAGTCGCGCCACGCGTCGGTCGTGAACATCGATCGACGAACGGCGATCCAGTGCGACTGCAGGTGACGGTGAAGCACTCCGGTCAGGGTGTAGGGGTTCGGAGTCTCGCCAGCGTAGTCGGTCATACCCCAGAAGTCCACCGGTTGCTGATCCATGCGCTCGAACAGCGGAGCGAACGAGCGCACAGGGCCGAACCACGTGTAGTTCATGAGGATCAGCTCGTCGTACTCGGCGAGGCGAGCGGCGCCGAAATGCGCGAGCGCGGTCTTATAGCCCCACACGTCGAATCCGACGTTCTCGCGCACCCAGACGGTGTCGGCCACGGGCTCGAGCCGCCGGCGCCCCTCTTCGGTGAGGTCGCCGTT
>Ga0209066_10004567_pt1 | contig 14965 bp, 9 predicted proteins | sample All_14_2_FD_187198 | JGI IMG/M metagenome (GOLD analysis project Ga0209066, IMG submission 187198) | Freshwater microbial communities in response to fracking from Pennsylvania, USA - Allegheny Zone_MetaG_DW_15 (SPAdes) (version 2) ...
GAATTGTACTTGGCGATGTCTTCTGACTTAATAACATTGAAAAACTCCTACTTTACCGTTATCCTATGACTAGTGCTGAAGCGTCATGAAGGAACGATGAACAAATTCTATCGGAGAGGTCGAAAAGAAAAATGAAAGCAACGTATCCGGTTTCTCCTGCTGTAGTTGATTGGGTAATCAACCAGATAGGAGCAGATACAACCCCAGTCGACTCTCTCAACCTTCTGAAGGAATGGCGAACAGGAGCTAAAACACCCACATTCACTGAAATTGAATCCATAAGCAGGAGAACCCGCGTCCCCCTTGGTTATTTCTTCTTACAGACACCACCTAAAGAAAAAATCAAGCTCATGGAGTACAGAACCATAGCGAGTACTGATTTCAGTAATCCAAGCAGAGACTTGATAGATACCATCACAGATATGGAACAGATAGTTGATTGGGCGCGGGATTATCTGATTAACGAAGGTTCTGAAGCCAATTCGATTGTTGGAAAGATGAGGCATGAGACCGATATCACAGCCATTTCCGGATATATTCGGCAGGTTCTTGGATTATCCATTAACTGGTTTGAGACCACAGACTCTCCGTTCAACTATCTCAGAGATAGAATGAGTGAAGCAGGGATCATAGTCATGATGAACGGGATTGTTCGTAACAATACGCATAGACCGCTCAACACCGAAGAATTCCGAGCTTTCACCATCATTGATAGATATGCTCCCTTGATTTTCATCAATGCAACTGACTCTAAAAGCGGCAGATTATTCTCTCTGCTCCATGAGTTCGTTCATATTTGCTTTGGAGTAGACAACCTTTATAATGATACGCACAACACATACAAAGGCGTTACCAAACTTGAAACACTTTGCAATGCGGTAGCAGCAGAAATTCTCGTACCAGCAAGTCAATTTAACCTCACATGGAAAGTCTTATCTTCTCAGTCCAGCTCCATACAAGAGACCATCTCCAAAGTAGCCCATTTTTTCAAGTGCGGGCATGTTATCGTTGCACGCAGAGCATTGGATGCCGGAAACATTAGTCATGCAATGTACGAGGAAATAGTTCGCGAAGCAATCCAGCTTTACAAAGAGAGTAAACAAACTAAGAAGCCTGGAGGAGGCGATTATTACAATACAAAGGGAAGCCGTATTGACAAGAGATTTTTCATGTTTGTACTAGACAGTGTATCTCGAGGTAAAACGTTGTACTCCGAGGCATTTCGACTTACCGACACAAACAGGCAGACTTTTCCCAAGTTGATGGAAAGGATGAATGCTTGATGCCGGATACACCCATCTACCTTATCGACTCAAATTCCCTGATTACACCGAAAGCCACATACTACCCGATGGATCTTGCCCCCTCTTTTTGGGCTTCTATGAGTGAGAAAATCCAAGACGGGTCTATAGCAATTCTGGACCTTGTAAAGAAAGAAATATTGCAGCCTTCAGAGAAAGATGACTTGGCTCTTTGGATGAGCAACCTGAAAATCGGGCGGTATATCAACCATAAGCAACAAGAGATAGTCGCCACCTATGCAAGGTCCTTCAATCCATCCAAAATGATCCATGTTATTCAGAAAAAGCTCTGCGAACGTGGGCCGAGGAATCAGTTGCCGACCCTTGGTTGATTGCAGCTGCTTGTGTATATGATTTCACCATTGTAACATTTGAAAAATATGTACAAAGTAATGCTGGCAATCCAAGTGGTTCTGCAAAGATTCCCAATATTGCAGATAAGTTTCATGTAAGAACTACCGATTTGTTCCATATGATCAGGGAGTTGGGTATCAAGCTATGAACTTGATTCGGCAGTATTGATGCTCCAGCCAAACAAGCTCTTCTGTACCAAGAACTATATCATTATTGTGACAAGCATACCCATCTTCATCCAATCAGCATCTTTTTGACTCCCAACCACACATCTCTTCGCCCGTGCAGTACGGCTGCTTTCACGCTCTCGTCTCCTGTACTGCCAGCAACGCATCGATTTCTTCCAAGCTGAGTGTACAGCCGGGATTGAATTGCTGGCTTTGCATATACGAAAGCACCGAGTGGTACAGCTGCCGGGCTACAAGTCGATGCTCCAGATCAGAGGTTAGGTCCATACTGCAGACCATCAACCTCCCTCTCCCAACGCTGCACTCAAACAAGAGCCCAAGCTTGTGGCTTCTGAACCAGGTGTCGATCGGCTGCACCAAGGCCGAAATATCTGTGGCAAGTCCATCCAGCACCATGGCATTTGATCCATGCACCAACTCCCACCACTGCCAGTTGCTATGATGTTCCGTCGGGAAAGCAGAAAACACCGGATGCTCTGCATCCACCACCATCCCCAACGTATGGGGAGCTTGCCTGCTGGTCCAGGAGGTGTTCCAGAACACCGAAGAGAATCCCAAGGCCACCTCGGTATTACCCGATGTCAACAACAACATCTTGCCACCAGAAAGCAGTACCTGCTGACTTGCTTCATCCCACGCTCTGGTTACCAGGACATCCCTCGACTCCAAGTCCACTGCTTTGGGGAACGCCCAGATATCCCAAGTATTCTCTCTCTTGGGATCATCCAAGGTAAGACGGAGCGTCAGTTTCTGCGCTGTTGCAAGCTCAGGAATCGACAGGGAGAGAGTGGCAAGTGAATGCACACCTCTGAGTGAATGATGTCCTGAACAGAGTACTCCACCTTCTAAAAGACCTCCATGTTCGCCTATCAGGCTCCAGTTGACTTCTGTCTTTGCAAGGTCAGAACTTCCAAAATTGGCCAGTTCAATATCAGCTTGCAGCGTTTCTCCGAATGTGTAATACCGCTTCGGAAGACGGGCAAGCAGGACGACATCAGCGCAGAACCGCCTGAATTGTTCACCACTGCAGTACCCTTTCTCCTGCCAGAATGCATTCAAAACCCCTTCCAATGCGGTTCCCTGTCCGGGGAAGTCAGTGAGTGCCAATAACTGGAAACCTGCCAGGTTGGGGGTGCGCAGAGCCGCCTCAATCTCTTCCTTGTAGCAGAGTACCTGTTGGAACCCGGATGCCTGAAGGAACCGGTCAGCCTGGTCCGCCATGCCACGACGCGCAAGAATATCGTAGAAGACCTCAAAGTTTCGAGGTTTCAAATATCCGGTGTACTCCCGCATCTCGGAGAAGTCGGGGAAGACACACCACTGCCCCATTTCGTGGGTTACCACCGGACCTGGATACTGCTCGCAGATGGCAGTGTAATCGCTGCAGGTCTCCGGCGGCAGGGCGTTGATTCTGGAGGCAAGGCCCTCACCCCATGCCTGGATGCGAGGCTGAGGGAGCACTTGATACGCATTCTCCTCGAGTGCCGGCCATCCGGAAGCTGCGGTATGAAGCCTTCGGCCATCCCTCTGATTCCAGGAGGAAGCCCACAATCCCAAGACTTCCTTGTCCCGACCATCAGGTTCGTTTCCACTGGCGAACAAGAGGAATGAAGGATGGTTGCCGTACTCGGCAACGATTCGCTGCGACTCGGTGAACAGCCAGTCGTCAAAGACCTTGTTCCCATCAAAAGCCACACCTTGGTTTTTCCAGACCGGGCACTCTACCTGCAGATAGAAACCCATGCGGTCGGCAACAGCAAAGGCTGCCTCGGGCGGACACCAGGAGTGAAACCTAAGATGGTTCAGTCCAAATTTCCTGCTCTGGGAGAACAGGTAATCCCAATACGGCTCCTCCATCGGAGGATGTCCGGTCTTGGGAAACACACAGCACTCCACCGTTCCCCGCAGGAACGTCTGCCTGCCGTTGATGAACAGGTACTTTCCCTTCGCCTCTATGCTTCTCAGCCCTACCTGGATCAGTTTCTCCTCTACAAGGCCTTGCTCCGTCTCAAGTACCACCCGAAGATTTTCCAAAGCTGGGTCATACTCGTCCCAAAGAGGCACATCCACAATCTCCAGATGGAAGACAGTCGTTGCACAAGCTGTGGGTTTGGTGAGTATGGCAGGAGCTTTTCCTTCCTGCTCTATCCGAATGGTAACTGCTGTCTCGTATCCTGTCCGGTTTGCCACATCGATCATGCAAAGCAAGGAAGAACGTTGAACGTTGGGCAGAATGCGCACCTCACCCAGGGAAAGCTTGGGTATACGAACCAGAGCCAGCTGTCCTACGATTCCGTTCCAAGGGCCCTGGGTCTGATCGGATATGCTGTGGGCATTCGGTCCCACCTCATGAATCATCCGGTTGTCGACTCGGATGACCAGCGCCACCGAGGAGGACATCCCAGATGGCACTTCATACCGATGCGGAACACTGAGCGAATCACAAGAGCCCAGAAACACCCCGTTCATCCAGACCCGTGTCTCCCAATGGGGCCGCTCGAGCAGCAACTGCCACAAACCATCATCCATCTGAGGCAACGTGATATGCTTCACATACCAGGCAGAGCCGATGTATCGAGTCTCAGGTTGCAGCCAGTAGGGAAAGCGAAACGCATCGGCTTTCCGATAGGGTTCATAGAGGGGATCGGTAGCAAACTCATCACCAAACTGCGAACCCACCCACACCGTCTCAGCGGTTACCGGATCGCCGATACCGGCAAGCTCAAGGCTCCCGGGCAGATCAATTGTGTACGCTTTGCGTCCTTTCAGATGCTCAATCTCGTACCACCGCTGTTTGATTCCCTGATCATCCCTGTCCAGGAATACCTGCCAAGTACCTGATAGATCCATCGTCTCTTTCATGAATTAGGTCCCTTACCCTTTTCTTGCGTTCGGTAACGCAGGGGACTATCCCCCACCCGTTTCTTGAAGTTTGTACAGAAAGCACTCACTGTCCCAAAGCCGCAGCAAAAAGCAATCTTCTTTATCGAAAGATCAGTGGTTCGCAGCAGATACTTTGCATTAGCCACCCGGTGGTTGAGCATGTACTCGTGCGGGGAGAACCCAGTGTTTTGTTTGAAGAGCCGACAGAAGTAATACACGCTGAGGTTTGCCCGCCTTGCAAGGTCCTCGATGCGCAAAGGCTGCTCGATGTGCATGGAGATATACGTCAGAACCTCACCGATGGCATCCACACTGGTTGTTTTCTCTTTGGCGAACCGCGCCAGGTAGAGTTCGGTCAATACGTTCGTGATCAACTGAGAGAGCCGCGCTTCATTGACCGCTTCTTGTTTGTCGAACACAGCCAGGATCTGTTGCAGATTGCGTTCCACTACATAGGAAGAGGGAAGCTGCTGGATTACGGGGTCCCCCGTCTGCGAAAGCACGCTGAACCAACTTCTCATCGTAGGCCCATCGAGATGCATCCAGAGAATCTCCCACCCCTGGCTTGAAGCTTTGTACGAATGCGCTTGATAACAGTCAAGCAAGGCAATGCTTCCCGTTCCCACCAACGAATACTCACCGTTTTGCATTACATAGCCGGTACCGGAAAGGGTGTAGATGAGCAGAAAACTGTCGTACCGCTGTCGTGCAACCAGATATTCAGCACAACAGCGGTAGTGCCCGATACAGAGCAAGTAATAGAAAAGTGAACGAGCACGACTGCTGGCACTATAGAGATGAATTTTTGAATGTTCCAGTACACCAGGACTATGATAATTCATTGTGCAAGCCTACTTAATACAATATTGAGATGAACCCTGCACATAAGAATAATCCATGGCAAGTAGAAACACAAGGAAGAATAAAAGAGCAAGAATTAGAAATTCTTGAGCAACTTTTCTTAATTGACTCTTCACTTTTCCTGCTACAATGAACAATCAGGAGGAGACAGGTATGCAAGCAAGAATCTGGGAAGAAGAGGTTATGATCCCCACCTATACAACAGGAGAGCCCAATGCCAACCCGATGTTCTTTGAGAACAGGGTTTACCAAGGCAGCAGCGGAAGAGTCTACCCCTACCCCATCATTGAATCGGTTGGTGATACCAAGGAAGACCGACCTTATAGTGCTGTATTCCTGGAAAACGACTACCTGAAAGTGATGGTACTGCCTCAGCTCGGTGGACGTATCCATAGAATCATCGACAAGACCACCGGTGAGGATGCCGTCTACTATAATGAGGTGATCAAGCCGGCGTTGGTCGGCCTCCTTGGACCCTGGATCAGCGGAGGCATCGAGTTCAACTGGCCCCAGCACCACCGTCCCACCACCTTCATGCCGGTTGCCTACCAGATTAACGAACATGCATCAGACGATGCGGTAAGCATCCAGCTTGGTGATACCGACCGCATGTATGGCACCAAGTGTGTTACCACCATTACCTTGTACACCCAAAAGGCATATGTCGAGGTTACCGGAAAGCTCTTCAACCCAACCCGATTCTCCCAGACGTTCCTCTGGTGGGCCAACCCTGCCGTTGCTGTAAACGACCATACCCAATCCATATTTCCCCCTGATGTGCATGCAGTGATGGACCATGGCAAGCGTGATGTGTCCACCTTCCCCATTGCCACCGGCATCTATTACAAGCATGACTATAGGGAGGGAGTGGACATCTCACGCTACAAGAATATTCCGGTTCCCACCTCCTATATGGCCCACCACAGCGACTACGACTTTGTGGGCAACTACGACCATCGGAAACAGACAGGCATCCTCCATGTCGCCGATCACCACATCTGCCCGGGAAAGAAACAGTGGACATGGGGGTGCGGCGACTTCGGCAAGGCATGGGATCGGAACCTTACCGACGAAAACGGCCCCTACATCGAGTTGATGACTGGAGTCTTCACCGACAACCAGCCCGATTTCACCTTCCTCGAACCAGGTGAACAAAAATCGTTCACCCAGTACTTTCTGCCTTACAAGCATGCCCCGCATGTGATTAATGCGAACAAGGACGTGCTGCTCTCCTTGGATGAACAATCCAATGTGAGTCTCTATGCAACGAGCCATGCAAAGATGCGCCTTGTCGTTACGACTTCAACCGGGGAAGTGCTTACAGACGAAGCAGTCACACTCAGGCCTGCCGAGTTCCATGAGGCGAAGCTCAACACAAACAAGAAGCCTTATTCGATTACGGTACTCAACGATGCGGGTGAAGTCCTTCTCTCTTCCACGATTCAGGACACCAAGGAACTTCCACCAGATCCTGAGCCGGCAAAGCCCATCCCCGAACCCAAGAGCATCGAAACCATTGAGGAGTTGTACTTGGCAGCAGTACATCTCGAGCAATATCGACATGCAACCTTTCGAAGCGAACCGTATCTCGAGGAAGCCTTGAGGCGCGATCCAAAAGACTACCGCTGCAATACAGAGTATGGCGAATTGCTGCTCAAACGCGGCTTGTTCGAGAGAAGCGAGCCCTTCTTCCGGACCGCCATCGAGCGTGCAACCAAGCACAATCCCAACCCAGCCGATGGTAAAGCGTATACCTTGCTCGGTCTCTGCTTGTTCCATCAAATGCGGTATCAAGAGGCGTATGACGCTTTTTACAAGGCCATTTGGGACGGGAAGCAACAGGAGCAAGGCTTCCTCCATCTTGGCATGCTGGAACTCAGAAAGCGGCACTTCCAAGAGGCACAAAACTTCCTGCAGCAGGCTTTGGCAAGGAACAGCAACAACGTAACAGTTCGTGGTTACCTTGCTCTAGCCCTGCGAGAGCAAGGTAACCTGCAAGCGGCTGAAGCACAAAGGAGAGAGATCCTGGAGATTGATCCGTTTGATGCCTTTGCACAAGAAGCTTCAGCAAGGGAAAAGCCAAGTCATTATTACCTTGCCCTCGCCGCATTCTATGCTGATGTTGGACTGTATAAGGAAGCCTACAAGGTACTGCTTTCTGCAAAATCAGATGAGCCTATGGTCTCTTACTACAAAGCCTATTACGCAATGAGACTGGGCAACGAAAAAGAGGCACAAGCGTTGCTCAAGCATGCTGAATCGCAAAAGGACGGCGCCTTCTTTCCCAATACCCTCGATGACATGAAAGTCCTTATGGCTTTGGCGTCTACAAGAAAAGACCTTTGGAAAGTGCAGTACCTGCTCGGAATGTACTATTACGACAAACGGGAATACCAGAGGGCAAAGGATGCTTGGGAGCATGCCAACAGGCATAACAGCAGGCATGCAAAGACGCTTCGCTGTCTTTCATTGGTGTATTACAACCAAGACGGTGAGAAAGAGAAGGCAACAAGGGCACTTGAACAAGCCTTCAGTCTTGACCCTCAGGACGACAGGCTGCTGTATGAACTCGACCAGCTGTACAAGAAGTGTGCGAGAGTTCCACAAGAGAGAAAGACGTTCCTTGAGCAGCATTTGGACTTGGTGTTCCGCAGGGACGACCTCCTGATCGAATACATCACGTTGTTGAACCTCACCCAGGCATATGAGAGAGCACGACAGTTGGAGCTCTCCCACAGCTTCCATCCATGGGAAGGAGGGGAAGGCAGGATCACCGCCCAATATGTGATCACCCATGTACAGTTGGCAAAGCTGCAAGCCGACCCACATGAAGCAATTGCGTTACTCAAGCAGGCTCTCTCCTACCCTGAGAACCTGCATGAGGGCAAGCTTGAGGGAAACAAGGACAACGAGATTCATTACCTCTTGGGTTGTTTGTTTGAGCAAGAAAAAAGCTGCGAGCTTGCCGACTTGCACTGGAAGTTGGCTGTCCGTGGCCAGTTGACTGCATCCGGTGCTCTCTATTACTACGACCAGAGCCCTCATCAACTGTTGTACAAAGGGCTTGCCCTGCGCAAGTTGGGTAGGGAAACAGAAGCTGTACGTTGTTTTGATGAGCTGTTGGAGTATGGAACCAACCATATGAATGATGTGGTCCAAATCGATTACTTTGCGGTCTCCCTTCCTGACCTTCAGGTGTTCACCGAAGACCTTTCCAAGCGAAACAAAATTCACTGTCACTTCCTCATAGGGCTTGGAAATCTGGGCAGGAATACTCTGAAGGAGGCTGAAGAAGCTTTCAAGATGGTGTTGGAGTTGGACCCTGCCCATGGTGAGGCACAAAGAATGATTTTGAGCATTGTATGACAAGCAAAGCAATACGAGTTATGGTATTGTTTGCGTATGCAGACATGGGAAGCGATCCAACGTGTGGTGGATGTAATCGAGACAGATGATTTGAGCATTGAAGAGTTGGCAGGGGTTGCCTGCTTGTCTCCCTTCTATTTTCAGCGGTTGTTCGCCCGTTTGGTAGGCAGGCCGGCAGGGGAATATGCAAGGCTGAGAAAGTTGGCCAGAGCCTCTGAATTGCTCACCGATACCGACATGAGAATTCTCGATATCGCCATGCAATTCGGCTTCTCCGACCATGCCAACTTCACCCGTGCCTTTCGCGAGGCGTATGGGCTTTCTCCAGAGGAGTACCGCTCTCATCCTGTTCGGCTCAACCATTGCATGAAGGCCGATGTCTCTGTGCAGCACACCAGTCTCGAAGAGGGAGTTGCTCTGATTGCCGATGACATGGTGGTGCAAGTAAACCGCAGAAAACTGGAGAAGCCTCGTACGTTTTATGGCATTGAGGGCATACTGCCCGACTCCGACCTTTCGGGTGGAAGAGAGACCGGCATTTCTGCTGCAGCCCTGCGTTGGGAGGAGTTTCACCAGGCATGTCCAACGAGAAAAACAGAGATAGGTGTCCTGTATATGAAACAGGAAAGGGATGCTTGTGCCACATATTTCGTGGGGAATGAGCAGCCAGGAGAGGGGAATCCCTGCAGTTTCACCCTTCCTGTTGGTGACTATGTGGTGTGCAGTTTGGAGACCGAGAACTTTGAAGATCTCATCGGCTGTGCCATCCACAAGGCGATGAGGTTCATGCGAATATGGATGAAACAACACACTATAGAGTGTGGCACGTTCTCTGCTGAGTTGTATGACGGTACAAGCTCTATGGAGTTGTGGATTCCTGTTGCAGAAAACCCAGCAGGAAAGCAGATGAGAAACTTCTCGCAGCAGGTGAACAGCCCGTTGTTCGAGAGCTTGTGCTCCTATTTGGAGGAGACCTATCAGTGCAAGCCGGTGGTGGAGTTCAGCAAGTGTTCGATGCAGTACGGGTGGAACATCAAGTACAAGAAGGGTGGCAGGAGCTTGTGTACGCTCTACCCCCAAGACGGTTCGTTTCTTGCACTTGTTGTGATTGGACAGCGGGAAGCCGGTGAGGCGGAACTGCTGCTGCCCTTTCTTACCGAATATGTACAACGGGTATTCGCTCAAACAAAGACAGGTATCGGCCAGAAGTGGCTGATGATCGAGGTGACCAGTACGGCGGTGCTGGAGGATGTAAAGCAGTTGATCGCTTTGAGGCGGCCGACGAAGGGGATGGTGGTACGATGGGTGTAGTGTCTAACATTGGCTTATTCGAGCAAGGTCGGCAGCATGTTTTGAGCATCAGGAGGGTGCTGGATTTCAAGGATTTTCCCCTGATAGCGAAGGAAAGTTATGCACGACTCACAGACTTTATGGCAAGCAGGAACCTGCTTCCCTCAGGCTGTCCATTTGTGTGCTACCACAATGCCGATTTGGAGCATCTGGATGTAGAGATGGGTTTCCCAATCGCTCAAGAAATTGAATCTGAAACATCAGAAGTCCAGTGCCGCACAATTCCCGGACAAAGAGTGGTTTCAGCACTCTTCCAAGGTCCCTATGAAGAGAGCGACCCTCTGATGATGGAGATCTTCAACTGGATCGGTGAGCACAATCTTGTTCCAGAGGGAAGCATATACAACTACTACCTCAATGATGAAGAGAGACCAAGAGAAGAGCTGCTGACCAGGATCGGGGTGGTGGTTGGGTGAAAATTTGACTTGATCAGTCTAGGTATAGCTCTTAGGAGCGAGAATCCTTTGTTGCTGGGGTTGGCTTTTTTATTTTATTTCTTACAAAGGATTGCATCACAATAGTCTTGAACTTTAGGACCAACAACAATAATATCGCCTTTCAACCAAAAGAACGTAATGACACACATTTCCTCCTTTGCTATACTTCCTGCAAAAGGAGGTTACGTATGCTCTGCATTGCTTCATCTCCATGCAAGGTCTGACACGGACGAAGCTGCATGGAGTCGTAACCTCTTTCGTCCCAAGGACTTTGCATATTCCTGCCTAATTCAACAATCAAGGAAGCAAAGTCAGTATGAAATCAAATACACTCATTACCCGGGATTTACAGGCATTTCTCTTGCTCTGGATTACCCAGTCATTCTCTCAACTCGGCAGTTCGCTGACCAGTTTCGCCCTGATCCTCTATCTGTACGAGAAAAGCGGGTCTGCCCTTTCAACAGCGCTGTTATCCGTGTGTTCGTATGCACCTTATATTCTCTTGAGCATGTTTGCAGGAGCTCTCAGCGACACTTGGAACAAGAAACGGACCATGCTTGTCTGTGACAGCCTTGCGGCAATCAGCACAATTGTTGTGTTTGTCCTGCTACAGACAGACCACCTGCAAATCTGGCATCTCTATGGCTTGAATGCCGTAAATGGGATTATGAACACCGTACAGCAGCCGGCTGCGGAAGTCGCAGTCAGTTTGATAACACCCCGTACGTTGTATCAGAAGGTCAGTGGTCTGAAGTCCTTTTCGAATGCACTGAACACCATGCTCACACCCATAATCGCCAATGCTCTCTATGCCTTTGCAGGCATGCAAGCGATTATTCTTGTGGATGTCTCAACATTTCTCGTCGCCTTCATCGTTCTCTGGACTCTCATTAGAATCCCGCAGCAGAAGCCTGTTTCCAACGCTGCAAACGAATCGGTTCTCAAGGCTGCGGGAGAAGGATTACGCTATCTCAAACAGAATCGCGGCATCCTGAATTTGATACTCTTCCTTGCCGGCATCAACCTGACCGCCTCGATCTACAATGCAGCACTTCCTGCAATGTTGCTCTCCCGAGCAGGAGGAGGAGCAACAGCACTTGGATGGGTTACCACGGTTACCGGATTTGCAACCCTGGTGGGAAGCATTGTGGCTTCTGCAGCAAAGGCACCCAAAAGCAGGGTGAAAGTCATCTATTGGTCGCTGTTGTTCTCGATGAGTACCGAGAATTTCCTGCTCGCTTTCGGGAAATCGGTTCCGATGTGGTGCATAGGTACCGTACTCGGATGGATTGCTATTCCTCTTATGGGAACGAACCTGGGTGCCATCCTAAGACTCCATATTCCTATCGGGATGCAAGGTCGTGTGTATGCAACAAGAAACACCCTGCAGTTCTGCACCATCCCATTAGGGTATTTGCTGGGCGGGTTTCTGATCGACCAAGTATTCGAACCCTTCGTTGCCGGACAGGCACCGAATGCCTTGCTGAACTTCCTGTTCGGCTCGGGCAAAGGTTCGGGAGCTGCGTTTCTCTTTGCAGTGATAGGGTTCATCGGTGTGGCAACGTGCCTGGTTTTCAGCAGGAACCGAGCAATATGGAGTCTTGAGCAAGAAGAACAAACAGAAGAAACGTAATACAATTTTCTTTTTTTTGTTTTTGGGGGAGTGAGCGTTGGTGGCTCATCCCCCAATTGTCAGTAGTCTGAATGGAGCAACAAGCAGATGAAATCAGGACAAAAAGAGGGTTCGATGGCATTTCAGGCGACCTCATATACGTGCATTTATCGACCCTCCCCCTCCTTGGACTGAACACGAAAGACTATCGGTTGCACCTGGAACTTCTTTTTGAAACTTCTGGAGAAATAACTCACATTCTCAAAACCTACCTTCAACGCAACTTCCTTGATTGAGAGGTCGCATGACTTGAGCATCACCGAGGCCTTGTCCAAACGATAGTTCATGAGATAAGAACTAATAGGAATACCCACCTCCTTCTTGAATACGCGTGAGAAGTAATCAAGGCTCAGGTTCACATGGTCAGCAATCTCCTTGATGTAGCCTATGGAGGCAAAATTGTTCTCTATTAAGGACAGAGCCTCTTTGACAGGAGAGGAGAAGCCGCTTCTACGTATAAGATTTGCATCATTCTCTATGGTATCCATCGCCCAACTGACCAACGAAGGGAAAGAATCGAAGCTGTACACCGTCGAAAGAATCACCTCCAGCTTCTCCGATATACTCTGAGACTGCTTATTGTTGTATATGACAAAGGTACTGAGCAGCGAGGCATACGTATGCTTTACAAAATCTATGTCGGTCGGTCGGATATCCCAGAAATAATTTGTAAGCTCTTGGAGTGCAAGAGTGGTTCGCTCTTTGGAATACGAGCGAATCGAACCAATGATCCGGTCGCTCAAGACACCCACCTTTGCTTCATCATAGTGTTGATACTTGTGAATACCTGAACAATACTGCTTCTCCGAATAAAAGAGGGATTGGTAGGCGATCCACCCACCGTTGAGCTCTCGGATGATAGATGCATGATCGTTGCAAATCTTACTGACTGAAACTTTTTTGGCTAGAACCTCAAACAGAGTTTTCGAAAACTCATAGGCAATGCTGCTCGGATTCGTTGTGTGGTTGACTCCTGCCAGAGAAAAGAGAACAAACAAGTTGTTCTCCGTTCTGCAAACAACGCCTTCCCTACAGATTTCACACGATAGAGTGTAATTTTTACTAAAGGCCTCGAGGGGGGTTTCTGCTTCCACGACCGCGAGCACGGAAAGCATTGCATCTGCTTTGGGAAACTGCCTCTTCAGTTGGGCGACTTGTCCCTCAGAGACATCCCCGTCATGGATTGTCTTAATCATTTCCGAGTTCATTGAATCAGATAAGATTTGATCTTGGCATTCTTGAAGAATCTCGGAGAGCTTTTCCTTTGAGCACTCGTTCTTCAGCAGATACTCCTTCACATTATACTTGATGGCCTGCCTGGCAAAATTGAACTCATCGTGGCTGCTGAGTACAATCAACGTGGCATCGACATGCCGCTTATTCAGCTCGATGAGCAACTGCAAGCCTGTCATCCTCGGCATAAGAATGTCTATGAATATGAGATCGTAATGGTTCTGCTCGATTTTCTCCAATGCTTCTTCTCCATTGGAGACAACATCGAGCAAGGAAATCTCAAAGGGAAGGCTCCTGATCGTATAGCAAAGCCATTCCTTGATCATTAGCTCATCATCAACTATGAGTATGTGCATCTGATTCCTCTTGTTGCAGGGGAACGATGATTTCTATTCTCGTTCCTTCGTCCTTGACCGAATGGATACTCATTGAGGCATTACCCTCATAATAGAGTTCCAGCTTCTTTCGTACATTCAGAAGCCCAATATGCTGCTTCTCACGTTCAGGGTTCCCATTTTCAAGAATCTTCAACTTCTCCTTGGATATTCCACACCCGTTGTCCTCGACTGTAATTTTTATAAACAAATGCTCTTCACGCTTGAAGGAAATACGAATGATTGAATCCTTGTTCACTCCGTTTGAAAACCCGTGATACACGCTGTTCTCCACCAACGGTTGGAGAATGAATTTCAGTATTTTCACCTGTTCCAACCCCGGTTCAATCTCATACTGGAAGGAAAGAGAGCCATATCGCTGGCTCATAATGAAGTTATAGTCCTCAAGATAGTCCAGATTATCTTGAATTGATATCATCGGGACATCGATGCGCAGGATCTTTCTGAGCATGTTGGAGAATCGCTCAAGGGTATCGCCCGCTTCCTTGGTCAGCCCCATGTCCACCATGCACCGGATGGTGAACAGCGTGTTGTAGATGAAGTGGGGGTTGATCTGCATCTGCAGAAAATCCAATTCACTGAGTCGCTTCGCCTTCTCTTTGCGCTTCAGTTCTTCCACCAACGCATTGATTCTCTGTACGAACGTACGGCAGTTGATGGCCATTTCCCGTGACTCATAACAACCCAACTCCTTGAATTGCACATCCATTCGGCTTGTCTGTGCACTGCTCATGGATTCTGCCAGAACCTCAAAGGGCTTGGATATCTTTCGGGAGAAGATGATGGTCAATAGAAGCGTACCTACAAGAAGCAGCGTGGTTAGCAAATTGATTGTATTTGCAGTCTTTTGTAATGGATCGGTCAGAAGAGCCATGGGAATTTCTTCAACCACAATCCAGGGACTGCCTGTAGAAAGGTATTTGGA
>Ga0209066_10004568_pt1 | contig 14963 bp, 14 predicted proteins | sample All_14_2_FD_187198 | JGI IMG/M metagenome (GOLD analysis project Ga0209066, IMG submission 187198) | Freshwater microbial communities in response to fracking from Pennsylvania, USA - Allegheny Zone_MetaG_DW_15 (SPAdes) (version 2) ...
CTGTTGTCGGCGTGAGGCGGCAGGGAGGCCACCGGGGATGACCATCGAAGCCCAACTGCTTGCAGACCTGATCCCGCTCCTGCAGGATGCCGGCCTGATCGCCGGCGGCCAGGAAGGGCGACTGTCTATCACCATGCTCGCCGCCGATGGTTCGACCCGGCGCTTTGCCCGGATCGGCAGGGACGGCCGGGCGCTCTGCCTCGCGGTCTTCCCCGAGGCGGCCGAGGGCCGGGAGATGGCCGAGGCCTTCGCCGCCTGGCGGATCGGCCGGCACCTGCAGCGGCAGGGGATACCGGTGCCGGCCCTGTACGGCTGGGACGAGCGCCGCGGCCTGATCCTGTTCGAGGATTTGGGCGACACCCGGCTGCACGATCTGGTCCAGGCCGCCGATTTCGACGATCCCGGGGCCCGCAACGGCTTGCTCGAGTTGTACCGGCAGGTCATCGATTGCCTCGTCGCGATGCAGATCGACGGTGCACCAGGCCTGGATGACAGCTGGTGCTGGGACACCCCCCGCTACGACCGGCAGCTGATGCTGGAGCGGGAATCCGGTTATTTCCTCCGCGCCTTCTGGCAGGATCTGCTCGCTCTCCCCATTCCCGCCGGCATCGACGATGAGTTTGCCGTCATCGCCAGGATGGCGGCCCAGGCCCCCGCCGGTTTCTTTCTCCATCGGGATTTCCAGAGCCGCAATATCATGATCAAGGATGGGCGCGTCCGGATCATCGATTACCAGGGCGGCCGGTTCGGCCCGCTCGGCTACGATCTGGCCTCGCTGCTGATCGATCCCTATGCCGACCTGCCCCTTGAATTCAGTGATCACCTGTTCCATTATTATCTTGACCGGCTGGAAGAGAGGATGAGCATCGATCCCCGGGAATTCCATCGCCACTACTCCCTGCTGGCGCTGCAGCGCAACCTGCAGATCATCGGTGCCTTTGCCTTTCTCTCACGGGTCCGCGGCAAGCTGTTTTTCGCCGGCTATATCCGGCCCGCGGTCGGCAGACTCCAGGCTCGCCTGCAGGACCCGATCTTTGCCGGCCAGCCGCTGCTGCAGGCGATGGCCGCCGAGGCAGTCGAACGGATCGGGTAGAGCGGGCGCATAGCGTTGCAAATGATGAACCCGGCATGGTGATGGCCAGGCGGCCGGGCTGGAAGCAGGGAGAAAAACCGACGTCGCCGACCGGATGCCATGGCCTCTCCCTTGCCCCGGCACTGAATACCGTGCACATTCTGTCCTGATCGGGTACATACAGCCTGTATCTCCACCAAAAAGGATAGAATCATGCCCACTTCTTCATGCCCCATCGTCGCCCTGGTCGGCCGTCCCAACGTCGGCAAGTCGACGCTCTTCAACCGCATCACCCGTTCCCGCAAGGCCCTGGTCGATCCCACCCCCGGGGTGACCAGGGACCGCCATTATGACCGGGTGGTGTGGGAAGACCACCCCTTCATCCTGGTCGACACCGGCGGCATCGACGACAACCCCGACGATGCCCTCGTCTCCCATATCCGCGAGCAGGCCCTGGCGGCCATCGACGAGGCCGACATCATCCTCTTCCTGATGGACGGCCGGGCCGGCCTCACCCCGGCCGATCACGCGGTGGTCGAGATCCTCCGGCGCACCGACAAACCGATCTTCCATGTGGTCAACAAGATCGACGGGCCGGAGCAGGAGCAGGAACAGCTGGCGCCGTTCTACGAACTGGGGATCGATCGGTTGTGGGCGCTGTCGGCCGAGCACACCTACGGTTTCCGCACCCTGATGGAGGACCTCGGCACGGTCCTGGCCGAACGCACGGCCGGCGAGGTGGCCATCGATCTGCCGGAGAACACCGTCAAGGTGGCCTTCCTCGGCCGGCCCAATGTCGGCAAGTCGTCGATGATCAATCAGATTGTCGGCGAGGAGCGGATGGTGGTGTCGGAGATCTCCGGCACCACCCGGGATTCGGTCGATACCCTGCTGGTGCGGGGCCGCTACAGCTATCTGCTGATCGACACGGCCGGTATCCGCCGCAAGGGCAAGACCAAGGAAAAACTGGAAAAATTCAGTATCTTGAAGTCGCTGGCGGCGCTCGAGCGCTGCGATGTGGCGGTCGTGCTGATCGATGCCGGCGAGGGGATGACCGAGCAGGACACCCGGGTCATCGGCTATGCCCTCGAGCAGGGCCGCGGCCTGATCGTCCTGGTCAACAAGTGGGACCTGGTCGCCGGCGATAAAAAGCGGCAGGAGGAGATCATGGCCGAGGTCGGGCAGGCCTTGCCATTTCTCGGTTTCGCCCCGCTGCTGACCGTGTCCGCCCTGACCGGTTACGGCATTAAACGGCTGTTCCCGGTGATCGGTTCGGTCTACCGCCAGTTCAAGGCCAAGTTTGCCACCGCCGCTCTCAACCGCCTGCTCCGCGAGGCGGTCGAGGAGCATAACCCACCGATCTACAAGAACAAGCGGCTCAAATTCTACTACACCTCCCAGATCGGCACCTGTCCGCCGAAATTCGTCATCATGACCAACAGCTCGAAGGGCGTTCACTTTTCCTACGAGCGTTACCTGGTCAACCGCTTCCGCCAGGGCCTGGGGCTGGACAAGGTCCCGATCCAGATCTTCTTCCGCGACAAGACGGAACAGCGGGAGAAGGAATGATCAAGCGATCAAGCGATCAAGCGATCAAGCGATCAAACGATCAAACGATTAAACGATCAAACGATTAAACGATCAAACGATCAAACGCTTAAACGCTTAAACGCTTGAACGCTTAAACGCTTGAACGCTTGATCGCTTGATCGCTTAAACGCTTAAACGCTTAAACGCTTGATCGCTTAAACGCCTACCCGCTTGGCCTTCGCCATCGCTTCCCGGAAACCCTCGGCCGAACGGCGGATGACCTCGTCCTCGACGCAGAAGGCGAGGCGGAAATGGCCGGCGGCGCCGAAGCCGACGCCGGGGACGGCAAGGATCCGCTGTTCCTGGAGCAGGGCGATAAAGGCCACATCGTCGGCCAGCGGCGATTGCGGGAAGATATAGAAGGCGCCCCGGGGGGCGGTGAAGCGGTAGCCGGCCTCCTCCAGAATCGAGCAGAAGCTGTCGCGTCGCCGGGCATAGATGGCGGTATCGACGGTGACCCCCTGCAATTCGGCGACGACCCGCTGCATCAGGGCCGGGGCGTTGACGAAGCCGAGGATGCGGTTGGCCAGGGTCATCGCGTCGACCAGCTCGGCCTTGGCCTCGATCTGCGGGTGGACGGCGAGATAGCCGATGCGCTCGCCGGGCAGCGACAGATCCTTGGAATAGGAGGAGACGACGATGCTGTTGCGGTAGGCGGCCATGACCCCCGGCACCGAGCCGCCGTCGAAGACGATCTTGCGATAGGGTTCGTCGGCGATCAGGTAGATGACCGTGCCGAAGCGCTGCCCGGCCGCCTCCAGCAACTCACCGAGGGCGGCCAGCGAGGCGGCGTCGTAGATCTGGCCGGTCGGGTTGTTCGGCGAGTTGATGACGATCGCCTTGGTTCTGGCCGAGATCGCGGCCTCGATTGCGGCCAGGTCGAGGTTGAAGTCGCCGTCGGTGTTGACCACCCGGCCGACGCCACCGTGGTTGTCGAGGTAGAAGTTGTACTCGACGAAGTAGGGGGCGAGCAGGATGACCTCCTCACCGGGGTTGAGCAGGGCCTTGAAGACGACGTTGAGGCCGCCGGCGGCGCCGCAGGTCATCAGCATGTCGCTGCCGGCGATGGTCACTCCCTGCTCGGCCGACATCCTCGCCGCCAGGGCCTCCTTCACCCAGGGGTAGCCGCCGTTCGGCATGTAGCCGTGGGCGCCCGGGCGCTCGTCGACGGTGATCCTTCGGATCACCTCGGTGAATTGCGGCGGTGGCGGCAGATCCGGGTTGCCGAGACTGAAATCGCAGACATTGTCCGCCCCGTAGGCGGCCTTCATCTTCGCCCCTTCCTCGAACATCTTGCGGATCCATGAGGATTTTTGGCCGAACAGCCGCATTTTCTCGGAAATAGCCATTGTCATACTCCTTTCCCCTCGCGGGATATGCTTTGCCGCCGGACTGCCCTGGCGAAACGGCCGGCGCGGTTGGCGCGGCCCTACATCGTCTTCTTGAAATAATCGTAGGCCTGGTTGATATCCTTCATCTTTTCCTCGGCCACGGCCCTGAATTCCTCGCCCAGGTGGCTGACCTTGTCCGGGTGGTACTGCATGCTGAGGGTCCGGTAGGCCTTCTTGATCGCCTCCATGTCGGCGCCGGGCTCGAGGCCGAGGACGGCGTAGTGGTGCGCCGCCATATCCCGGGGCGTTGCGGTCCCGGCTTCCCGGCGGTGGGTGTACTTGGCCTCGATGGTGCGCCGCTCATATTCCGATATCTCCAGGAATATTCCGATATTGCGGGCAATCTCAAGCTCCGGTGGCGGGATCTGGCCCTTGGTCGAGAGGATCTGATAGATCAACTCGAGCAGGATCAGCCGCGGCTCGTAAGCGAAGCTCGCCTTGAACTCCAGCAGCAGACTGTCGAGGGACTGGGGCGAGGAGGTCGCCTCCTTGATCAGCTCCTTGACCCACATCATCTGGGTCTGGGAGTAGCGCAGGTTGTACTGGAAGAAGCGCTGGATGGTCTGGACCTCGTCGCGGGTGATCTCGCCGTCGATCCTGGCGATCCGGATCAGGATCTGGACCAGCAGCCAGACGAAGCGGTTGTGGCTCTCGGTCTGCGACTGTTCGTAGGTGGCGACCCGCTGCTGCACCCAGTAGGAAAAGCCCCAGAACAGGGCGATGAACAGCAGGACGCCGGCGAAACCGGAGAAGATCAGGGCGCCGAGGAAGTTCAGCAGGGCCGGGGCGCCGCCGGTGACCAGGATGATGAGCATCAGGATCAGCAGGCATCCGCCGCACCCCGGTTGCTCGTGTCGTTGATAATTCATGGGGTTGTTGTCGTTATCCGTCGGCTATCGGCTAGAGGATCCGGCTCTCGAAGAGGGCCTCGATGAATTCGTCGGGATCGAAATCGCGCAGGTCTTCCATCTTCTCGCCGACCCCGATGAACCTGATCGGGGTCTTCATCTCCCGGCAGATGTTGGCGACGATGCCGCCCTTGGCGGTGCCGTCGAGTTTGGTCAGGGTGATGCCGGTGATGCCGACCGCCTCGTCGAACAGTTTGGCCTGGGAAATGCCGTTCTGGCCGGTGGTGGCGTCGATCACCAGCATCACCTCGTGCGGCGCCCCCTCCAGCTTCTTGCCCATCACCCGCTTGATCTTCTTCAACTCCTCCATCAGGTTGGTCTGGGTATGGAGCCGGCCGGCGGTGTCGACCAGGACGACGTCGTAGTTCTTTGCCCTCGCGATATCCATGGCGTCGTAGACAACCGACGAGGGGTCGGCGCGATCGGCGCGGGCGACGACGTAAACACCGTTGCGTTCGCCCCAGATCTGCAGCTGGGAGACGGCGGCGGCGCGGAAGGTGTCGGCGGCGACGAGCATCACCGAGCGGCCGGCCTTGACGAACTTGTGGGCGATCTTGCCGATGGTGGTGGTCTTGCCGACGCCGTTGACGCCGATCACCATGATGACGAAGGGTCCGCTCTCTGGCATCACCAGTTCGGCGTCGCGCTGGTAATCGGTGATGAACGACTTGATCTTGTCCTTGAGAGCGATCTTGAGCGATTCCGGATCGGACAGTTCCTTGCGATGGACCTTGCGCCGGGCGTGGTCGAGCAGTTCCCGGGTGGTGGCGACGCCGAGGTCGGCGGTGATGAGCAGTTCCTCGAGATCGTCGAAGAGGTCGGCATCGATTTCCTTCCTGCCGAGGAACAGGCGGTCGAGCTGGTAGGTGAAGGCCTCCCGGGTCTTCGACAGCCTCTCGGCGAGCCGCCGCAGAAACGATGGCCGGGGTCTGGCGGCTCCCGCCTCTTCCGCCGCCGGTTCCTCCTCTTCCTCCTCTTCCTCTTCTCCCTTGTCGGTGGCGGGCAGATGTTCGATCGTCATTGCCGCCTCGGGCACCGGTTCCGCCGCCGGTTCGGCTGCCGCTGCCGCTTCCGCTTCCGGCACTGGTTCGGCCGCTCGTTCGGTGCCGGCGGGGAGCTCAGCGACTGCGGCCTCCGCCGTCGTCTCCGTGTCGACAGCCGCCACAGCCTCCTCAATCGCCACCTGCGCCGGCGATGCATCCACCGCCGCAGCGGCAGGGGGCTGTGTATCCGTTGCCGTTGCGGGAGTCTCCTCCTTCTTCGAGAATTTTTTCTTGAACCAGCCCAGCATGGGATACCCTTTGGCAGAATGGAATGGTGAGGATGGCAGGCGCGCAGCTGTATCGGTCGTCGTGCGAATTTATCATAGTACGAACTGGTTGGGAAGAAATCAACAAAAAGAGGACAATGGCGACGGTGCGGCATCCCGTGGTTTTCGGCGGAAGGGCGACGATTGCCGCCTGACCGGGTGGAAATCGTTTGCATTTCCCGACATCGGCATTACTGTAGTTGCAGTTACCCGGAAGGTAGGTGAAACCGGGAAACAGTCACTATCTGTGTGCCCTTCAGGGCATTTTGTTTTTTTGTCGAAACAGGAGGAAGTACGATGGCAGATTCTTGTGGAAGTTCCTGCGGCAGCGCCAAGGCAGGCAGCTGCGGCACCACCAGGGAGGCGCAGGATGCAGCCCTGGCCCAGCAGGAAAACGCAATAACCCGATCACTGGGGAAGATTAAGAACAAGATCCTGGTCATGAGCGGCAAGGGCGGCGTCGGCAAGTCGACCGTCTCCGTCAACCTCGCCCTGGGCCTGGCCCAGCGGGGACACATGGTCGGTCTGATGGATGTCGATATACACGGTCCGGATGTCATCCGCATGCTGAACCTCAAGGGAAACCTCGAACCGCCGGCGACAGCGGGCGGCCTGGTCCCGCCGCTGCGCTATAACGACAATCTGAAGGTGGTGTCGCTCGAATACATGCTCAAGGACCGCGACCAGGCCATCATCTGGCGGGGACCGCTGAAGATCCAGGCGATCCGGCAGTTCGTCGCCGACATGGACTGGGGCGAGCTCGACTACCTGATCATCGATGCCCCCCCCGGTACCGGCGACGAGCCGCTGTCGGTCGCCCAGACCATCCCCAACGTCAAGGCCGTCGTCGTCACCACGCCGCAGAAGGTGGCGCTGGCCGATGTCCGCAAATCGATCAACTTCTGCAAGACGGTCAAGGTCGAGATCACCGGCGTCATCGAGAACATGTCCGGCTTCGTCTGTCCGCACTGCAACGAGACGGTCGATATCTTCAAGACCGGTGGCGGCGAGGAGGTGGCGCGGGAGTTCGAACTGCCGTTCCTCGGCCGCATCCCGATGGACCCGCGGATCGTCGTCGCCGGCGATGACGGTACGCCGTATCTGTCGTCGAGCGAGGACAGCCCGGCGACCAAGGCCTTCGCAGGAGTGCTGCAGGCCATCGAGACCCGGCTGCCGCCGGTCAAGGCCCCGGTCGCCCTCAACATGGCCGGCGGTTGCGGCTGCGGTTGCGGCGGTTCCAACTGAAAGCCGCCGCCTCCGGGCAGGAGGCGGCCTCATCGTGGCAGGGGAAAGGCGCCGCCTTTTCCCTGCCGTACTTTTCAGAACACAGAGGTTGAGCAGGGATGGAAATCAGACAGTTGACGGTAGGGACCATGGCGGTGTGCTGCTACATCGTCAGTTGTCCCCAGACCCGCCAGGCCGCGATCGTCGATCCCGGCGGCGACGAGGAGCGCATTCTCGCAGAGGTCAAGAGGGCTGGGCTCGATGTCCGCTTCATCATCGCCACCCATGGACACCCTGATCATGTCTGCGGCATCCGCAGGATCAAGGAGGCGACCGGTGCCGAGGTCATCATGCACCGCGCCGACGCGGCATTTTTCTGGCAGCCGGATACCCAGCACTATTTTTCGATGCTGGGGCTCGAGCCTTCGCCGCCCCCCGACCGCCTGGTCGAGGATGGCGACATCATCCAGCTGGGCAACGAGCAGCTGCTGGTGATCCATACCCCCGGCCATACGCCGGGCGGGATCTGCCTGCTCTGCGGTCACGATCTGCTGACCGGTGATACCCTCTTCGTCGGCGGCATCGGCCGCACCGATTTTCCCGGCGGCTCGCACCAGGAACTGATGAACTCGATCAAGAACCGGCTGATGGCATTGCCGGACGACACGGTCGTCTGGCCCGGGCACGGCTATGGCGGCAGCCGGTCGACGCTGGCCGAAGAACTGAAGACCAATCCCTATCTGTGATCCCATGATCTCCTTCCCATCAGTGTATTATGCGTGAAATCGTCCTCGGCACCGCCGGCCATGTCGATCATGGCAAGACCAGCCTCGTCAGGGCCCTGACGGGCATCGAGACCGACCGTCTGAAAGAGGAGAAGAAGCGGGGGATCACCATCGAACTCGGGTTCGCCTTCCTCGACCTGCCCTGCGGCCACCGGATCGGCATCGTCGACGTCCCCGGCCACGAGCGCTTCGTCAAGAACATGGTGGCCGGGGTCACCGGCATGGACCTGCTGGCCTTCATCATCGCCGCCGACGAAGGGATCATGCCCCAGACCAAGGAGCATTTCGAGATCTGCCGGTTGCTCGGCGTCAAGCAGGGGATGATCATCGTCACCAAGAAGGATCTGGTGGAGGAGGATTGGCTGGAGATGGTCGAGGACGAGATCCGCCAGTTCTGCGTCGGCAGCTTTCTCGAAGATGCGCCGCTGGTCTTCGTCTCGTCGACGACCGGCGAGGGGATCGACAAGGTCATCGAGATCATCGACGGCTTTGTCCGGCAGCACCATTTTCAGGAGGTCTTCGGCCCGTTCCGCCTGCCGGTGGACCGGGTCTTCGCGATGAAGGGCTTCGGTGCGGTGGTGACAGGCACCTCCATTTCCGGCCGGACCTCGCTGGGCGAGGAACTGCGGTTCTATCCGAGTGAGCTGGTCGCCAAGGTGCGCGGTATCCAGGTCCATTCCCAGTCGGTGGAGGAGGTCGAGGCCGGCCACCGTACTGCCATCAACATGCAGGGGGTCGACATCGCCCAGGTCGAACGGGGGATGGTGCTGGCGCCGCCGGGGTCGCTGCAGCCCAACTACATGCTCGACTGCGAGCTGCTCTACCTCGGCTCGAACGCCAAGAACCTCAAGCACCGCACCCGGATACGATTCCATGTCGGTACCGCCGAAATCATCGGTCGGGTGTCGCTGCTCGACCGCGACGAACTCGAGCCGGGGGCGGAGACCGGGGTCCAGCTCCTGCTCGAACAGCCGATGGCGGTGTGGCCGGGCGACCGCTACGTCATCCGCAGCTATTCGCCGGTGACGACGATCGGTGGCGGCACGATCCTCGGCAATGTCTCGCCGCGCAAGCGCAAACGGCTGGGCGAGGCGGACCGGCAGTACAATCGCGAGGTCTTTCAGATCCTCCGTCATGGCAGCCCCGAGGACAAGGCCCTGCTGTATCTGCGGGAGAGTGGAGGCAGGGGGCTGACCTTCGACGACCTGGCGATCCGTTTCGGCCTGTTCGGCAAGCACCTCCGAAAGATCATCGATCCGCCGCTGTCAACCCGCAGGATCGTCGTCGTCGATTCGACCACCCAACGCTATCTGGCAGCCGATATCGCCGATCGCATCCGCCAGACGCTGGTCGACAACCTCACCGCCTATCATTGTGACAACCCGCTGCAACTCGGCCTGTCGAAGGAAGAGCTGCGTACCGGACTCGGCCGCAAGGTCGACCAGAAGGTGTTCGGCTTCTGCCTGGGCGACCTGCTGCGCAAGGAGATCGTGGTCCAGGAGGAATCACTGGTGCGGCTGGCCGCCCATCAGGTTGCCCTGAAGGCCGACGAGGAAAAGCTGCAGCGGGAGATCATCCAGTGGTACCACGACAAGGGTCTGTTCACCCCGACCTTCAAGGAGACCATGGAGCACTTCGCCGCCTATCCGGAGAGTCAGGTCAAGGAGGTCATCGATCTCCAGCTGCGGGAAGGCAAGCTGGTGAAGATCAGCGAATCGCTTTACTACTCGAAGCAGACGATCGAACAGCTGATCGCCTCGATCGAGGCCTTCATCAAAAAGGAGGGGGAGATCGATGCCCCCGGCTTCAAGAACCTCACCGGCCTGACCAGGAAATTCTCCATTCCGATTCTTGAATACCTCGACCGTATCAAGCTGACGATCAGGATCGGCGACAAGCGCATCCTGCGCAAGAAAGCCTGAGGCCTGACCGCATTCCGCCGGGGTGCTAGCGATCGCCCGGCGCGTCTTCCACCTGCGGCCGTTGCCAGTCGATGACCAGGGCGACCCGGCTGGCCGCGGTCAGGCGGAAGGACTCGTCGATCGCCAGCCCCGGCAGGGCGATGATCTCCTCCTGCATCATCAACACCGGATAACAATCACGAATTTCTGCTGAGATACCGCTATCATTGAGAAATCGGTTGACCTTTCGGCTGCCGCCTCGGCCGGCAGGGCGGAAGCGCTGCCCGGCGACGACCGAGTGCAGGCGCAGGGGGAAGGAAACCCGGGCGGCATCGACGTAGAGCCGGTCATCCGGATCGACCGGGACCTCCTCCAGGCGCAGTTCCAGAACGGCGCCGATTTCGGTGATGGGATAGATCCCGGGGGCCGGAATCAGCGTAGCGATCGCGACGGTGGCCCTGCCGCTGCCCCGAAAGGCCTTTCTTCCCAAGGGATAGCGGAATTCAAGGTCGTCTGAGGTTTTCCGCATCCGCAGGCCGCCGCCCAGGTGGACCTCGCGACCCGGTCCTGCCCCCTCGATCAGCGACAGGATCCGGTCGATCTGGCGAAAGGTCGGCCTGGCATTGAGCATCCAGCAGCAGCGCTCGATGAGCCGCCGCCGGATCGCCGGGTGGACGGCGTTGAGGCCGTCAAGCGGGATCGCGAGATGATCGTCCCCCTTTTCTGCAATCAGGGGTTGGACCGCGTCGGTCAATTCGGCGAGCAGGTCTTCCTCGCCCCGCAGGATCTCCATGGTCTGCAGGATCGTCCGCCGGATCGATGGATTGAACTGTTCCTCCAGGAGCGGCAGGAGGTCGAGGCGCACCCGATTGCGGAGAAAACGCCGGTCGAGGTTCGACGAATCGACGCAGAAGGTGATATCGCTGGCGGCGAGGAGGTCGAGCAGGGTCTGCTTCCGCACCTCGAGCAGGGGGCGGATGACCTTGTCATGGCGATAGCGCATGCCGGCCAGCCCTTTCCTGCCGCAACCGCGCACCATCCGCAGCAGGAATTCCTCGACCTGGTCGTCGGCGGTATGGGCGACGGCGATGGCGGCGGCATCGTATTCGGCCCGGATGGCCTCGAGGGCCTGGTAACGGAGGATGCGGGCCGCCTCTTCGAGGGAGAGGCCGTGGGTTGAGGCGTAATCGCGGGCCGGGACGGCACGGGAGCAGAACCGGGCCCCGGTCATCGCCGCCAACCTGGCGACCATCTCCTGTTCCGCTCCGGTTTCGTCGGGACGCAGGCCATGATCGATATAGGCGGCGATGCAATCAAGGTTGAGATCGGTCTCGGCGAGGAGGACGAGGAGCGCTGTCGAATCGGGTCCGCCGGAGACGCCGACGACAACTTTGTCATTCTCTTTGAAGAGCTTGTTCCTGATTATAACTTGTGCTATGATCTTTTGAATCACGTTGTTTTTCCGGGGGGAAATTCATTTTTTTTGGAGAGTTTTCGGTATATTGGTCCTTCGCTGATTGATATACCACACTGCCGGTGCAGTGCAAAGCCATCAATATCAAGGCCGTTACGCCAGGGAGCCCCCCGTGAAAATGCTCATTGTCGAAGATGAATTCATCAGCAGAACCCTGCTCGTCGAGATTCTCAAACCCTACGGAGTCTGCCATATCGCAACCAGCGGCTGCGAGGCTGTCGATGTCCTTGACCGGGTATACGCATCCAACGATCATTATGATCTGGTCTGTCTTGATATCATGATACCGGATATCGATGGCCAGGAAGTATTGAAAAAGATCCGCCACATGGAAGCGAGCAGGGGGATCAGCGGCCGGCAGGCGACCAGGGTCATCATCACGACCGCCCTGGAGGATTCACGTAATATCGTCAAGGCGTTCCTCGATGGAAATTGCGATGCCTATCTGACCAAGCCGATCGAAAGTGACAAGCTGCTGTCGCATCTCCGTTTTATGCAGTTGATTGGTGAACCGGCCCATGACTACAGCTTCTGAGAACAGTGAGGGGCAACCGATGTCGGCGCGGCAGCTCAGCGACCGGATCAGGCACTTTCTCTGCGAGCAGTTTCAGCTTACGCCCGACCAGGTGACGGCGATGATGCCGAATTTCATCGCCACGCTGTCGGTCCACATGGCCAATCTGGAGGGCAGCCTCGCCTCCGGCGATCCGCAGGTCATCGGCAAGGCCGGTCATACGATCAAAGGCGCCCTTCTCAATCTCGGTCTCACCGAGTACGCCGACCTCGCCTTCGCCATCGAGAAGATGGGCAAAGGCGGGGACCGCAGTGGTGATTATCAGGCCCGGGTCGCCAACCTGCGGCGCCTGATCGCCCCGCTGATCGGCTAGGCGGAATCGATTCCAGCCTGTCTTTTTGCCGCATTCATCACATTTCCTGCCCCGACCTCCATTGCCCTGCCGCCCTCATTCCGAGTGGCTTCGCCGCCGCAGGATTTCCAGCAGCCTGACATGGATATTGTCGAACCCGCCGTTTGACAGGATGGCCACCACATCGCCGGCAATGAGCACATCCTCCAGGTGAGCGAGCAGGGAGTCGGTGTCCGCAAAGGCCCTGGCCTCCTCCCGGCCGTTGCGTCGCAGGTCTGCGGCCAGCTGCGCCGAGGAAAACAGTTCCTCGGGCGCGACGTTGGCAAGCGGCAGCGGCTCCCGCAGCAGGACCGCATCGGCGGCGTCGAAGGCCCTGGCATAGTCCTGCTGGAAGACCGCCCGGCGCGACGAGTTGGTCCGCGGTTCGAAGACCGCCACCAGCCTGCGGCCGCCGTAGGCCGCCTTCAACGCCGCCAGGGTTTCGCGCACCGCCGTCGGGTGATGGGCGAAATCGTCGATGACGGTGACCCCGGCCTCAACCCCCCGCACCTCCTGCCGGCGCTTGACCCCGCCGAAGGTCGACAGTCCCGCCTCTATCTGCGCGGCATGAAGGCCGAGATGGTGCAGGACGGCGGCGACCGCCAGGCCGTTGAGGCAGTTGTGGCGGCCGGGCAGACGCACGGTCAGCTCGGCCCATTTGCGGCCGTGGCGATAGGTCGCAAACCGGGTCCGTCCCTCCTCGACGCGGACGTCACCAAGCGACCAGGGGAGGCTGCGGTCGAGACCGTAGCCCTGAACGGGACAGCGGGCCTCGGCGGCGATGGCGGCGACATTCGGGTCGTCGAGACAGGCGATGAGCAGGCCGTCGGCCGGAATCAGGCGGACGAAGCGGCGGAAGGTCGCCTTGATCGCCTCGAGATCGGCGAAGATGTCGGCATGGTCGAACTCGATCGACGTGAGGATCGCGATCTTCGGTTGATAATGGAGGAATTTCGATCCCTTGTCGAAGAAGGCAGTATCGTACTCGTCACCCTCGGCGACGAAATAGGGGCCGTGGCCGAGGCGGAAATTGCCGTCGAACTCGCGGACGATGCCGCCGATCATGAAAGTCGGGTCGAGCCCGGCCCGGAAGAGGGCGGAGGCCAGCAGCGACGCGGTCGTGGTCTTGCCGTGGGTTCCGGCCACCACCAGCGAGGTCCGGCTGCCGATGAAGAAGTGGGCCAGGGCCTGCGGCAGCGACAGATAGGGGATCCGCGCCTCGGCGAGGGCCGCCGCCTCGGGGTTGACCTGAGTGATGACGTTGCCGACGATGACCAGGTCGGGCCGGGGGGTGAGGTTCTCCGGGGCGTAGCCGCTGCTGGCCGCGATCCCCAGCCGGGCCAGGAAATCGGACATCGGCGGATACACCTGGCGATCACTGCCGGTGATGCGATACCCCGACTGCAGCAGCATGCCGGCCAGCGCCGCCATCGCCGTGCCGCAGATGCCCATGAGATGGATGTGGCTGATGTGTTCCGGGGCGCGGTTGAGCTGGGGGTCGATCATGCCTTTTCCTTTGCGATGCTGGCCTTGATGGCGGCATGGATGCGCTTGAAGTCCTCCGGGAAGGAGGCCGGGGTGATCCGGCCGACCTCGATGAACTTGACCGCAACCTCCTTGCTCAGTTTGAGCAGATTTTCTTCCGACACCGCAGGGCCTGCGGCGATTATATCGTTACTGTCGTCTTTTGCCATGGAGTCGATACCGGGGTGGATGGCTGGAAGGACCGGCGTCTCTGCCGCGGGGAAGAAGGCCAATTCGTCACGGCTGACAGAGACGCCTCTCGTCGGGGATAACCGGGTCGGCCATCCTCATGAACTGTTCTGTATTACGGCAAATCGATCATTTTTGCGAGAATTTGTTCTCGGCGCCCGTGCCGTATCGATGGTCACGGCGGCGGATCGGGGCGACGGTGATAATATTCCGGACATTTGACCGAGGTCAAGGATTCCGCCGCCGATCATGCCTATAATGGAGATATGAGTGGCGGCCGGAGCGATCCGGTCAGCGATCGCCGCCGCCTGCAGACCAATCCCGAACAGAGGAGCAACGACATGAAGGTCATCGAACTGGACAAGACACGCGAGTTTACCGAGGGTGGGATGAAGCGGTTCTTTCTCGTCGAGGATTCACCCTTTTTCAAGATCATCAACTTCAATCTCGCCGCCGGAGCGACCTTTCCGATCCATTCCCACGACCTTGACGGCCAGCTCTCGATCCAGGTCATCGAGGGCAACGGGGTTTTTCTCGGTGCCGACGGGGCCGAAATCGCCGCCAAGACTGGTGACATCCTGATCTCCGAGATCAGGGAGCCGCACGGTGTCCGGGCGGCCAGCGACATGCGACTGGTCGTGACGATCGCGCCGCCGATCTGAGCCACTCCCCGGTCGGAGACGACCCGTTC
>Ga0209066_10004569_pt1 | contig 14959 bp, 13 predicted proteins | sample All_14_2_FD_187198 | JGI IMG/M metagenome (GOLD analysis project Ga0209066, IMG submission 187198) | Freshwater microbial communities in response to fracking from Pennsylvania, USA - Allegheny Zone_MetaG_DW_15 (SPAdes) (version 2) ...
GCCCGGCATGCCCAGCACGCCGTTGGCGGTCGAGATCGGCGCCAGCGAGGGATCGACCTTGCGCAGGGCCGGCCCGCCGCCGATCGCATATTCCTGCCAGCCGAGACGGTCCTCGACGATGTCGCCCACCTTGAAGTCGGGATGCTGCGAGGCCACGACCTCGCCCACCGTGCCGCCGGTCATCACTTCGCCGAGGCCGACCGGCGAGGCATAGGAGGCGGCATCGCGCATGCGGCCACGCTGGTAGGGATCGAGCGAGAGATAGTGGACCTTGACCAGCACCTCGCCGTGGCGCGGCTCGGGCACCGGCACTTCCTCGACGCGGAAGTCGGATTCGGCGGGTTCGCCCGGCGGGCGGCGCACGAGGACGACGCGGCGGTGCGTTTTGGGAATGGTCATGAGCGGTTGCCTCCGATTTGCTTTGGGGCCCACCATAGCGCGGGATTTGCAGGAGCTGCCATGCCGACGATCCGCCGTCTTTCGTTCATCGGACTCGAATATGCCTTCTCGCCGGAGAAGGCCTACGGCATGTCGCGCGGCGGCGGCTTCCGCCGCCAGGGCGGGCTGGTCGAAGTCGAGACCGACCAGGGCGTGACGGGAATCGGCGAGGCCTTCGGCAATCCTCATGTGACGCGGGAGTATTTCCGCATGATCGAGCCCATGTTCCTGGGTCGCAGCGTGTTCGATTTCGACCATGTCGAAGCCAGGGTGCGCAACGCGATCTATCACCTGGGCGTCGGCAACCAGCTCACCTCCTGTCTCGCCGGCATCAACGTGGCGCTGTGGGATGCCATCGCGCGCGGCTTCGGGGTGCGCGTCTGCGATCTGATCGGCGGCTGCGGCGCGACGCGCTTCCCGGCCTATGCCTCTACCGGGTTCTTCTCCGACGATCCCGACCGCCAGCTCGAACACATGATGGCGGAGGCGGCGGCCCATCCCTATGCCGGCGCCAAGATCAAGATCGGCCGCGGCATCCGGAGCGATGTCGAACGGGTCAAGCTCGCGCGCGAGGCGCTGGGGCCCGACAAGCTGCTGCTGGTCGACATCAACGGCGCCTATACCGCCGACGTGGCGCTGGAATGCGCGCGGGCGATCGAGCCTTTCGGCATCCACTGGATCGAGGAGCCTCTGCCGCCGGGCGATTTCCGCGGCTATGCCGAACTGCGGACGCGCTCGCCGATTGCGCTGGCGGCAGGCGAGGCGCATCACACGGTCCGCGACTTCCGCGCGCTGATCGACGGGCGCTGCATCGACATCGTGCAGCCCTCGATCCCCGGCGTCGGCGGCATCACCGAAGCCAAGCGCATCGTCGCGCTGGCGCACGCACAGAACCTGCGGGTCGCGCCGCATGTCTGGGGCGGCGCGGTCGGCCTCGCGACGGCCTGCCACTTCCTCGCGGCGCTGCCGGCGACGCCGCACACCGACCATCCGCCGCATCCCGCGATGCTGGAATACGACATGAGCGACAACGAGCTGCGCACCAAGCTGCTGAAGACGCCGCTCAGGCTCGAAGCCGGGCACATCCTGCTGCCGGAAGGCCCCGGCCTCGGTATCGAACTCGACCGGGACGCCGTCGAACGCTACCGGGTGTGCTGATGCCGCCGGTCAGGGTCGACCCCGAGAAGGTCCGTGAGTTTGCGACCGAAGCCGGCTTCTGGAAATGGCTGGCCAGGCACCACGACACGGAGAGCGAGGTCTGGATCAAGATCCACAAGGCCGGCTCGGGCCTGAGGTCGATCACGCCCAAGGAGGCGATCGACGTGGTCCTGTGTTGGGGCTGGATCGACGGGATCCGCAAGGGCCTCGACGACAAGAGCTTCCTGCAGCGCTACACGCCGCGCGGGGCCAGGAGCGTCTGGAGCCGGATCAACGTCGACAATGTCGCGCGACTGATCGAGGACGGCCGTATGACCGAGCATGGCATGACGCATGTCGAGGCGGCGAAGAAGGATGGCCGCTGGGATCGTGCCTATCGGGTCAAGGACTCGAAGATCCCGGACGACCTGCAGGCCGCCATCGACGCCGAACCGAAGGCAAAGGAAATGCTGGCCAAACTCACCGCCCAGAACCGCTTCGCGCTGGCCTTCCGGACCGACACCATGAAGACCGCGGCGGGACGAAAGAGGAAGATCGCGACCTTCGTCGAAATGCTGAAGCGCGGCGAGACGCTCTATCCGCAGCGAAAGCAGTAGCCGTCAGCGCAGGGTCGGATCGAGCCGGTCGCGCAGCCAGTCGCCGAGCAGGCTGATCGACAGCGTGGTCAGCACGATCGTCGCGGCGGGGGCCAGCATGATCCACGGCGCGTGGCTGATGTATTCGCGGCCGTAGCCCACCATGTTGCCGAGCGAGGCGAGCGGCGGCTGCACGCCGAGGCCGAGGAACGACAGGCCGCTCTCCAGCAGGATGATCTCCGGGAAGGTGAGCGTCATCGACACGATCAGGGTCGAGGCGATGTTGGGCAGGATGTGCAGACCGTAGATGCGGCCCGGCCGTGCACCGAGCTGGCGGATCGCGGCGGCATAGCCCTGTTCGTTGGCGGCGAGCGTCAGGCCGCGCGAAATGCGGGCGTAGCGTTCCCAGGAATGGAAGCCCATCAGCGCGATGAACAGTGGCAGGCTGTTGCCCAGGAAGGCCAGCACGGCGAGCGCGATGATCATGAACGGCATGCTGGCCTGGAAATCGATGGCCATCAGAACGACCTGCTCGACGGCCTTGCGGAAGTGCGCGGCGAGGAAGCCCAGCGCCGTGCCGAGCGTTGCCGCGATGATCGTGCCGAAGAAGGCGATCAGCAGGCTCATGCGGATCGACATGATGAGGCGCGAGAGCACGTCGCGACCGAGCTCGTCGGTGCCCAGCGGATGGGCCCAGGCGCCGCCCATCAGCGCGGGCGGCGCGAGGCGCGCCTTGAGGTCGAGGGCGGTGATGGAGTAGGGCACCAGGAAGTCCGCTCCCAGCGCCGTCACGACCATCAGCGCGAGCCATGCGAGCGCCAGGGTGACGCCGAGCGGCAGGGTGGGCAGGACGCGGCGGCGAAGGCTCGGAGCAGGTGCGTGTTCGGCGATGGCCATGCTGCTGCTCCTAATGCGCCGCGGCCGTGCCGCGCACGCGCGGGTCGAGCCAGCCATAGGCGAGATCGACGGTGAGGTTGGCCATCACCATCCAGGCCGCGATCACCATCAGGATGGCCTGCACGACCGCGAGGTCGCGGTTGGCCACGGCCGACACCAGCAGACGGCCGACGCCGGGCCACGAGAAGACGCTTTCGACCACGACGGCGCCGGCCACCAGGCTGCCCACCATGAAGCCGATGATGGTGACGGTCGGGATGGCCGCGTTGGGCAGCGCATGGCGGGTCACGACGGCATGCCAGGTCACGCCCTTGGCCGAGGCGGCGCGGATATAGGGTTGGCCCAGCACTTCGAGCATGGCCGAGCGCGTGAAGCGCGCCATGATCGCGGCGCCGCCGGTTCCCAGCGTGATGATCGGCAGGATGGCGGAGGCGATCCCGCTGCTGCCGCTGGCCGGCAGCCAGCCGAGCTGGACCGCGAACACCAGCACCAGCAGGAGCGCCAGCACGAAGCTCGGCATGGTGAAGCCCGCGACCGAGGCCGCCATGGTCAGCCGGTCGGCCATCGAGTTGCGGTGAAGCGCGGCATAGATGCCGGCGGGGATGCCGAGGCCGATCTTGAGCGCCAGCGCCGGCAGGGTGATGGCGAGCGTCGCCGGCACGCGTTCCAGAACGAGGTCGATGGCAGGGCGCCCGTCGCGCATCGACTTGCCGAAATCGCCGGTCAGGGCATGGCCGATATAGGACAGGTACTGGTCCCAGATCGGCTGGTTGAGGCCCCAGGACTCGCGGAAGGCGGCGATGGCCTCGGGGGGCGCATCGACCGACATGATGAGCAGCGCCGGATCGCCCGACAGACGCAGCACCACGAAGGCGAAGGTCATCACGAACAGGATGGTGAGACCCGCTCGCAGCAGGCGCGAGGTGGCGAACATCAGCATCAGGCGGCGACCTGCAGGGCGGGTTCGTGGACGCGGTGACAGGCCACGAGCCGGCCGCCGGGCGCGGGTTGCAAGGTCGGCGCCTCGGCGCGGCATTGCGCGGTCGCGAACGGGCAGCGCGTGTGGAAGGCGCAGCCGGATGGCACGTTCACCGGATTGGGCGGGTCGCCCTGCAACAGAATCCGCTCGCGCTTCGGGCCTCCGCCGAAATCGACCGTCGGGATCGCCGCCACCAGCGCGCGCGTATAGGGATGGGCCGGCGCGGCGAACAGGCTCTCGGCCTCGCCCTGCTCGACGATGCGGCCGAGATACATGACGGCGACGTCGTGACTGACCTGGCGCACGACCTTGAGATCGTGGCTGATGAACAGATAGGCGATGCCCAGCCGTTCCTGGAGATCGAGCAGCAGGTTTACCACCTGCGCCTGGATGGAAACGTCCAGCGCCGAGATTGGCTCGTCGCAGACCAGCAGGTCCGGGTCCGTCATCAGGGCGCGTGCCAGCACGACCCGCTGGCGCTGGCCGCCCGACAATTCGTGGGGATAGCGTTCGTACTGGTGGCGCTGCAGGCCGACCGATTCCATGACGGCCAGCGCGCGGTCGCGGCGCTCCGCGGCCAGGGCTCGACCGTGAATGACCAGCGGCTCCTCGATCTGCGTCCCGATCGGCAGGCGGCGGTCGAGGGCGCCCAGCGGATCCTGATAGACCATCTGGATGTGCCGGCGCAGCCCGCGCCAGGCCGGCGTGCCGACGGGCGGCAGCGTCTGTCCGCGATAGTGAACGGTACCGGCGGTGGGCGGCACCAGTCCCAGCACCAGCTTGCCGGTCGTCGACTTGCCGCACCCGGACTCGCCTACCAGGCCCAGCGTACGACCCGGCCGCAGGGCCAGCGACACGCCGTCGACGGCGCGCAGCACGGCTTTGGGCGCGAAGAGACCCTGACCCGTGCGGACCCGGTAGTGACGCCGCAGATCGGTGGCCTGAAGAAGGGCGCTCATTCAGCTGCCTGCGCCTGGGTCCAGGCGGAAGCGCCCGGTTCGAGTCGCCGGTGACAGGCGGCGGCATGGCGGAAGCCGACGATTCGCGAGGGCGGCGGCACCGTCGCGCACTTCGTCTCGGCGACCGGGCAGCGCGGCGCGAAGCGGCAGCCGGCCGGCATGTTTCCCGGTTCCGGCACGGTGCCGGGAATGGCGGCCAGCCGGCGGCGCGGGCCGCTGAGCGTGGGCAGGGCCGCGAGCAGGCCCTGCGTGTAGGGATGCCGCGCCGCGCCGAACAGGTCGGCGCCGGGTGCTTCCTCGACGAGACGCCCGGCATACATCACCGCCACGCGATCGACGTTCTCGGCGACCACGCCGAGGTCATGGCTGATCAGGACCAGCGCCATGCCGGTGTCGCGCCGGATGCTGGCCAGAAGCGCCAGGATCTGGGCCTGGATGGTGGCGTCGAGCGCCGTCGTGGGCTCGTCGGCGACCAGCAGGTCGGGCTCGCCAGCCAGCGCCATCGCGATCATGACCCGCTGGTTCAGACCGCCCGAGAGGAGATGGGGATAGTCGGACAGGCGCCGGCGGGCATCGGCGATGCCCACCTGGTCGAGCAGCCGCAGGGCCTCGGTCTCGGCCGCGCGACCGTTGAGGCCACGATGCAGGGCGATCGCCTCGACGAGCTGCCGCCCGATGCGATGGACCGGATTGAGGCAGCTCGACGGGTCCTGGAAGATCATGGCGATGCGCTTGCCGCGGACCTGCTCGAGGTTGCCGCGGGGGGCGCCCACCAGTTCCTTCCCTTCGAGGCGGACCGAGCCGGTCACGCGAGCCTTGGTCGGCAGCAGGCCGAGCGCGGCCAGCCAGGTCACGCTCTTGCCCGATCCCGATTCACCCACGATGCCCAGCGCTTCGCCGGGGGCGATCTCTAGGCTCACACCGTCGACGGCACGCGAGGCCCGCGCGCCGCTCGCGAAATCGACGGTGAGATCGCGCACCGCGACGAGGGGAGGCGTCATCGCGTCGCCCTCAGATCGAGAAGTTGTTGCTGCGGAACTCCATGGCGAAGGAGGGCGAGGCCTTCCACTTGATGTCCTTGCGTTTGGCCGTGAAGGTCGCGTTCTGGTGCAGCACCGTGTAGGCCGGATCCTCGCGTTCGCAGATCTCGAGCATGCGCTTGAACATCGCCTTGCGCTTCTGCATGTCGGTCTCGACTTCCATCGCCACCGAAAGCTTGTTCATCTCCTCGTTGGTCCATTCGCCGACCTGCTGCTGCTGGCCCTGCGGCCCGTGCTGGGCGACGATCGAGGAAATCGGATCGTTGAAACCGGCGCTGTTGGACCAGTCGCGCACGGCGCGCGGGCTGTTCGCATCGAAGATCTGCTGCCAGTTCTCCTTCATCTCGATCTGCACGTTGAGGCCGGCCGCGCGCCACATCTCGACCAGCACCTGCGCCGTCGACACCTGGTTGGTGTAGTAGTTGTTGAGCAGCCGGTAGGGGATCGGATCGCCCTTGTAGTTGGCCTCCTTCAGCAGGGCCTTGGCCTTGGCGAGGTCGTAGGCCGGAACCGTCCAGTTCTCGACGAACATCGGGCCGTAGAACTCCCATTGCAGGCCGGCGGGCACGCGGGTGCGGCCTGACCACAGCGCGTCGACGATCGCTTGGCGGTCGATGGCGTGCGTGAAGGCCTGGCGGATGCGCGGATCGCCGAGTCGCGGATGGTTCTTGTCGAACACCGTGAGGCGGTGGTTGACGATGGTGCTGCCCAGTACTTCGAACTTGGGATTCTTCTCGATGCCGGGGATCTGGTCGGGCGGCACGTCGCAGATGAAGTCGAACTGGCCAGCCAGCAGGCCGTTGATGCGGGTCGCGACCTCGGGCACCACCATGATGCGCACGCTCTTGAGCGGCGGGCGGCCGCCCCAGTAGTCGTCATGCGCGTCCAGGGTCAGCGACTGGTCGGGCACGAACTCGCGCACCTTGTAGGGGCCGGTCGAGACGGGCGCGCGGGCCCAATCGAGCCAGCTCTTGGATTCTTCGTAGGCGCGGCGCGAGACGATGTCGCTGCCGAGGCGTCCGATGCGGCCCTCCATGGTCACGTCCGGCGTGCGGTTGGTGAAGCGGACCGTGTACTTGTCGACGGCCTCGACCTTTTCCAGTGCCGGGAACAGGCGCTTGGCGACCGCCGGGACTTCCGGCGGCAGGTTCTTGCCCTGGACCGAATCGCGGATCAGGACCGAGGTGAACAGCGTCTTGTTCGAGGTGATGTCGTAGTCGGGCCCGAACATGCGGTCGCGGCTGAAGGTGAAGACCACGTCGTCGGCCGTCATCTCGTCGCCGTTGTGGAACTTCACGCCCTTGCGCAGGGTGAACTCGACGGTGCGGGCATCGATGCGCTTCCAGCTCTCGGCGAGGCCCGGAACCTCTTCGAGCTTGGCCAGCAGGTCCTGCATGATCAGCCGTTCGAAGATGAAGGAGAAGACGCGCTGGCCGACGTTCGATTGTTCGCGCAGCGGCTCCAGCGCGGCGCTGTTGGCGATCTGCTGCACGGCGATCGTGATGCTGGGCCGGCGGTCGGCCTGGCCGAGGGCGATGCGCGGCAGCGCGAAACTCGTGGCGGCGAGGCCGGATGCGGCGATCAGAGCGCGGCGGCGCAGGAACATGATGGAAACCTCTGCAAGGAAGGGCGGCACGCTAGGGCGCTTCCGTGAACGCGACGTTTCGGTTCGGTGACGCTTCGCTTGTTGCGCTGCGGGAGATCGTCCACTGTGCATCGGCTCTGACGGTGGCGACGCGGTCACGGTAGAATGGAAATCCGGCCAAACCCGGGGAGGATCATTGCCAATGTTCATCAGGAAGCTCGCGACGTTTGCCCTGGTGGCACTCACGCCGCTCGCGGCCGCCGCCCAGCAGAACGCCGAGGTGACGTTCCGGTTCAAGGAGAACCCCAACAGCATCTCGGGCTGTATTCAGATGGACTCCTCCTTCACCCGCGAACACACGTTCAAGATCTCGAACGGCCAGGCCGAGGTGAAATCCGCCGGAGGAATCGACGTGAAGATGAAGCCGATCCGCGCGAACGTCTATCAGGGCACCTTCAACCTCGGTCGCATGAACATCATCTATACGGCCGATCTGGGCGCCACGCCGCCGACCCTGGTCGCGCAGAGTCAGGACGGCGGCTGCAAGTGGAATGCCGTGAAGGCCTGATCTTGCGGCTTTTGCGGTCGTCCGAGGTTTGATGCGGGGGCAGCGGTCGATTCCGTTCAGCGTCACCATTCTGACGCTGATGGCCCTGGTCGTGGTGCCGCTCACGAGCGTGCTGTTGTGGCTCGGCTGGCGGTCCGTCGACCTGCTGGAGCAGCGCAGCGCCGACCAGAGGGTCGCCCATCTCGAATCGGCGGTGGAGGATTTCCTCACCGAGGGGCTGCATGTGGTGGTTTCGGTCGGCCAGACGCTGGCCTTCGGCCCGAGCTTCAACGCGACGGAAAATCCGTTGACCGACGAGGAACGCCGGCACCAGCTCGTCGCCATGCTGGATCGCCATCGGGCCGTGCAGTCGGCCTTCGTCGGCTATGCCGATGGCAGTTTCATCTATGCCGGGCGGCCGGAAAACTTCAGCATCGAGCAGCGGATCGAACTCGACGCGCCGGATGGGGAATCGATCATCGTTCGGGTGATCGAGGCTGGGGCAGCGCCGCGGACCGAAACCTACTGGTTCTATCTGCCCGATGGCAGTCACGGCCCCGCCCGGACGACCACGTCGAGCTTCGATGCCCGCACCCGGCCCTGGTACGTCGAGGCGATGAAGGCGAAGCAGCCGATCCTCACCGAACCCTATCGCTTCGCCCAGATACCCGACGCGGGCATTTCCGCCGGTATCCCGCTGCGCTCCGGCCTCGGCGTCATGGGCTTCGACTTCACGCTCCGGACGCTGTCGGAGCTGCTCACCGCCTACAAGATCACCGCCAATTCGGTGATCGTGGTGGGCCATGCTCGTGGCGGTGTGGAGATCGAGTCGGAGCCATGCGCGCCGACACTGCCTGGCTGCCTGCCGGCGGACGCGCTGGTGCGCCAGATCCTGCACAAATCCGTGGAAGAAGGCGTCGCGACGGACCTGAAGATCGATCGTCAGGTTGATGCCGGAGGCCATGCCTATCGCGTGATCGTCCACCGCATGCCGCCGCTGCTGGGGCAGCGCTTCGTGATCGCCGCTGCGGTACCGGTACGGGAGCTGACGGCGGAGTCCCGGGTGCTGCTGCAACGCGCTGCGATCGCCGCCGCGGTCGCCGTGGCCCTGGCCGCGCTCGGGGCGCTGGCAGCGTCGCTGATCCTCTCGCGCTCGATCGCCCGCATCGCGCTCAAGACCGAGCGCATCCGTCAGCTCGATTTCTCCGACCAGCAGCCGGTGAGCAGCCGCATCACCGAGATCGTCCGCCTGTCCGATGCCGTGGAGAACATGCGCGCGGGCCTGGAAATATTCGGGCGTTACGTTTCCAAGAATCTCGTGCAGCAGATCATGCGGTCTCCGGCGAGCAGCGGCGTCGGCGGAACGCGGCGCGAGGTCACCGTGATGTTCACCGACATCGAGGGCTTTTCGCTGCTGACCGAAGCGATGGAGCCGGAGCTGCTGACCAGCCGCCTCTCGCGCTACTTCGAGGCGCTCGGATCGGCCATCACGGCCAATCGCGGCACGATCGACAAGTATATCGGCGACAGCATCATGGCGTTCTGGAACGCTCCCGAGACCGATCCGCAGCATATCGCCAATGCATGTCGGGGCGCGCTGCAGGCGGCGGCGGCCGGCCACGCCCTGTCGGAGAAATGGCGCGAGCGCGGCCGGCCGGGTTTCCGCACGAGGTTCGGACTGCATACGGGCCCGGCCGTGGTCGGCAATGTGGGCGCGCGCGAACGGATCAACTACACTCTGGTCGGGCAGGTCGCAAACCAGGCCTCGCGCCTCGAAGGCATGAACAAGGTCTATGGTACCGAGATTCTGGCCAGCGGCGAGGTCGCCGGCCCGACGGCCGGGCTGTTCGTGTGGCGTCACATCGACAGGGTCGTGGCGGTCGGCACGACCGAGGCGCACGACGTCTACGAGCCGATGGGCGAAGCGGCGAGCCGAACCGAACACGCGGCCTTTCTCGCCAAGTGGGAACAGGCCCGCGAGGCCTATGTCGCCGGTCGCTTCGAGGCGGCTCTCGCCGGCTTCCGCGCCGCCGCGGCGGTGCGCGAGGAGGATCCGCCCTGCCACGTGTTCATCGGACGCTGCGAGACGTTCCTGCGCGAGGGCGCGCCGGCCGGATGGGACGGCACCTGGCACATGGACCGGAAGTAGATTTCAGAAGCGGGCCGACAGGCGTCCGCTGAAGACGTTCACCGGTCCGCGCACGGCGTTGTAGGCCGGATTGACGAGCAGCTGGTAGTCGGCGGTGGCGACCACCTCTTTTGCGATCTGGAAGGCATAGTAGGCTTCGACGACGGCTTCCGAGGCGTAGGTGAGGGCGCCATCGCCGACCAGGACGCCGAGTCCGCCGGCGGCGAGATAGTTGCTGTGGCCGGCCGAGAGGCTGTTGAGGGCGCCGGCGATGCCGATCCGGTCGTCGGGCCGGCCCCAGCCCGTTCCCTTGATCGAGGCGCCCAGCGAGATGCTGGTGTCGATGTCGGTGAAGGCCATGATCTCCGATGCGCCGTTGTTCCAGCTGAAGCGGCCGAACAGGCCGATCGAGTCGGTGATCTCCTGCTCGAGGTTCAGGTAGAGACCGTACTTGGTGCGGCCGCGGCGCGTCTGCGCGATCGTGTCGTCGGCCGTCAGGCCGGGCGTGAGCGCCGCAAGCGCGACGGCCTCGTCATAGGACCCGGAGAAGGCGCTGTTCATCCAGGTACCGAGGCGCACGGCACCGGGCCGGTCGAACGGCCGGTAGCGCAGTTCGAGTTCGCCGACATAGCCGCCGCGGACGAACAGGGCCGTGTCGAACGTGTTGGCGTTCGGCTCGTTCCCCACCAGGAAGTAGCCTGCGCGCACGGCCCAGTTCGGCCGGTTGAGCTCGGCGGTGAAGCCCCAGGTCAGGCCGAGCCAGTCGGCGGGGTAGTCGAAGGCGCCGGACGCCCAGATCGACCAGTTGAGGAAGTCGACGCGGGGATCCTCGGCGTAGCTGTTGCCGTCAAAGATGTCCTTCACCGAATACTTGCCGATCTGCAGCGTGACCCGCGACACGTCGCGCTCGCCCGAGAGCTGGCCGTACTCGCTCTCGACCTTCTCGCGCTCGCCGCCCAGTCCGATCTCCTGACGCAGGAACAGGCGCGAGGTGTTGTAGCGCGGATAGGGGAAGTTCGACTTCTGCGCCTCGCCGTTCGGATAGCCGCCGGCACCCGTGGTGTTGGCGACGCCGAACCCCTGCAGCAGCTCGGGATTGTAGTAGAGTTCGCCGCCCTGCCAGAGCCGCACGCCGATGAAGGCCGACGCCGTCCAGGTCTGCCGGCTCTGCCCGTCCGGCGGCAGGCTGTTGGCACCTGAATAGGCCGCGGCGATCGGCGGATAGCCCTGGAATATGAACGTCGTCTGCCCGTGGATCTCCCACGAACCCGGGCCGCGGTCGGGCTTGTCCTCCGCCTCCTCGTCGGGCGCGCCGAACTTGTAGTTCAGGGCCAGCCTGACCCGATGCAGGTCGTAGAGCGAATCGTAGCGGGACGGCGACGCGAAGGTGAAGCCGTTCAGCGGCAGGCTGGTGTAGAGATATTCCGCGCGCGCCGACCACTTCGAATCCAATCGGTAGTCGACGCCGGCTCCCAGCGCGTAGCCGGCTCGGACATTGCCCGGCGTCGCGTCGTCATTGCCGGTCGTGAGGTCGATGCGCTCGTTGCGAACGCTCGCCCAGGCGATGCCGCCGGTCACGAAAGGCGTCCACCGGTCCAGTGCATAACCGACACGGCCGCGCAGGCTGGCGAGATATTCCAGCTGCTGGTTGGCCGTGGCCGTCGACGTCGCGCGATAGGACATCACCTGCCCCAGGTCCTGCGCGCCGGGAAAGGACATGTCGAGTTCGAGACCCAGCATCAGGCGGGACGGAAAGTAGTGTTCGTAGCCGGCCTGCACGCCGCCAAAGATGGTGCCGTAGTCGGTGGTGCCGCCCGCGGTCGCACCGGGGACCGGGTCGGCGAAGGTGGCGGTGGCGTTGCCGAAGAGGTAGCCGACATGGCCGCCCCCATAGAAGCCCGAGCGTGCCGTGCCGGGCTCGTCCGCACGAACGCCTGACGACGCGAGCAGCAGCATCGCGAGCGCCGCCAGCCGGGTCGCGACCGAGCAGCCTGTTTGCAACGTATGGGGGACTCGCCGAATCGTCATCGGCCGCTCGATATCACGCGGGTGGCGGTTCCGCCCTGCGACGATCAGAACCGGACGGTTACACCCAGCGTGAAGAACTTGGTGTTCGACACATCGTAAGTCGTGCCGACCAGAAGATCGAAGTCGAACCGCGGATGAGCGGCCGGCGTGTAGCGAAGGCCCATCTGGTTGCCGATTACGCCGGGCTGGCGGCCGAACGCTTCCATCATCAGCGTCACGTCCCAGCCGACATCGACCTCCACCTGTCCGCCCCAGAAGAAAGCGGTGGGATTGTCACTGTCGAGATAGCTCCATCCGCCGTTGACGTTGATCCTGAACTTTTCCGTCACGGGGACCGTCACGAGCCCGATCAGGCTGGCCAGACCGAGGTCCCCTGTCCTCGCATTGACCGCGGCAGTCAGACCCAGCCCGAAGCCAACGCCCTTCGAGGCCGGCTGGAAGTTGATCTTGAGCTGCGGCCCAATCAGCGGGCCTGCGATGGTCTGATCCCAGTAATGGGCATAGGCGGCGCCGATCTCGAGCCAGGGCATCTTGAGCGTGGTGCAGGCCGGTGCGACGTTGGCGTAGCCGTCGCCGGGCACGAAGTCGGCGACCCACAGTTCCAGGTGGCACGTGCCGGGCGTTTCGACTTCGGAATCGTCGACGACATGGGCGCCGCCTGCCGCCAGCGTCGGGCCGGCGAGAGCGGCGGCAGCCACCCAGAGCAGGGTGCCGAGAAGGACGCAGAAGCTGTTATTTTTCACGCGCCGCGAAATTCGCCCGGCATCGTTACACGCGCAAGACGTTTTCAGGCGCGCATCAATGTCCGCACATGCGTGGCGACGGATTCGGCGAGAGCGGCGAGGTCGTAGCCGCCTTCGAGCACCGACACGAGGCGCCCGCGGCCGTGGCGGGCGGCGATGCCCAGAAGTTCTTCCGTCAGCCAGACGAAGTCCTCGGTCTCGACGTCGAGCTGCGCCAGCGGATCGCGGCGATGGGCATCGAAGCCCGCCGAGACGATGACGAGCTCGGGCGCGAACGTGTCGAGCGCCGGCAGCAGCCGGTCGGCCCAGGCGGCCCGGAAGGCCGCGCTGCCGCTTCCGGCGGGCAGGGGGACGTTCGCGACGTTGCCGTCGATGCCGCGCTCGCGCGCCGAACCCGTGCCGGGATAGAGCGGGTACTGGTGCGTCGAAGCGTAGAACAGGTCGGGGTCGGTCTCGACCACGGCCTGCGTGCCCTGGCCGTGATGCACGTCGAAGTCGATCAGGGCGATGCGTTGGATGCCGTGCGCCACCCGCGCATGCAGGGCGCCGATCGCGGCGTTGCTGAACAGGCAGAAGCCGCCCGGCACGTCGGGCGTGGCGTGATGGCCGGGCGGCCGCACGGCCGCGAAGGCGGTGCGCGCCTGTCCGCCCAGCACGCCGTCGACCGCGGCCACGACCGCGCCGGCGGCATGGAGGGCGGCATTGGCGCTGCCGGCGCTCATCACGGTATCGGCATCGACGTGGACCAGTTGGCCCTCGGGCGGTCGGATGCCCAGGATGGCGTCGACATAGGCCTGCGGATGGACGCGCGTCAGCTGCTCGATCGTGGCGGCGGGGGCGATCAGACGGGTGAGCCCTTCGAATTCCTCATCCGCCAGGGCCGCGGTCACCGCGCGCAGCCGGTCGGCCCGCTCCGGATGATAGTCGCCGGTATCGTGCTCCAGGAACGACGGATGGCTGATCAGCAGCGTCATGTATCCCCTCTAGCGCGGTTCGGCGATCTGCGACAGAGTCGCCCGCAACCCATCGATCGCTGTGAGGTTCTTTTGTCCAAGTTGCGCTGTCTGGCCGTCGCCGCCTTGGTCCTTTTCGCCGGGCAGGCCGCCGCCCAGGAAACCATGTTCCGGCTGAAGAATTCGATGGAGTATCCGATCGCCCAGCTCTCGGTCTCGCCGACGCAGCTCAACATGTGGGGCCCGAACTTCCTGCGTCCGCCGATCATCCGTCCCGGCGAGGCCCGCGAAGTATCCTACCGGGCCCCGACCGACTGGTGCATGGGCGACCTCAAGGTGACCTTCGCCGACGGCGGCCCGCCGGCCGTCTGGGGTTACCTCAATCTCTGTACGCTGAAGAACATCTCGCTCCACTACGACCGCATGAGCGGCATCACCACCGCCCGCTACGACGAGTAGGAAGAACATGGACGCCTTGCCGGGTCTGCCGTTCGACAACAGCTATGCGAGGCTGCCGGAGCGGTTCTATGCCCGGCTCCACCCGACGCCGGTCGCGGCGCCGCGGCTGGTGAAGCTGAACGAGGCGCTGGCCCTGCAGCTCGGTCTCGATCCGCAGGCGCTGGCCTCCGCCGAGGGCGTGGAAATGCTGGCGGGCAATCGCGTGGCGCCGGGCTCGGAGCCGATCGCGCTCGCCTATGCCGGCCACCAGTTCGGTAACTTCGTGCCGCAGCTGGGCGACGGGCGTGCCATCCTGCTGGGCGAAGTCGTGGACCGCGACGGTCGTCGGCGCGACATCCAGCTCAAAGGGTCGGGCCCCACACCCTTCTCGCGCAGCGGCGATGGCCGCGCCGCGGTGGGTCCGGTCCTGCGCGAATACATCGTGAGCGAGGCCATGGCGGCGCTGGGCATCCCGACGACGCGCTCGCTGG
>Ga0209066_10004571_pt1 | contig 14955 bp, 10 predicted proteins | sample All_14_2_FD_187198 | JGI IMG/M metagenome (GOLD analysis project Ga0209066, IMG submission 187198) | Freshwater microbial communities in response to fracking from Pennsylvania, USA - Allegheny Zone_MetaG_DW_15 (SPAdes) (version 2) ...
GATGAGGCGGTCGTGGACAGCGCGGCCGAAGAGGTGAAGAAGCCCAAGGCACGTGCCACCAAAGCAGCCAAGGCAGACACCGGCGAGGCCGCCGCCGCCCCGGCCAAGCGCGGCCGCAAGCCCAAGACCGAAACCGCTGCTGCCGCCCCGGCCAAGAAAGCCGCTGCGCTGGAAGAAGACGAAGACTTCGCCGAACTGACCAGCGACATCGACGGTGAAGTCGAAGGCGAAGTCGAGACCGAAGTGGCCGCCGCGCCGGTCGAGGAACTGGGTGAAGACAAGCCCAAGGCCAAGCCGCTGCGCATGAAGGTCTCGCGGGCCAAGGAACGCGCGCTGATGCGCGAGTTCGGCCTGGACGAAACCATGCTCACTGAAGAGGAAGTCAACAAGCGCCGCTCGGAGCTGAAGACCCTCATCAAGATGGGCAAGACGCGCGGCTTCCTGACCCAGCAGGAAATCAACGACCACTTGCCCGAGAAGCTGGTCGAGGCCGAAATCTTCGACGCCATCGTGTCGATGCTCAACGACATGGGCATTGCCGTCTACGAGCAAGCGCCCGATGCCGCCACGCTGCTGATCGCAGGTGGCAACACCTCGACGTCGACCGAAGAAGAAGCTGAAGAAGAAGCCGAAGCCGCCCTGTCCACCGTCGACAGCGAATTCGGCCGCACCACCGACCCGGTGCGCATGTACATGCGCGAGATGGGCACGGTGGAGCTGCTCACCCGTGAAGGCGAAATCGAGATCGCCAAGCGCATTGAAGGTGGCCTGCAGTCGATGATGCTGGCCATCTCGGCCTCGCCCACCACCATCGCCGAAATCCTGACGATGGCCGACCGCATCGGTGCCGGCGAGCAGCAGATCTCCGACGTGGTGGATGGCTTCGTCGCCGCCGACGAGGCCGACGACTACGTGGCCGAAGAAGACTTCGACGAGTTCGACGAAGAAGACGACGACGACGGCAACGGCGGCTCCAAGGCCCTGACCAAGAAGCTCGAAGAGCTGAAGAAGGCTGCGCTCGTCAAGTTCGCCGCGCTGCGCGAGCACTTCGACAAGATGCGCAAGTCGTACGAGAAGGACGGCTACAGATCGGCCTCATACAACAAGGCCCAGGAAGCCATCAGCGGCGACCTGATGACCATCCGCTTCACCGTCAAGACCATCGAGAAGCTGTGCAGCATCCTGCGCTCGCAGGTGGACGACGTACGCCGCTACGAGCGCGAGCTGCGCAAGATCGTGGTCGACCGCTGCGGCATGCCGCAAGAGCACTTCATCAAGGTCTTCCCGCCCAATGCACTGAACCTCGCCTGGGCTGAAGGCGAGATTGCCGCAAACAAGCCCTACAGCGCCATCCTCGGCCGCAACCTGCCCGCCGTGCAGGAACTGCAGCAAAAGCTGATCGACCTGCAGACCAATGCGGTGGTGCCGATCGAAGACCTGAAGGAAATCAACAAGCGCATGAACGAGGGCGAGGCCAACTCGCGCGAAGCCAAGCGCGAGATGATCGAAGCCAACCTGCGCCTGGTGATCTCCATCGCCAAGAAGTACACCAACCGCGGCCTGCAGTTCCTCGACCTCATTCAAGAGGGCAACATCGGCCTGATGAAGGCGGTGGACAAGTTCGAATACCGCCGCGGCTACAAGTTCTCCACCTACGCCACGTGGTGGATCCGCCAGGCCATCACCCGCTCGATCGCCGACCAGGCGCGCACCATCCGCATCCCGGTGCACATGATCGAGACGATCAACAAGATGAACCGGCTCTCCCGCCAGCACTTGCAGGAATTCGGCTACGAGCCCGATGCCCCGACGCTGGCCGAGAAGATGGAGATCGCCGAAGACAAGATCCGCAAGATCATGAAGATCGCCAAAGAGCCGATCTCCATGGAAACGCCGATCGGTGACGACGACGACAGCCACCTGGGCGACTTCATCGAAGACACCAACAACACCGCCCCGATCGAAGCGGCCATGCAGTCGGGCCTGCGCGACGTGGTGCGCGACATCCTCGACAGCCTCACCCCGCGCGAGGCCAAGGTGCTGCGCATGCGCTTCGGCATCGAGATGTCCACCGACCACACGCTGGAAGAAGTGGGCAAGCAGTTCGACGTCACCCGCGAACGCATCCGCCAGATCGAAGCCAAGGCGATCCGCAAGCTCAAGCACCCGAGCCGCTCGGACAAGCTCCGAACCTATCTCGACAATCTTTGATCCAGGGTCCTCCGGCTCTGCATCTGAAAAAGACCACTCCGAGGAGTGGTCTTTTTCATTGCGGCATCCCCCGTGTGGTGTGGACCACCACAACAACGGCAAGGACTTTGCTACACGATGTTGCGCGTGACCGTTCTCACGAACGCCCAAGTTACACTTGGCCCATGACGCAGACGGTCCATTGCACCGTGCTTTTTGCCGATCTTCGCGGCAGCACCTCCTTGTACGAGAGCCTCGGCAATGCCGAAGCGGCCTCGGTGGTCACGCACAGCGTCAACGTGGTGGTCCGCATCGTGGAAGACCATGGCGGCCAGGTCATCAAGACCCTGGGCGATGGGCTGATGGCCATCTTCGATGACGCCCAGGAGGCCATCCTCTCGGCCGAAGAAGTGCACGAGTCGCTCGACCGCGTGATCGATGGCGCCCCGCGCAACAGCCGCCGCCCGGCGTTGCGGGTGCAGTTTGCACTGGCCCATGGCGAGATCATCGAAGTGGGCAACGATGTGTTCGGCGACGCCGTCAACGTGGCCGCCCGACTGCTCGACCACGCCGGCGACAACGAAACCCTGGTCACCGGCCCCACGCTCGAATGCCTGCCGCGCGATGTGAGCAGCCGCTTTCGCCGGCTGGAGCGCCTGCACCTGCGCGGCCGACTGGAGCCAGTGGAGATCTACAAGCTCGAACCGCGCCGCGGGGTGGATGCGATGTCCACCATGTTCGGCGACACCACGCCGGCCAGCGTGCCCGAGGGGCTGCGCCTGTCGCTCGACGGCCAGGCGCGCATCCACACCGTGCGCAACCTGCCCATCATCCTGGGCCGCAGCCACGAAGCCACCTACTGCATCGACGACAACCGCATCTCGCGCATGCACGCCCGCATCGAGTGGAGCGCGGGCAACTTCCAGCTCACCGACCTCAGCTCCAACGGCACCTACGTGCGCTTCGGGCGGCAGTCGCAGATCGTCACGCTACGCCGCGGCACCTGCACGCTGCACGGGCGCGGCGTGATCTCGCTGGGTGTGAACCCCGGCATGCCCGAGGCACCCTGCGTCAACTTCGAAGTGCTGCGCTTCGAAGACACCGACACCCATCCCCAGGCCGCCGAGGCCTGAGCACCAGCCGGCCTTCCCGAGCCCGGCCGCCCGCACCACGGGCAAAATCGACACTTCGCCAAGCCTACGTCTTGGCCCCTCTCACACCACCTCCTCTGGTCATGAAAAACATCGGCACCCCCCTGTCTCCCGCTGCGCTGCGGGTCATGCTGCTGGGCAGCGGCGAACTGGGCAAGGAGGTGTTGATCGCGCTGCAGCGCCTGGGCGTGGAGACCATTGCCGTCGACCGCTACGACAACGCCCCCGGCCAGCAGGTGGCACACCACGCCCGCACCATCACCATGAGCGATCCGGCGCAACTGCGCGCCCTGCTCGACGCCGAAAAACCCGATCTGGTGGTGCCCGAGATCGAAGCGATCGCCACGCCGCTGCTCGAAGAACTGGAAGCGGCCGGCCAGATCCGCGTCATCCCCACCGCCCGCGCCGCGCGCCTGACGATGGACCGCGAAGGCATCCGCCGCCTGGCCGCCGAAACCCTGGGCCTGCCCACCAGCCCCTACCGCTTCTGCGACACGCTCGATGAACTGAAGGCCGCCATTGCCGACATCGGCTACCCCTGCGTGATCAAGCCGGTGATGAGCAGCTCGGGCAAGGGCCAGAGCAAGATCGACGTGCCGGCTGAGGTGGACGCCGCGTGGGACTACGCCATGGCCGGCGGCCGCGTCGGCAGAGGCCGCGTCATCGTCGAAGGCTTCATCGATTTCGACTACGAGATCACGCTGCTCACGGTGCGCGCCAAGGGCATCGACGATCAGGTGCAGACGCACTTCTGCGCCCCCATCGGCCACCTGCAGGTCTGCGGCGACTACGTCGAAAGCTGGCAGCCGCACCCGATGAGCCCCACCGCGCTGCAACGCGCCCGCGAGATCGCCGCCGCCGTCACCGGCAACCTGGGCGGCCAGGGCCTGTTCGGGGTGGAACTCTTCGTCAAGGGCGACCAGGTGTGGTTCAGCGAAGTAAGCCCCCGCCCGCACGACACCGGCATGGTGACGATGACCACCCAGGTGCAGAACGAATTTGAGCTGCATGCCCGCGCCATCCTCGGCCTGCCGGTGGACACCCGGCTGCGCTCACCCGGCGCCAGCGCGGTGATCTACGGCGGCGTCGATGCGCAGGCCGTGGTGTTCGATGGTGTGGCCGAGGCGCTGCGTGTGCCGCAAAGCGAACTGCGGCTGTTCGGCAAGCCCGAGAGCTTCGTCAAGCGCCGCATGGGCGTGGCGCTGGCCTATGACGATGACTTGGAATTGGCCCGCCAACGCGCCCGGCAAGCTGCTGCCTGCGTGAAGCCACGCGCAGCGGATTGACCTCAGACGCCCAGCGCCTGCGCCAGGGCGTCGATGTCCTCGACCTGAACGTGCCAGCCCGAGCCGGCCAGATCATGAGCGCCTTCAGGCATCGCAGCGCCGCGATGCACCCAGGCGCTATGCAAGCCCGCAGCGCGAGCGCCCAGCACATCGTGATGCCAGCTGTCGCCCACATGCAGCACCGCTTCAGCCGGCAAGCCCAGCGCCTCGCAAGCCACGGCAAAGATGCGCGGGTCGGGCTTGGCCACGCCGGCCTCGCGGGCACCCACGCGACCCACAAAACAATGCCCCACACCGGTGAGCGCCACATCGGCGTTGCCGTTGCTCAGCGCCAGCAGCGGGAAGCGCGCGGCCAGCCGCTCCAGTGCGGGCAGTACGTCGTCATACAACGTCACCCGGTGGCGCTCGGCCATGAACAGGTCAAAGGCGGCATCGGTCAACGCCACGTCGTCGCCACACGACGCCAGCGCCTCATGGATGGCGCGGCGGCGCAGCGCGGTGAGGTCGTGCACAAGTTCTGGGTGGCGCACCTCGATCTCGGCGCGCAGCCGGCGCATGCCGGCCACCGGGTAGCGTTCCGCAGTGGCGGGGGCGTGCACTTGCAGCCAGTCGAACAGTGCTTGTTCCGCCCGCTGGATGATCGGGGCCACCGGCCACAGGGTATCGTCGAGGTCCAGCGTCAGGGCGCGAATGGCAGTGCTCATGCCGTGAGTGTCGCCGGCCCGCCAAGACCCGGTGCGCCAACCGCCTTCGCCATGGTGCTGCCTGCTCGATCCCATCCCATTCATCGTCTCACTCCCTCGTCTTCCGCATGAGCTTCCTGCCCGAACCCCGCCACCCACATGGCCGCGCCCCGCGGGTGGGCGTGCTGCTGGTCAACCTGGGCACACCCACCGCGCCCACAGCGGCCGCGGTGCGGCCGTACCTGGCCGAGTTCCTGAGCGACTCGCGCGTGGTCGAGATTCCCAAGCCGATCTGGTGGCTCATCCTGCACGGCATCATCCTGCGCACGCGGCCGGCCAAGTCAGCCGCCAAGTACGCCAGTGTGTGGATGAAGGAGGGCTCGCCCTTGGCCGTGCACACCGCTCGCCAAGCCAAGCTGCTGCAAGGTTATGCCGGAGAGCGCGGCCTGCGGGTGGAGGTGCGCCATGCCATGCGCTATGGCGAACCGTCGGTGGCCTCGCAGCTCACCGCGTTGAAGGCCGAGGGCTGCACGCGCATCCTGATCGTGCCGGCCTACCCACAGTATTCGGGCACCACCACCGCCAGCGTCATCGATGCCGTCGCAGCCTGGAGCCAGCGCACCCGCACCGTGCCCGAGCTGCGCTTCGTGAACCGTTTCCATGACGACGCCGGCTACCTGGATGCGCTGGCCGCCAACATCCGCCAGCGCTGGCGCACGGACGGCCGCGGCGAGCACCTGCTGATGAGCTTTCACGGCGTGCCCGAGCGCACGCTGACGCTGGGCGACCCTTATCACTGCGAATGCCTGGCCACCGCGCGCCGGCTGGCGCAGCGCCTGGGCCTGGCCGATGGCACCTGGTCGGTCAGCTTCCAAAGCCGCTTCGGCCGCGCCAAATGGCTGGAGCCCTCCACCGAGGCCACGCTCAAGGCCCTGGCCCAGCGCGGCGTGAAGCACCTGCAGGTGGTGTGCCCCGGCTTCGTGGCCGACTGCCTGGAGACGCTGGAAGAGATCGCCATCGAAGGCCGCCATCTCTTCACCGCCGCAGGCGGCAAGACGTACGACTACCTGCCCTGCCTGAACGACGACCCGGGCTGGATCAAGGCCCTGGTGGGGCTGGTAGAACAGCACACCGCCGGCTGGCCGGTGCGCGCCGACCAACAGCCCAATGCCGCCAGCCTGGAAGCGCAACGCCAGCGCGCCCTGGCCGCCGGTGCAAAAGTCTGATAACCGCCTGAGGACGCCGCCGATGCGTTTGGACAAGTGGCTCTGGGCCGCCCGCTTCTACAAGACCCGCAGCCTGGCGACCGAAGAAATCGGCAAGGGCCGCGTGCAGGTGAATGAACAAGCCGCCAAACCGGCGCGCGAGGTGCGTGTGGGCGATCTGGTGCAGGTGCGGCAGATCGGCGCGCCGATCCCGCGCAGCGTGCGGGTCAAGGGCCTGTCTGACGTGCGCGGCCCGGCCCCTGTGGCCCAGGCGCTGTACGAGGAAACGCCCGAGAGCATCGCCGCCCGCGAAAAGTGGGCCGAGCAACGGCACTACACCGCCGACCCGGCCCTGGCCATCGAACACGGCCGCCCCACGAAGGTGGATCGCCGGCGCCTGGCCGATTGGCAACGCTGGAGCGCCTCGATCGACGACGGTGACACCTGAGCCCACAACGCGTCAAACTCGTCACCAAGCTTGATCCAACCCGGCCATGCCGGGCGCGCGACGGGTGCAAACGTCACCTCGCCGCGCTATCCTGGCTGGGCGCACCACGTGCTGTTGGCGTGGGCCACCACCTCTGTAGGAGCGGGCCATGAGCGAAGCGAACCGTCCCCCATCCCCCGACGACCACCTCGACTGGTCAGCCGCTTGGCATCACCTGCTGGCCTCGCAACAACGCTGGTGGAGCGAGTGGGCCGAGTCCGGGCACCTGTGGACCTCCTGGTGGATGTCGCAGCTGCCAGCCGCCGTGCCGCCGGGCCAGTGGCCGTTGCCGCCCGACAACCCGATGCCGCACGCGGCAGCGACGGACACCCAGGCCGACCACTCCGCGCCGCGGCCACCGCAGACCGTCGCCCCCCAGCGCGTGCGCGCCTCGGCACGCCACCGCTGAGGTGGCGTCTGCTCAACGCAACCGGGCGTTGAGCTGGGCCAGCACCTGCGAACCCGGGCACAGCTCGCGCGCGCCCAGTTGATTGAGCGCCTGCGCGGGCGTCTTCAGCGCCACATGCAGGTCATCGGCCTCGGGCTCGATGTACAGCAGCCCGGTGGGGATCTCGCCCTCGGCCTGCAAGCTCATCAGGTGGTTCATCGCACTGGCGCGATCGGTGGGGTCGTGATCGGCATGCAGCTTGCGCAGGCGCATGCGGCTGCCATCGGCCTGCGGCAGCTCGATCACCTCACCGGGGGCCGGCTCGGCGGTGGTGGCCGGTGCCAAGTCAATGAAGTCGATCCGGCTCACGGCCTCGTTGTGGGCGCGCACGTAGTCATAGCTGCGGGTGCTGCCGGCGTGGTTGTTGAAGGCCACGCAGGGGGAGATCACATCGAGCACCGCCATGCCACGGTGTTGCAACGCGCCCTTGATCAGCGGCACCAGCTGCGCCTTGTCGCCCGAGAAGCCGCGGCCCACGTAGGTGGCCCCCAATTGCAGCGCCAGGCCCACCAGGTCGACTGGGCTGTCGGCATTGACCACGCCCTTCTTCGACTTCGAGCCCTTGTCGGCCGTGGCCGAAAACTGGCCCTTGGTCAGGCCATACACACCGTTGTTCTCAACGATGTAGGCCATGCGCACGCCGCGCCGCACTAGGTGCGCAAACTGGCCCAGGCCGATGGACGCTGAATCGCCGTCACCCGAGATGCCCAGGTAGAGCAGCTCACGGTTGGCCAGGTTGGCGCCGGTCAGCACACTGGGCATGCGGCCGTGCACGGTGTTGAAGCCATGCGAGGCGCCCAGGAAGTAATCGGGCGTCTTGGAACTGCAGCCGATGCCCGACAGCTTGGCCACGCGATGCGGCTCGATGTCCAGTTCCCAACACGCCTGGATGATGGCGGCCGAGATCGAGTCATGCCCACAGCCGGCGCACAGCGTGGAGATCTTGCCCTCGTAGTCGCGCCGGGTGTAGCCCACCGCGTTGTGCGTGAGCGAGGGGTGGTGCAGGCGGGGCTTGGTCAGGTAGGTCATGCGGACTGCTCCCGTTTCACAGCGGTGCGCTTGGGCGCCACCGCCTGGGCATGCACATGCGCCAGGATGGCCTGGGTGATGAAGCGCGCGGTGATGGGCGTGCCGTCGTAGTGGCGCACGCTCACCAGTTGGTGCGGGTCAACTTCCAACTCGTTAACCAGCAGGCTCTTCATCTGCCCATCGCGGTTTTGCTCAACGACGAACACCTCGTCATGCTCGGCAATGAACGCCTCAACGCTGTCAGGGAATGGGAAGGCCCGCAGCCGCATCGCATCCACATGGATGTGCGACTCGGCCAGCGCCACCAGCGCCTCATCCATCGCCGGGGCGGTGGAGCCAAAGTACAGCACGCCGAGGCGCGTCTTGCGCGCCGCGGGCGTCACCACCGGCTGCGGCACCAGCGTGGCGGCGGTGGCGAATTTCTTCAGCAGCCGCTGCACGTTGTAAAGGTAATCCGGCCCGGCCTCGGAGTAGCGCGCATAGGCATCGCGCGTGGTGCCGCGGGTGAAGTAGCTGCCCAGCGTGGGGTGCGTGCCCGGCAGCGTGCGCCAGGGGATGCCGTCGTCGTCCACATCCTTGTAGCGGCCGAAGTCACGGCCGGCTTCCAGCTCGGCGGCCGTCATCACCTTGCCGCGGTCGTATTCGCGCGCGTCGTCCCAGGCGAAGGGCTCGCACAGGCGGGTGTTCATGCCGATGTCGAGGTCGGTCATCACGAAGACAGGCGTCTGCAGCCGGTCAGCCAGGTCGAGCGCCGCAGCCGCCTGGTCAAAACATTCACGCGGGTCTTGCGGGAACAGCAGCACATGCTTGGTGTCGCCATGCGAGGCATAGGCACAGGCCAGGATGTCGGCCTGCTGCGTGCGCGTGGGCATGCCGGTGGAGGGCCCACCGCGCTGCACGTTGATGATGGTGGCCGGGATCTCGGCGAAGTAGGCCAGGCCCAGGAACTCGGTCATCAGCGACACCCCCGGCCCCGACGTGGCCGTGAACGCCCGCGCGCCATTCCAGCCCGCGCCCACCACCATGCCGATCGAGGCGATTTCATCCTCAGCCTGCACGATGGCAAAGCGCTGCTCGCCGGTGGCGGCATCCACCCGCAGCTTGCTGCAGTAGTTCTGGAAGGCTTCCACCACCGAGGTCGACGGCGTGATCGGGTACCAGCCGCACACCGTGGCGCCGCCATACACGCAGCCCAGCCCGGCAGCGGTATTGCCGTCGACAAAGATGCGGTTGCCCACCTTGTCGCACCGCTGCACTTCCAGCCCGATGGGCCTGACGCTCAAGTGCTCAGCCGCGAAGTTGCGGCCCAGTTCCAGCGCACGGATATTGGAACTCAGCAGCTTCTCCTTGCCCTTGTACTGCTCGGCAAAGAGCGTTTCGATCACCGCCTTCTCGATGCCCAGCAGCACCGACAGCGCACCCACATAGAGGATGTTCTTGAACAGCTGGCGCTGCCGCGGGTCGTCATACGTGGCATTGCAGATCGCGGTGATCGGCATGCCCAGCACATGCACATCAGGCCGAAAGGCGGTGGGCGGCAGCGGCTTGGTGCTGTCGTAGAACAGGTAGCCACCGGGCTCCAGCTCGGCCACGTCCTGCGCCCAGGTCTGCGGGTTCATCGCCACCATCATGTCGATGCCACCACGCCGGCCCAGCCAGCCGTCTTCACTGACGCGCACCTCGTACCAGGTGGGCAGTCCCTGGATGTTGCTCGGGAAGATGTTGCGCGGGCTCACCGGCACGCCCATGCGCAGGATGGCCTTGGCAAACAACTCGTTGGCCGAGGCCGAGCCCGAGCCGTTGACGTTGGCGAACTTGACGACGAAGTCGTTGACCGCTTCGATGCGTTTCATGCCGAGGCTCCTTGAAGCGTGGGATGGCGATCACGACACTGCTTGCCGGCCTGCGTCATCTGCAGCACGAACTTCTGCATGTCCCACGCACCGGTGGGGCAGCGCTCGGCGCACAGGCCGCAGTGCAGGCACACGTCTTCATCCTTCACCATCACACGGCCGGTCTTCAGGCCCGTGCCCACATAGAGTGATTGCGCCAGGTTCAGCGCTGGGGCCTTCAGGCGCGGGCGCAGCTCGGCCTCGTCGCCATCCGGCGTGAAGCTGATGCTGTCCATCGGGCAGATGTCCACGCAGGCATCACATTCGATGCACAGCTTGGGCGCAAACACCGTCTGCACATCGCAGTTCAGGCAGCGCTCGGCTTCCTTCAAGGCGGTGCCGGCATCAAAGCCCAGCTCCACCTCGATCTTGATGCTGGCCAGCGCCTTCTCGGCGTTGGCCCAGGGCACCTTGAAGCGCACATCGTTGGAGACGGCGTTGTCGTAGCTCCACTCGTGGATGCCCATCTTCTGCGAGATGAGGTTGGCGTACGGCGCGGGGCGCTGGGCCGGGTCTTCGCCGTTCAGGAAGCGGTCGATCGACACGGCCGCTTGGTGGCCCTGCGCCACCGCGGTGATGATGTTCTTCGGGCCGAAGGCCGCGTCGCCGCCAAAGAACACCTGCGGCAGGCTGGACTGCAGCGTGGTCTCGCCCAGCACCGGCAGGCCCCAGTCATTGAAGGCAATGCCGCACTCGCGCTCGATCCAGGGGAAGGCGTTCTCCTGGCCCACGGCGATCAGCACCTCGTCACAGGGCACCAACACCTCGGGCTCGCCCGTGGGCACCAGCTGGCGCCGGCCCTTGGCGTCATAGGCCACACGCACCAGCTCGAAGCGCATGCCGGTGAGCCGGCCGCCGTCATGCACATAGGCCTTGGGCACGTGGTAGTTCAGGATGGGGATGCCTTCATGCTGGGCGTCTTCCTTCTCCCAGGGCGAGGCTTTCATTTCGTCGAAGCCACTGCGCACGATCACCTTCACGTCGCTGGCACCCAGGCGGCGGGCCGAGCGGCAGCAGTCCATCGCGGTGTTGCCGCCACCCAGCACGATGACGCGCGGCGCCACCTGGTCGACATGGCCGAAGGAGACCGACGCCAGCCAGTCGATGCCGATGTGGATGTGGGCCGCCGCTGCCTGACGGCCCGGCAGATCCAGATCACGGCCGCGCGGCGCGCCGCTGCCTACGAACACGGCGTCAAAGCCCTGCCCCAGCAGCGCAGCCATCGATTCAATGCGCTGGCCCGAGCGGAAGGTGACCCCGCGGCCGATGATGTGACCCACCTCTTCGTCGATCACCCACTCGGGCAACCGGAAGCGCGGGATCTGGGTGCGGATGAAGCCGCCCGCCTTGGCCTCGCCATCGAACACGGTGACTTCGTAGCCCAGCGGCGCCAGGTCACGTGCCACGGTCAGCGATGCTGGCCCGGCGCCAACACAGGCCACACGCTTGCCGTTGGGCGCGGCAATGGGCGGCAGCCGGTCGAGCACGTCATCTTTGAGATCAGCCGCCACCCGTTTCAAGCGGCAGATGGCCACGGGCTCCGGCTTGGCGGCGTTCTTCTCTTCGACCCGTCCTCGTCGACAGGCCGGTTCACAGGGCCGATCGCAGGTGCGGCCCAACACGCCGGGGAAGACGTTGGACACCCAGTTCACCATGTAGGCGTCGGTGTAGCGACCCTGGGCGATCAGGCGGATGTAGTCGGGGACGGGGGTGTGGGCCGGGCAGGCCCATTGGCAGTCGACAACCCGATGGAAGTAGCTCGGGTCTTCGGTATCGGTGGGCTGCAAGCGCGAGTCTCCTTATCGCGCACCCAGACGGCACGCGGGGTTGTTGTGCTGCTGCCGCCCTGATCGGTGGGACCGGGGCGCAGAAACAGTCTATGCCCGCTGCCCGGGAATCCCACCTGCGCTGGATCAGCATCAACCCGAAGACCGGCCGCGCCCCACTCGCTCGCGGCCTGTGCTCATGCCCCTTACAAGGCCACCACCCGCTGCACCGTCATCGTGGTGGCGATCTCCTTGCCCTTGCGCGCACGCTTGCCCACATGGGCGGCCAGCGCAGCGGGCTTCAGGTCCTCTTCACGCGCCTTGCCACCGCGGCCGGTGCCCAGCACCCGCACGGCCTGCGCGAACGCGGCCACCGAGATCAGCGGGTCGTGCTTGTCCACGTCCATCAGCGTCAGCCCACGCCCACCCTTGGCCTGCAGCTTCAGCTCGGCCAGCGGGTACACCAGCAGGCGCCCGCTCAGGCTGAGACAGGCCACCTGCTGCTGCCCGGTAGCCACGGGGATCGGTGGCAGCATCACTTCATCAGCTTCCAGGTCAAGGAAGGCCTTGCCGGCCTTCTGGCGGCCGGTCATGTCGCTCACCGTGGCCAACAGGCCGAAGCCACCGGTCTGCGACAGCAGCACCACGGTGCCTGCAGCAGAAGCCAGGTAGTGCACGATCTGCGTGCCGCTTTCCAGCTCGATCATCGAGGTGATGGGCTGGCCATCGCCCCGCGCATTGGGCAGGCTGGCCACCGGCACGCTGTAGACACGGCCGTTGCTGCCAAACACCAGCAGCGTGTCCACCGTGCGGCATTCGAAGGTGCCATACAGGCCATCGCCGGCCTTGAAGGCAAACGACGCCGCCTCATGCCCATGCGCCTGGCGCGCCCGCACCCAGCCCTTGGCGCTGACCACCACCGTCACCGGCTCGTCCACCACCTTCACCTCGGCCACGGCGCGCTTGTCTTCCTGGATCAGCGTGCGGCGATCGTCGCCATGGGCCTTGGCATCGGCCTCGATTTCTTTGATCAACGCGCGCTTGAGCGCGGCCGGGTTGTCGAGGATCTCGCTGAGCTTGGATTCTTCAGTGCGCAGCTCGGCCAGCTCCTGCTCGATCTTGATGGCTTCCAGCCGGGCCAGTTGGCGCAGGCGGATGTCGAGGATGTCTTCGGCCTGCCGGTCGCTGAGCTTGAAGCGCTCGATCAGCGCGGCCTTGGGCTCGTCGCTGTGGCGGATGATGCGGATGACTTCATCGATGTTCAGCAGCACCAGCTGCCGGCCTTCGAGCACGTGGATGCGGTCGCGCACCTTGCCCAGGCGATGGGCGGTGCGGCGGCGCACCGTCTCCTGCCGGAAACCCGTCCACTCGACCAGGATCTGGCGCAGGCTCTTCTGCACCGGCTTGCCATCGGCCCCCACCATCGTCAGGTTGATCGGTGCCGAGCATTCGAGGCTGGTCTGCGCCAGCAGCGTCTTCACCAGATCAGCCTGCTCCACCGTGCGGCTCTTGGGTTCGAACACCAGGCGCACCGGGGCGTCGCGGCTCGATTCGTCACGCACGGTGTCCAGTACCGCCAGCAGCGTGGCCTTGAGCAGCAGTTGATCAGGGCTGAGCGCCTTCTTGCCGGTCTTGACCTTCGGGTTGCTGATCTCTTCGATCTCTTCCAGCACCTTCTGCGTGCTGGTGCCCGGCGGCAGCTCGGTGATCACCAGCTGCCATTGGCCACGCGCCAGGTCTTCGATCTTCCAGCGCGCGCGCACCTTCAGCGAGCCGCGGCCGCCGGCGTAGGCATCGCGGATGTCGGTAGCGCTGGAGATGATCTGGCCGCCGCCCGGGTAGTCGGGGCCAGGGATCAGCTGCGCCAGCTCATCGGCCGTCAGATGCTCATTTCGGATCAGCGCCACCGCAGCAGCGGCCACCTCGCGCAGGTTGTGGCTGGGTACTTCGGTGGCCATGCCCACGGCAATGCCCGAGGCGCCGTTGAGCAGCACGAAAGGCAGCCGCGCCGGCAGCTGGCGCGGCTCTTCGGTAGAGCCGTCGTAGTTGGGGATGAAGTCAACCGTGCCTTCGTCGATCTCATCGAGCAGCAACCGGGCGATGGGGGCCAGGCGCGCTTCGGTGTAGCGCATCGCGGCGGCACCATCGCCATCGCGCGAGCCGAAGTTGCCCTGGCCGTCGATCAGCGGGTAGCGCTGGCTGAAATCCTGCGCCATGCGCACCAGCGCCTCGTAGGCGGCCAGGTCGCCGTGCGGGTGGAAGCGGCCCAGCACATCACCCACCACCCGCGCGCACTTCACCGGCTTGGCGCCACCGGCGCCGGCAAACGCCAGGCCCATGCGCTGCATGGCGTAGAGGATGCGGCGCTGCACCGGCTTCTGGCCGTCGCACACATCGGGCAGGGCGCGGCCTTTTACCACCGACAGCGCGTACTCCAGGTAGGCGCGCTCGGCGTAATGCGCCAGCGTCAGCGCGTCGGGGCCGTCACCGCCGCCATTGGCAGAAAAATCGATGGTTGTCTGGTCCATTCTCGTCACCCCTCACCCGGGGGCGGCAGCACTGTTCACACGGGGCGCCATCCTACCGGGCACGGCTGATGAACCCCGATGCAACTTTTTGGGCAACAACGGATCACACCGGCTCGCGCGAATCCGTTACCCTCCCCGCGCTCACAACATGAGGACTGAACGAATGACCAAGAAGTGGATGCTGGCTGTGCTGATGGGCAGCGTGCTGCTCACCCAGATGCCCAACGATGCCTTTGCCAAGCGACTGGGCGGCGGCGGCTCGTCTGGCATGAAGCGGGCCGTTCCCACCC
>Ga0209066_10004573_pt1 | contig 14952 bp, 14 predicted proteins | sample All_14_2_FD_187198 | JGI IMG/M metagenome (GOLD analysis project Ga0209066, IMG submission 187198) | Freshwater microbial communities in response to fracking from Pennsylvania, USA - Allegheny Zone_MetaG_DW_15 (SPAdes) (version 2) ...
TCTCCCTCTGTCGCACCCCGCGCCAGGCGCGGGGTGCGACAGAGGGAGAGGTGGCCGAGCGGTTGAAGGCGCAGACCTGGAAAGTCTGTATACTCGAAAGGGTATCAAGGGTTCGAATCCCTTCCTCTCCGTACTTTTTTCTTCGAAAAAACTACGGGCGTCCGTAGCAAAAGCGTGAAGCACAGTCCGCAGTGGCGCAGCATAGCGAAGTCCACTCAGTAAGAACATTGCGCGGCATAAGAATCCCCTGAAGGCAGGGGATTTTTTATTGCGGGGGGGAGTGTAACCAACAGGCCGGATTTGTTGTTGACAAGGTTTTGGGTAGTTATGTAGATTTATAGAAACCCCCGAGGGCATTATTTATATATCATCCATGGGGGGAAGGTTAAGGAGGAAGTATATTAATGAAGAACAATAAGAAGGGCTTCACCCTGATAGAGCTCATGATCGTCGTCGCCATCATCGGTATTCTGGCTGCCATCGCCATACCGAAGTTCGCCGACCTGATCAACAAGTCCAAGGAAGGCGCCACCAAGGGCGCGCTTTCCTCGGTCCGCAGCGCCATCCAGGTGTACTACGGCGACAACGAAGGCTGGTTCCCGGCTGACACGCTGGCCAGCATCATCGTCAACTCCAAGTACATCGCCAGCATCCCCCAGGCCAAGGTGCCCGGCACCGGCCACGGCGACAGCGCCGCGGTGGATGATGTCACCAACGGCTTGACCGTCACCGACGGCCCGGGCTGGGCGTACTTCAACGACCCGACCCACGCCGCCAGCTGGGGCAACTTCATAGTGAGCTGCACCCACGAGGACATAAAGGGTCGCGATAGCACCAACGTGACCACCCCCTGGTCTACCTTCTAATCGAAGGCAGTCCGGAAAAAAGACCCCGCGCTTAACGGCGCGGGGTTTTTTTATGCCCGGGCAATTGTTAGAATATCTGCATGTCCATAGTCCTCACCGCTTTTCTGCTCGGCCTGATAATAGGCAGTTTCCTTAACGTCTGCATCGCCCGCCTGCCCAAGGACGAGTCCATCGTTTTCCCGCCGTCGCGCTGCCCTAAATGCCTGGCGCCTATCAAGCCCTACGATAACCTGCCGGTGCTGAGCTACCTGCTGCTGCGCGGGCGCTGCCGCTCCTGCGAAGCGCCCATTTCCGTGCAATATCCTTTCGTGGAACTGCTGACGGGCGTTATAACGGCCGTCTTCGTGGCCAGGTGGTGGGGCCAGCCCGGCTGGCTGGGCGTAAGCCTGCTTGCGGCCTATGTGCTGATAGTGGTCAGCGTCATAGATTTCGAGACCATGCTCATCTCCGACGCGTTCTCGCTGGCGCTGTTCGTGCTGGGGATAGGCGGCAGTTTCTTCAACCCGTTTTTCGAGGGCGGCTGGGGGTCGCGCCTGGCGTCCTCGGCCATAGGCGCGGCCGCGGGCGGCGGTTTCATCTGGGGCCTGGCGCTGCTGGGCAAGAAGATCTATAAGAAGGACGCGGTAGGAGAGGGGGACATCTTCCTGATGGGCGGCATCGGCGCGCTCTGCGGCTGGGAGGGGGTGCTGACCGCCATCATCATGGCTTCCTTCTTCGGCTCCGTGTACGGCGTGAGCCTGCTGCTGCTCAAGCGCGCGGACCGCATGTCGCACATGCCGTTCGGCCCTTTCCTGGCGCTGGGGGCGGTGATCAACCTGTACAGCCTGGTGCGGCCGGAAGATTTCTTTTTCGTGCTGCCTTTTTAAGGCCTGACCAGCGGAGCGGCTTTTTTGCTATAATATTTTTTCGGCAGTATTGTTCTTTAAATTTGGTTGGGTGGCTGAGCGGTCAAAAGCAACGGTCTGTAAAACCGTCGGGCTACGCCCTACAGAGGTTCGAATCCTCTCCCAACCATACTAAGAAAGATTTAAGCGCGGGTGGCGGAACTGGCAGACGCGCACGGCTCAGGACCGTGTGACCGAAAGGTCTTATGGGTTCAACTCCCTTCCCGCGCATATTTAGGCCGCAGCAGAAATGCTGCGGCCTTTTTGTTTGTGGGCTTCTGGCAACTCGCGCGGGTGCCATGGGACCGGAACGCAAAACCGCCGTCTCGCACACCGTGCTCGCGGCTGCCCCTCTCAGGCTCGGCGCTACGCAAGCCTCGCCTTCCGAGAGGCTTTTGCTAACCCGGTCCCATGGCACCCGCGCCGGCGCATGCGCAGTCAGCGAAGGGATCATTGATGTGGAGAATCTGCGCGTCCTTTCCGTTCCTTCTGGCGGGGGGTAAATAGTATAATTATTGAAGGCAATATTAACAAAACTAATACTGACTGCACGGTAAGCCGCGCTTATAAAGGACAACTATGTGCCTGGCAGTTCCCGGTAAGATAACATCCCTCAAGGACAATAACGCCGAGGTGGATTTCAGCGGCGTGAAGCGGCAGGTGTCGCTGGACCTGGTGCCCGGCGCCAGGAAAAACGACTACGTGCTGGTGCACGCCGGCTTCGCCATCCAGGTGCTGGACCCGAAAGAGGCGGCGGAAACCCTCAAGCTCTTCGGCGAGATCTTCGGCAAGGGGCACGAGGACGCCTCCGGCCCGCTGGGGCATAACAAGCCATGACCGGCGCCGCCGCACGCTTCTCGTCGCCGCTCTGGCGCGACCGCGCCATGGCCGCCGCCGCCATCGCCGAAATGGAAAAACTCGCCGCCGCCGCCGCGGCAAAGACCGGCGGCCGGGTGAATTTCATGGAGGTCTGCGGCACGCATACCATGGCCATAGCGGCCAGCGGCATGCGGCGCCTCTTCCCCAAAGAACTTAAAATGCTTTCCGGCCCCGGCTGCCCCGTCTGCGTCACCTCCCAGGGGGACATAGACCGCGTGCTGGCGCTGGCCGCCGTCCCGGGCGTCATCATCACCACCTTCGGCGACATGCTCAAGGTCAAGGGCTCGAAGGGCCTGGACCTGCATTCGATGCGCGAGAAGGGCGCCGATATCCGCGTGGTCTATTCCCCGCTCGACGCCGTGGCGCTGGCCGCGGCCGAGCCCGCCCGCCAGGTGGTTTTTATCGGGGTAGGCTTCGAGACCACCGCGCCGGTGATAGCCGGGGCCGTGGCCCGCGCCAAAAAGGCCGGGCTTAAGAATTTCTCTTCCACGGCCTTCTTCAAGCTGGTCCCGCCGGCCCTGGAACTGCTGCTCTCGGACCCGGAGAACAAAATCCACGGCTTCATGCTGCCGGGCCACGTCAGCGCCATCATAGGCCTGGCCCCGTACAAGTTCGTGGCGGAAAAATACCGCGTCCCCTGCGTGGTCGCGGGCTTCGAGCCGCTGGATATCCTGGCCGCCGTGAACATGCTGCTCAAGCAGCTCCTCTCCGGCAAACCGGCCGTAGAGGACGAGTATTTCCGCGCAGTGCGCGCGGGGGGCAATCCCGCCGCGCAGGCGCTGATCGCGGAGGTCTTCTCCGTCTGCCCGGCCGCCTGGCGGGCCATCGGCACGGTCAAGGACACCGGCCTGGAATTCTCCAGGGCCTACGCCGATTACGACGCGGTCAGGCGCTTTAAAATACCTTATTCCGACGCGCCCGAGCCCAAGGGCTGCCTCTGCGGGCAGATCCTGCTGGGCAAGGCCCTGCCCCCCGACTGCCGCCTTTTCGGCAAGGCCTGCACGCCGTCGTGCGCCGTCGGGCCCTGCATGGTTTCTTCCGAGGGGGCCTGCGCCGCCTGGTTCAAGTACGGAGGCTGAAGTGAACATCGAGACTTTGAAGGTTTTTCGCGACCTGTCCGACACCGGGAGCTTTTCCAAGACGGCGGAGCTTAACTATATTTCCCAGTCGGCCGTAAGCCAGCAGATAAAAAAGCTGGAGCTGGTGCTCAAGTGCAAGCTCTACCACCGCCAGGCCGGCCGCATCGCCCTCACTGCCTGCGGCGAGAAGTTCTACGAGGCGGCCCGCAAGGTGGCCTCGGTCTACGACGGGGCGCTCAAGACCATCTGCGCGCTGTCGCGCGACCGGCAGGCCGACGAGATCCGGATCTCCACCATCTACAGCGCCGGCATCTACATCATCCAGAACTTCATCAAGCAGTTCCTGGCGCAGAACCCCGGGGCCCGCATCAGCGTGGAGTACCGCCAGTTCTCGCAGATCTATTCGGATATTTCGTCCGGCCGGGCAGATTTCGGCTTCATGGCCTGCCCGTACCGCAAGGCCCCGGGCCTGGCCATGCTGCCGGTGGCCAGGGACGAGATGGCGCTCATCGCGGGGTCCTCTTCGCCCCTGGCGGGGCGCAAGTCGGTCAGCGTCAGGGACCTGGAGGACATGGACTTCATCTTCTTCGACCGGGCCTTTCCCTCGCGGCGCTACATAGATTCCTTCCTGAAGCGCTACGGCGTGAAGCCGCGCGTGAAGATGGAACTGGATAATATCGAGACCATCAAGACGGCGGTGGCGTCGGGGGCCGGCGTCTCCCTGCTGCCCCGCACCTCCATCCGCGAGGAGGAAAACGGGGTCAGCCTGCACGCCCTTAAGATCTCCGACGCGGAATTCCTGCGGCCCATCTACCTGGTCTACAGCCGCTCCCGCAAGCTTTCCGCCGCGGCGCGCAGCTTCATGGGTATTTTCGACGGCGTAAAAAAGCCGGCGGGGAGGGCCTGATGGCCGCCCTGGACAAGGTAGTGCTGGCCCACGGCAGCGGCGGCCGCCTCAGCCGCGAGCTGGTGGAACAGGTTTTCCTTAAGAGCTTCTCCAATCCCGCCCTGCGGCCGCTCGAGGACGCCGCCGAGATAAAGATCCCCGGCGCCACGCTGGCCTTTACCACGGATTCGTACGTGGTCACGCCGGTGGAGTTCCCGGGCGCCGACATCGGCCGCGTGGCCGTGTGCGGCACGGTCAACGACCTGGCCGTCAAAGGCGCGCGCCCGCTGGCGCTTTCAGCCGGCTTCATCCTGGAGGAAGGGTTTTCCGGCGCCCTGCTGGCCCGCATAGCGGCCTCCATGCGCCGCGCCGCCGCCGAGGCCGGCGTCAGCATCGTTACCGGGGACACCAAGGTGGTGGAAAAGGGCAAGGCCGACGGGATTTTCATCAACACGGCCGGCGTGGGCTTGATCCCCAAGGGCCGCTCGCTTACTTCCGCGGCGGTAAAGCCCGGCGACGCCATAATCGTGAGCGGCAACCTGGCCGACCACGGCGTGGCGGTGATGAACGCCCGCGACCGGCTGGGCCTGCAGGGGGGCGTTAAGAGCGACGCGGCGCCGCTCAACGGGCTGGCCGAGGCCCTGCTGAAGGTTCCCGGGGTGCGCGCCATGCGCGATATTACCCGCGGCGGGCTGGCCACGGTGCTCAACGAGGTTTCCGGCGCCTGCGGGCTTACGGCGGAGGTGGAGGAACTTTCTTTGCCGGTGGCCCCGGCTACGCGGGACGCCTGCGCCCTGCTGGGCCTGGACCCGATGTACGTGGCCAACGAGGGGAAGATCGCGGTTTTTGTCGCGGCCGCGGCGGCGCCTAAGGTTCTCAAGGCCATGCGCGCGCACCGCTACGGGCGCAACGCGGCTGTCGTGGGGCGGATGGTGAAGGAGAAGAAGCCGCAGGTCAGGCTGAACACCGCCATCGGCGGCTCGCGCATCATGCTGATGCTGGAAGGCGAGCAGTTGCCGCGTATCTGCTAGGCGCTTGCGCCCTGTCAGGGAGGACGGTGCGCAAAACCGGCGTCGGCCACACCGTGGCCGCGCCTCCCCGCCTCAGGCTCGGCGCTACGCAAGCCTCGCCTTCCGGCAGGGTTTTGCTAAACCGTCCTCCCTGCCAGGACGCCGGCTCGCGCAGTTCCGCGGCTGATTTTAATAATGAAGAAAACTTTACTGTGGATATTGAGTTTGCTGATTACGCTGTCGTTTGCGGTGTATCAGCGCAAGACGGGGCCTACTTATCCTATTAGGGGCGGGGCGGTGGACGGCACGGGGATACAAAGCTACCGCCTGCCGCGCAGTTGCACCGTGGGGGCCGCCGACTGCCTGGTGACGGCCGACTATAAGGGCCCGCTCGAAGGGCGGGTGGAATGGCGGCGCTACAAGACCGGTGAGCCGTTCGTGACCGCCCCCATGAGCGCTTCTGACGGCCGGCTTTCCTTCCTACTGCCGGACCAGCCGCCCGCCGGGAAGCTGGAGTACCGCGTCTTCTTCGAGCACCCGTCCAAGAAGTTCGAGCCGTCCGCGCAGCCGGTGGTGACGCGGTTCAAGGGGGCGGTGCCGGGGTGGGCGCTGGTCCCGCACATCGTGCTGATGTTCCTGTTCATGCTGTTCTCGGTGCGCATCTTCCTGACGGCGGCCTTCGGGGCGCCGCCGGTGAAGCATTCCGTGCGCGCTACGGTGTTTTTCCTGCTGCTGGGCGGTTTCGTCTTCGGGCCTTTCACTCAGCGTTACGCTTTCGGCCAGGCCTGGACCGGCTTTCCCTTCGGCTACGACCTGACCGACAATAAGACCCTGCTGATGCTGCTGGCCTGGCTGCCGGCCCTTTGGGCCGTGCAGAAGGAAAAGCCGGCCCGCCTGTGGCTCAATCTCGCCTTCGCGGTGACGGCGGCGGTATACCTGGTGCCGCACAGCCTGTACGGCAGCGAGCTGGACTACAGCAAGGGCGAAGTGGTGACGGGGAAGTAATGCCTCCCATCGTAAGAAAAAAAATACTGGTAAAGGGCGTCGTGCAGGGCGTCGGCTTCCGGCCGCACGTCTATAAACTGGCCGCCGAATATTCCCTGGCCGGCTGGGTGAAGAACGACGCCTCCGGCGTGACCATAGAGGCCGAGGGCCCCGGCCCCGCCGTGGAGGCTTTCATAAAAGCCGTCTCGGCCCGCCGCCCCGCGGCCGCCAGGGTGGATTCCGTGGTCAGCCGCGCCGTAGTCCCGGCGGGGGATAAGGAATTCGTCATCACGAAAAGCGGGGGGAAGGTTCCCGCCTCGGCCATAATCCCCGCAGACCTGGCGCTCTGCGCGGACTGCCGCGGGGAGCTGCTGGACAAGGGCGACCGCCGCTATCTTTACCCTTTCACCAACTGCACCAACTGCGGCCCGCGCTTCACCATAGTGAAAAGCGTGCCTTACGACAGGCCGTATACCACCATGGCGGGCTTTAAGATGTGCCCGGACTGCCTGCGCGAATACGGCGACCCGCTAAACCGCCGCTTTCACGCCCAGCCCAACGCCTGCCCGGTTTGCGGCCCTTCGGTAAAGCTGGAGTCCGGGGGGAAAACCTGCGCCGGCCCCGCGGCTTTGGAAAAGACGGCGGAATTGCTGCTGGCCGGCAAGATAGGGGCGCTGCAGAGCCTCGGCGGCTTCCACCTGGCCTGCCGCGCCGACCGGCCCGCCGCGATAAAGAGGCTGCGCGCCGCCAAGCGCCGCCCCCACAAGCCTTTCGCCGTCATGGTCCCTTCCCTGGCCGCGGCTAAAAAACTCTGCTTTGTCTCCGCCGCCGAAGCCGCCGCGCTTGTTTCTCCCGAGGCCCCCGTGGTGATGCTGGGCCGCCGCTCGAAGAACATGGGGGAGCCGGCCCCCGGGCTTTCCCGCCTGGGCGTCATGCTGCCCTACACGCCGCTGCACGCCGCCCTTTTCGCCCTGCTGGCAAAAAAAGGTTTCTCCGGGCCGCTGGTGATGACCTCGGGCAATTTCCGCGACGAGCCCATCTGCAAGGACGGCCCCGACGTCCGGGCGCGGCTGCGCGGGGTGGCCGCGTTCTCGCTCTCCCACGACAGGCCCATACACAACAGGTGCGACGACAGCGTTGTCTACGAGGCCGCCGGCGAATTGCGCCTGGCGCGGCGGGCGCGCGGCTACGCGCCTTCCGCCGTAAAACTGCCAGCGGGCGGCGCCTCCGTGCTGGCCTGCGGCGCGGACCTCAAGAACACTTTCTGCCTGACCCGCGGCGCGGAGGCTTTCCTCTCGCAGCATATCGGCGACCTTTCCGAGCCGCTCAACCAGGGCTTCTTCAAGGAGACGCTGGCCAATTACAGGCGCCTGCTTAAAATTTCCCCGTCCCTGACGGCGCACGACCTGCACCCGGATTACGCCTCCTCCGCCATCGCGCGCGCTCTGCCCGGTAAAAAACTGGCCGTGCAGCATCACGCCGCCCACGCCCTCTCCGTGGCCGCGGAATACGGCCTGCGGAAGCCTTTCCTGGGCGTGGCTTTCGACGGCACCGGCTACGGCACCGACGGGCGTATCTGGGGGTCGGAGTTCCTTGTATTCAAGGGCCGGCGCTGGAGCCGCGCCGGGCACCTCGAGTATTTCCCGCTGCCCGGGGGGGATATCGGCGCGCTGGAGATCTGGCGCCCCGCCCTGGCCCTGGTAAAAGCCGCTTACGGGCCCGGGTGGAGGGGGCAGGCCGCCGGCCTTTTTAAAGCCGTGCCCGCCGCGAAGCTGCACACCGTGGAGCGGATGATAGACTCGGGCGTGAATTCGCCGCAGACCTGCAGCATGGGCCGCCTCTTCGACGCTTTCAGCTTTATCGCCGGGATACGGGCCGAGGCCACCTACGAGGCCCAGGGCCCGATGGAACTTGAAAGCCTGCTGTCCGGCCGCCGCGCCGCCCCCTACGCTTTCGCCCTGCGCGGCGGTGAGGGGGATCTGCGCGTAGACCCTTCGCCGGCGGTGAGGGCCGCCGCGCGGGACAGGCTGGCGGGGAAGGCTCCGGCCTATATTTCGGCCCGCTTTCACGCCGGGATAATCGCTGCCGCCGCGGCCGCCGCCTCTTCTATAGCAAAGTCCGCCGGCCTGGATACCGTCTGTCTTTCAGGGGGAGTGTTCCAGAACAGGGCCCTGCTGGAAGGCCTGACCGGGGCGCTCGCGGCTGGCGGCTTTAAAGTTTATTCCAACCGTCAGGTGCCGGCCAACGACGGCGGCCTCTCGCTGGGGCAGGCCTGGTACGCGCTGGAAGGCTACCGCCAGGCCTGAGCGCCGGAGCGGAAAAAAGAAAAGGCCCCTCGGACGAGGGGCCTTTCTTTTTGCGCCTTGTTAACTTATCTCAGCGGGCGGCCGCGTCCTTGGCGGTCAGCCACTGCATGAACTCGTCCCACTTGCCGTCCCTGGACCAGGCGAGTTCGCTGTAGTCGGAGTCGAAGCTCCAGCCGGGCAGGTACACGCCCAGGCCGTAAGCCTTGTCGAACTTGGCTCCGGTGGTGGCGTTGTCTACCAGCACGTGGTCGTAGTAGTAGTTCATCACCTTCACGGTCTGCGCCTTGAGCGCCGCGGACTGGGTCTTGGCGTGCACCAGTTCCATGAAGTGCGTCAGGTCCTTGGACCCCGCGCCGCCGAAACCGACGGCGCCGGCCCGGGCTTCGGTGACCATTTTCTTGTCTTCCTGCATCACGAGGTCCACCCAGCGGTCCAGCACGGCGCGGAAGCCGGAGAGGTTGGCGGTCCTTATGGCGGACTGCGTGGTGGCGGTGCCCTTCGGCGCGTAGAAGGCCTTGTAGCCCTGCACGGCCGCGGCGGCCATCACTTCGGGGGTCAGGTTGTCCTTGTTGGAGTGCACGCGGGCCAGGAACTCGTTGTAGCCCCAGCCGTCGCCGGGCTCGTTCTCTTCGGAGCCGACGGTGATCTTGGCGGTGTCCTTGAGTTCGTAGGCCACTTCAGCCATCTGCATCAGGCAGGCGTCGGAGGCGTAGATGTCCACGCCGCCCATCTCGCGGATGGCCTGCGCCAGCTGCGGGGTGGAGATGTGGTTGTTGGTCTCGTCGTCGTAGGAGATGCCTTTCACGGTGGGGAAGATCTCTATGCCCTTCTCCCAGCCGGAGCCGTGGTTCCAGCCCACGAGCATGTAGCGCTTGGCGGGGTAGTTGGCCTTGGCCCATTTACCGAACTCGACCAGCTGTTTCCAGTCGCCCATGTCGACGGTGCCCAGGTTCTCGAGCAGGGTGGAGCCCAGGGAGCCGTTTTCGCCGTCCTTGGTGACCAGGTAGCGGCGCACGCCGGTCCAGTCGGTGGAGGCGTCGCGCGCGGTCTTCACGCGCAGTATCGGCGGGAGGCCGCCCCAGTACGGGTTGGGCCAGCCGGGATGCGGCACCGTGGGGCCGCCCCAGGGGTTATAATCATCGTAACCGCCGCCCGGGTAGCTCGGGTAGGAGGGCTCGGTGTACTTCATGCGGGCGGCCTGGGTGACGATGTTGATATTGTCGGTCGGGCCGAACACTTCCATTTCGTTCATGTCCGAGATGACATAGGAGGAGAGGTTGTTCTTCCCGTTCATGAAGACCATTATGGTCCATTCTTTAACTTCCCGGTCGTTCTTGGGCAGGGCCGGGAGGGGGGCGGCGACTTCGGCGGTCTTGGCCTGGCTAACGATGTCCTGCACGGAAGGCAGGCTGTCGAAGTCAATGGCCGCGGCGGGCGAGGCCAGGAAGGCGGACGCCAGCAGCAGCTTGCTAAGGTCGAGTTTCTTCATTCAGCGGTTCTCCTTACTTTGGGTAGCACGGCTTATACAATGATAGTCATTTATTCGCCCGTGATGATGGGCACATGGACCCAGCGTCCGGCTGTTATTCGGCCCATGCCCCCGGGGGACTTTGGGCCTATGACGGCGGTCAACAGGCCGCCGCGGCGCATGTTGTATAATTTAGGCGTTCAGGCGGAGGAATCCTGTGAGAAACAGGAGCTGCCCCGCAACGGTGAAGCCCGTCCCCGACGGAACAAGCCCGGTCTACCGCCCGAACGTCGCAGCCTGCGAGGGACGGCCTTTCCACCCGGTGGAGAGCCCGCTTTTGTCGCGGCGCGGCTATTCTCTCGGGAGGAAAAATGAAAGCAGCGTCTTCAGCGTTCCTTGCGGTTCTCCTCGCCCTCTGCGTTCCCCAGGCCCGCTCACAGGGCAACGGCGAAGTTTATCTCTCCGTCAGCAAAGCCCCGTTAAAAAAACTGCCTAAGCCGGCCGACGCGGCCGACCATTATGTCGCGCGCCGGGAAGCCGCCGCGGCCTCTTCCGCCGGCGACCTGCTGGACGATGTCCTCCCGGTACTGGTCAGGCGCTCCAATGGCGCCGCCGGCCTCGCCACGGCCGGCCTGCGCGGCTTCGCCGCCAAGCAGACCGCGGTTTTCTTCGACGGCATGCGCGTGCCGGCCGACCTGACCGGCACGGCGGACCTTTCGGCCCTGCCCGCGGCCGGCATAGAGCGGGTGGAGGTCCTGCCCGGCCCCTGGTCCTCGGTGCAGGGCGCCGACGCGGAAGGCGGGGTGATAAACTTTATCAGCCGGGGCGCCGCGCCGGGCGTAACCAGCGCCTCGCTGGGCGCGACGCTGGGATCCTACGGCGCCGCCGCTAACACGCTTACCTTCGCCCACGCCAACGGCAGGTTTAAAACCTCGGGCAGCGCCTCCCGGGAACTCTCCGACGGCTTCCAGGAGAACGGCGCCGCCCGCAAGGAATTCTTCGCCGGCAAGGCCGAGCTGGCCGTCGGGCAAAGCGGCCGCCTTACTTTTAACGCCCTGCGCAGCAACGCGGAGAACGGCGTGCCGGGCGGAACGCCCGTCGCCATAGAGGACTGGAACGGCAGGCGCGAGCGCGCGGCTAATTCCCTTACGGATATGCAGCGTTCCAGCCTGGGGCTGGGCCGGGCCGCCCTGGAACTGCCCCTCTCGGAGGGCGTGCGCGCCTCCCTCTCTGCGGAAGGCGGCGTGAACCGGGTCTTCTCTCACACGGCCTGGGGCGACGAGCTCAACAGGGTCCTGACCTCCGGCGGCCTGCTCAGCTTTTCCTTCTTCGACAGGGGGGAGGCCGGGTTGGATTATTCCAGGAGCCTGCTTAAATCCGACGGCTACGGCGACCGCTCCAAGCAGCATACCGGCCTCTTCGCCCAGTGGACGCTGGAGCCGCTCGCGGGCTTGAGCGTCATCCCTTCGCTGCGCTACGACAAGAACGTCGGGTATGACGACCAGGCCAGCCCCAGGCTGGCCTTGGTCTACGCCCCGGGCTTCGTCTGGAAGTTCTCCGCGCAGACCGGGCGCGCCTGGCAGGCGCCCACTTTCGCCGACCTCTATAATCCCTGGGTCCCGGCGGCCGACCGCTCGCCGGACCTGGGGCCGGAGCATTCCTGGCAGACGCAGGCCGCGGTATCGGCCAATTTCGCCGCCGGCTTCCGGGCTACGCTGGGCGCCTATTACTCCGACGTGAAGGACCGCATCGCCCTGGACGCCTCCAAAAGCTGGGCGGCCTATAACCTGGATTCGGCCTTCAACGGGGGCGTCGAGGGGGGGCTGGAGTATAAGGGCTCCGTCTTCAGCGGCTCCCTGGGCTATGTTTATAACGTCAGCAAGGGGCGCGCGGCGGGAGGCTATAAGGCGCTGTCCTTCAGCCCCCGGCACCGCGCCAGCCTGGCCGGGGCGGTTAAAACTTCCTGGCTGGATATCGGGGCCAGGGGCTATTACAGCGCCCGGCAGTACACCGCGGCGGACTGCGGCGGGCTCAAGCTGCCGGCCTACTTCACCGCGGACCTGTACCTTTCAAAAACCCTGGAGCGGTTCGAGGTCTTCGCCGGGGCCGACAACCTGCTGGACGCGCATTACGCCCAGACCGCGGACGCGGTGAACGGCTATTACCCGCTGCCCGGCCGGGTGCTGAAATGCGGCCTGAGCGTCAGGTTCATCTGACGCGCGGCCCGTTGACCGGGTTGGCCGAGGTGTGCTACTATTTGTCTAAAGGTGACACTATGAAAAACAGCCTCGTCAGGTTCGGCGTGTCGCTGGAGGGGGACCTCCTGCGCAAGTTCGACGCGTATATAGGGGCGGAGGGCTATGATAACCGTTCCAAGGCCATAGCCGACCTGATACGCAAGGAGTTCGTCTCCGACGTCTTCGCCAGGGGGGGGACGGTGGCCGGCGCGGTCACTATCGTCTACGACCACCACCGGCGGGAGGTCGTAAATAAACTCCTCGACATCCAGCACGACCACGGCGGGATCATAATCTCCGCCCAGCACGTGCACCTCGACCACGACAACTGCCTGGAGATAGTGGCCGTTAAGGGCCCCGGCGCCAAGGTTAAAGCCCTGGCGGATTCGCTTAAAGCCGTAAAAGGCGTAAAGCACTCCACGCTCAGCGTCACCACTTCGGGAAAATAGGGGCTTTCTTTATGAAAAAGATATTGTCCGCGCTTTTTATTCTCGCCGCCTGCGTTCCGGCGGAGGCTTTTCACCCGCTCCTCACCGAGGACCTCTGCTTCCTCGGCCGCGACGGGCGGCAGATAGAACTGGGATTGGACCACTCAGTAGAGAAGTCCGGCCCGGACCGCTACGCTACCGCGGCTTCGGCTGAACTTTCCTATGGCCTGTTCGACCGCTTCGACGTGCTGGTCACGGTGCCCTGGCAGGGCTGGAGTTCCCACGGGATCTCGGAGAGCGGCCTTGGAGACGTGCTGGTGGAGGCGAAGTTTCCCGTTCCCGGCAAAGGCGCCGGGGCTTTCGCCGTCAAGTCCGGTTTCTCGCTGCCGGCCGGGGACGAGGCGGACAGCCTCGGGGCCGGCAAGGGCGGCGTCTGGGCTTACGCCATAGCCGGCAGGACGGACGGCCCGCGCCAGTACTATTTTAACGCCGGCTATATGTTCAGGAACAACTCCCTGGGAGAGCAAAAGCATATCCTCAGGGCCTCGGCGGCCGGGGCGCTGGAAGCGCTGCCTAAAACGATAGTTTCCGCCGAACTTTCCCTGGAGACGGCAGCGGCCAAGGATTCCCTCTCGCATCCCGCCTACTCGCTGCTGGGGCTGACCTGGACCCCTTACCCGACGCTGGACCTGTCCGCCGGGCTGCGGCTGGGTCTGACGCGGGCCGCGGCCGACGTGAGTTTCCTGGGCGGCCTGACCCTCAGGATCTGATAAGGGGGATACGGGATGCAGGATACCGCTATACTTCTCACCGCCGCTTCGCTTGGGTTCATTCATACCGTTCTCGGCCCCGACCACTATATCCCCTTCGTGGCCCTCGCTAAGGCGCGGGCCTGGTCCAAAGGAAAAACGGCCCTTATCACTTTCCTCTGCGGCCTGGGCCACGTGCTCAGTTCCGTCCTGATAGGTTTCGCCGGCATCGCGCTGGGGACGGCGGTTTCCAGGCTGGAGTGGCTGGAGGGCCTGCGCGGCGACATGGCCGGCTGGCTGCTGCTCTCCTTCGGCCTGGCCTACATGGTCTGGGGCGTAAAGAAGGCGTGGAAGGGGGAGAAACACATCCACCTGCACAGCCACGGCGGAGAGCCCCACGCCCACGGCCACGCGCACGGGGACGCGCACGCGCATCCGCATGGTTCCGGGGCCTCGGTAACGCCCTGGGCCCTCTTTATAATCTTCGTCTTCGGCCCCTGCGAGCCGCTTATTCCCGTGCTGATGTATCCGGCGCTCAATACGGGCCTGGGGCTGGCCGCGGCGGCGGCCGCGGTTTTCTCCGTAGTGACAATCGCTACCATGATGTGCGCTGTCTTCCTGCTGCTGTGGGGCGTAAAACTGTTCCCGGCCGAACGCCTGGAGCGCTACTCCCACGCGCTGGCGGGCTTCGCGGTCTTCGCCTGCGGCGCGGCGGTAAAGGCCGGGCTTTAGCGCGCTTTGTTTTCTTCCCGGGTTTTAGTAAGATTTACACAGTGATGAAGCGATTGATACTCCCGGTGTTCGCGCTGCTCTTCTCGGTCATAGGACTGGCGGAGAGTTTTCATTCCCACCAGTTCACCGAGGAAGACTGCTGCGACTCCCTCTGTCCCGGCGCTTCCGCGACCGTGCGCGGAGCCGGGCTCTCCTCGGGGTTCAACCCGCCGCAGCCGGCCGAGACCAAGTTCGCGCGCGTCATGCCGTTCTTCGTGCCGCTGCTCCTCGAGAAAGACATCTTCCACCCGCCCCTGCCGTAAGATCCCCAAGTCGTTCCAGATCCGCCTCCCGGGCCCGCCCCGGCGGGCCATGCCGTTTATATTAAGCGGAGAAGCTAAATGAAAATATTCGTGACCGCATTGCTGCTGTGCGCCGGGGCGCTGCCGCCCCGTCTCCATGCCC
>Ga0209066_10004574_pt1 | contig 14951 bp, 15 predicted proteins | sample All_14_2_FD_187198 | JGI IMG/M metagenome (GOLD analysis project Ga0209066, IMG submission 187198) | Freshwater microbial communities in response to fracking from Pennsylvania, USA - Allegheny Zone_MetaG_DW_15 (SPAdes) (version 2) ...
CTGCTCCACCGAGCGGATCTTGAAGCTCGACTGCGGGAAGGGGTGCGCCATCCACGACAAATCAAGATGCACATACATGCCCACCTGAAGCTCCTTCGGGTCAACGAAGGCATCTTCTTCCGCCGCGCCTTGTCTACTGCTCACTGCATCTCCACGTCTACCGCACCGGCACGGCCGGCTACTTCATCAACTGCCTCGTTAGACCGGTTCGGGCTGGCCCCTTGTCACCAGGTCGTCCCCCAGGCACAAGACATCGGTTCCGCGCTTCTTGGCCTGCCACTTGGCCGCGGCAGCCGCACTGGCCACCTCCTCCGGATGGCGAAACTGCCCCGGGCGCACTTCCAGCGCACCGATGCTCAGCGTGGTCAACGGATGGAACCGCATCTGGCCGTGGCGGTCTTCGGCCTCGATGCCACCTGCCAGGCGGGCCTCGTCGTCGAAGAGCCGCAGGGCCTGGTGGTTGAATTCGCTGACGATGCGCTGGCAGCGCTCACGCCAGTCGGCGCTCTGGAACAGCAGCACGAAGTCGTCGCCGCCGACGTGGCCGATGAAATCGCGCCGGGCGTCCACATGCGACAGCATCGTGCGCGCCACCTGCAGGATCATCTCGTCACCGCGCCAGTAGCCGTAGTGATCGTTGAAGGGCTTGAAGTGGTTCAGGTCGGCATAGGCGGCGGCAAACGACACCCCGCGGGCCAGCAGGCGGCGGATGTGATCACTGATCGGGATGTTGCCTGGCAGCAAGGTCAGCGGATTGGCATGGCGAGCGGCTTCGATGCGGGCCTCCGTCACCGTGCGCACCAACGTCTCGCCCTGCCCCAACCCGACATAACGCCCGCCTTCCGTCAGGATGAACCCGTCGGTGAGGTAGCGTTGATCCTGTGACGTTAGCACCTTGGTCAGGGCTTCGATGCTGGTGTTCACATCCAGCACCAGCGGCAGCTCACCACCCTGCCCGCGCGCCGGGCGGCGCGCGTTCACCTCGCGGAAGTAGGGTCGCGTGTAATCGGAGATGAAGCGTTGCCGGGCGATCAGGCCCACCGGACGGTCATGCTCCACCAAGGCCACGGCATGCACCTCGCGGTGGCGCTGGAAGTGCTGAAACACCTGCTCCATCGTCGCCTCACCCGGCAGGGCCGGTGCCTCCACCAGCAGCTGCGCGGCGGTGGCGCCGTTGTTGCTGGCGCGGGCCCGCTGCGGCAGCACCGCCACTTCACGCGCCCGCAGCACCTCGCGCACCGGCTCGCTCAGCTCGGCGTGTGGCGCCGGCCCCGGCCGGCCCAGTGCCCAGCCCTGCCCCAGCGAGATGCCCAGCTCGCGCACCACCCGCAGCTCATCCAGTGTCTCGATGCCTTCGGCTACCACGCGGGCGCCCAGGGTTTCAGAGATCTGCATCAGCGCGCGCATCGTCTGCAGCTTGTCGGCCGAGCGTGGCAAGTCCCGCACGAAATACTTGTCGATCTTCACCACCTCGGGCTTCAGCTCCGACCACAGCCGCAAGCTGGACCGGCCATCGCCAAAGTCGTCGAGTGCCAGGGCCACGCCGCGGCGGCGCAGCCGCTGCACGGCGGTGGCCAGCGCATCGAAGTCATGCACACGCTCGTGTTCGGTGAGCTCCACCACCACCGCGCCGGCTGGCACGCCATGGCCCGACAGCAGATCGAACACGGCCTGCATGCCACGCTGCGTCATCGAGGCCACCAGCGCCTGGGCGCTCATGTTGAGGAACAACTGGCCCCGCCCGCCCTGGTGGCTCCAGGCCCACAGCGCCACGCGCACACAGGCCACCTCCAGAAAGGTGGATAGCCCCTCCAGGCGGGCCGCCGCAAACAGCGCATCGGGGTTGGGCCACGGGCAGGCCGCCGGTGTGCGGATCAACGCCTCAAAGCCCATCACCCGGGCTTCGTCCATTTGCACGATGGGCTGAAAATGCGCTTGCAGCGCGTTGTCATCGATCAGGGACTGCACCGTGGTCCAGCGCGGCGCCACAGCGGGCGCGGCGGTTGTCATGTCGCCCCCTGCAGTTGGTTGACAGCCTCACGCAAGTCTTCCGAGCAACCGCGGATGCGCTCGGCATCACCGGCCGATATCTCCACCATCTCCAGGTTGGCATGGGTGATGGCTGACAGCTCGGCCAGCGTGGTGCGCAGCTGAACCATCGCGCTGCTCTGCGCGGCGCTTTGCTCGGCCACCCGCTTCATCCGGGAGGCCGTGTCGACGCTGTGCGTTTCCACATCCTTCGACAGCCGCTCGATGTGGCGCACCTGGCCCAGGCTCTGCTCGATGGCTTCGCCGGATTGCTCGATCAGGTGCTGAATCTGCGCCGCCGCCGTGGCGGTGCGGTCAGACAACTCCCTCACCTCGGCCGCCACCAGCGCAAAGCCTCGCCCATGTGCGCCGGCATGCGCGGCCTCCACCGTGGCGTTCAGCGACAGCAACCGTGTCTGCATGGCGATGCCCGCAATCGCACCCACCGCCTCGCGCATCTGGTGGGCGCGCTCGGCGATATCCTCCATGCGCTGCACGGCCCGCAGTACTTCGCCGGAACCCTGCCGCGCCTGGGCCTGCAGGGCCTGGCTCACCTGTTGCACCTGTGCGGCCAATTCGGCGCAGTCGCCCGCGCTGCGCGCGGCGCTCTGCACCGCCACCGTCGACTCGTCCAGCTCACGCGCCTGCTGCTCGGTGCGGATGGCCAGCGACTGCGCGCCGATGCTCAGCGTGTCACCCAGCTCGGCAACCCGCTGCGAGTTGTCGCTCAACCGCGTCACCAGATCGCCCAGCCGTTCGCCCATGTGGTTCATCTCGGCGCCGATGAGGCTCAGTTCGTCGCGCCCTGCCACCGGCACCCGCGCCTCCAGTTGCCCGCGGCCATGTGATTCGACGCAGCGCCGGATGCCGTCCACCTGGCCCACAAACCCCGCGGCACACGCCAGGGCGAGGTAGACCCCGGTGGCCATCATCAGCGAGACCACCACGGCCTGCGCCAGCAGCGTGCGGCAGGCGCTGGCGAAGCCGTCTTCCACCGCAGCGCGCAAGGCGGTATGCACGGCATGATCCAGCGCAGCCAGCGCCCGGTCGGTGGCTTGCCACGCGGCGTGACGCGCCGGCAGGTCGGCCGCAGGCACCAGGTCACCCAGCGCCAGCTTCATCTGGATGGCTTCGGCCTGCGCCACCATCGCATCGTGCGCGGGCTGCAGCCCCGTTGGCAACGGGTGCCCCATGGATGCGGCCTGGCGTTGTTGGGCCGCCGCAGCGGCCAGCAAGCGCTGCACTGCGCCGCCCGGTTGCGTCCAGCTGGCCGTGGTTTCGGGCACCAGGTGGGCCATGGCCTGGGGCCGGCCCAGCAGCGTGCCCAGTTGATCCGCCGCACGGTGGAGCGGCCACACGTGGTGCAGCCAGAAGTCCACCACCAGGTGGCCTTCGCGCAGGTCTGTGCGCAGCAAGCCCGAGCGCAGGGCGATGGCCTGGGCCAGTTGATCCAGCCGGTCCAGGCAGGCGGTGTGCTCGTTCAAGAGATCCGCCACCACGTTTGGGGCTTCCCGCCGCGCCAACAACGCCGCGGTGCAGGCCTTGGCCGGTTGGGCCACGGCATCCAGTGCCCATGAAGACATCAACGTCCAAGGGACGGGGGACGCTGAATGCGGGCCCGAGATGGCTTCGGGCAGCGTCAACCGCCGGCGCTGCTGCACCAGCGCGAGCTCAGCCTCGCGCACCGACCCCAAGGCCTCGATGCCCTGCAGACGCTCAGCAGCAGACTGCCGCTCCTGCAGGTACTGCCCGCCCACCTGCCACATGCTCCACAGCAGGCCCAACAGCGGCAAACCCATCAGGAGCGCCAGCTTGTGCGGCAGTGACAACCGGCTCAACACACGCTGACCCGGCAACAACAGGCCTTGCCAGCCCGACAACAACTGAATGGACAACTCACTGCTCCCTTGCCGCTACAACCGGCTGACTCAAACCTTACGGGGAAACCCTATTTGATAGAAGGTAATTTGCCGCGATGCAGCAATCAAACCGAGGGCAAACCCGCTTTTCACGGAGTTGTCACATTGGGGCGAGGAATGGCCGATCGACTCAGAAAATGAGCGCGCCGAGCACCACGCTTCCCGCCTCGCCGGGTGGAACTGACCGGGCATTCATCACGCCGCCGGCCCGCGCATGCGGGGTGGCCACCGCCACCACCCGCCGTTCGGACCACGCCGCAGCCCACAGGACATCGAACCGTCACGCCCGCTGCGTACGCTTCAACGCAGTCCCTCACCCAACGCACCACACCCGTCACCAGGAGCATTCCATGCGCACCCTTCACCCGAGCTTGGCCGTCGCCTCGCTGCTGGCCACCGCAGTCGTTTCGGCCTATGCGGCCGAGCCTGTGGTTCAAGGCCCCGAGACCGTTCAAGAGTGGTACCAGGCGGGCAACCGCTTTGTGCACCAGGGCTACCACAGCGAGCCCAACCTGCGCCGCGCCAAGAACGTGATCCTGTTCGTGGGTGATGGCATGGGCATCTCCACGCAAACTGCCGCACGCATCCTCGAAGGCCAGCTGAAGGGCAAGCCGGGCGAAGAGAACCGCCTGTCATTCGAGACCTTCCCCAACGTGGGCCTGAGCAAGACCTACTCGTGGGACCAGCAGACCTCTGACTCCGCCCCCACGATGACCGCCATGGTCACGGGCTACAAGGCGCGTGAAGGCATGCTGTCGGTGAACCACCTCACCACCCGCGGCGAGTGCGATGCCGACAAGATCAAGGCCAACTCGCTGAAGACCATCCTCGAGATCGCCGCCGAGCGTGGCAAGGCCACCGGTGTGGTCTCCACCGCCCGCATCACACACGCCACGCCGGCTGCCACCTACTCGCACACCGCCGTGCGTGACTGGGAAGCCGACAGCAACGTGCCCGCCGGCTGCGGCGTGAAAGACATCGCCCGCCAGCTGATCGAAGTGTCGCCCGCGGTGCAGAAGAGCCTGAAGGTGGTGCTCGGCGGTGGCCGCACCTACTTCCTGCCCAAGGCCAAGAACGGTGCTGATTTCTTCGACCCCGAATACGCCACCACCAAGGGCCGCCGCAACGACGGCCGCGACCTCACCGCCGAATGGGTGAGCACGCGCGGTGCCAAGTCAGCCTACGTGTGGAACAAGGCCCAGTTCGACAGCATCAACCCGCACAAGACCGGCTACCTGCTGGGCCTGTTCGAGCCGTCGCACATGCAGTACGAAGCTGACCGCGCGGTGGACCCAGCCGGCGAGCCCTCGCTCACCGACATGACGGCCAAGTCGATCGACATGCTGGAGAAGAGCCATAAGGGCTACTTCCTGCACGTGGAAGCCGGCCGCATTGACCACGCCCACCACGCCGGCAATGCCAAGCGCGCGCTGCTCGACACCATCGAGCTCTCCAACGCCGTGCGCAAGGCCATGGAGATGACCGATCCTGAAGAGACGCTGATCCTCGTGACGGCCGACCACAGCCATACCTTCACCATCGCTGGCTACCCGCACCGCGGCAACGACATCCTCGGCCTGGTCAAGGAAGTGCCCGCTGTGGACGGCAACCCCACCGCGCCCACCAAGGACGCCAACGGCCTGCCCTACACCACCCTGGGCTACCAGAACGGCCCTGGCTACCGTGGCCCGGTGGCCCGTGCCGACCTGACCAGCGTGGACACCACGGCGCTGAACTACCTGCAGGAAGCCGCCATCCCCACCGTGGGTGCTGAAACCCACGCCGGTGAAGACGTGGCGATCTTTGCCCGCGGCCCCAAGGCCAGCCTGGTGCGCGGCAGCATGGAGCAGAACTGGATCTTCCACGTGATGCGTGAAGCCTTCGGGTTCTGATCCTTTGCTGACACGTTGACTGATCCATTCGGATCAGGCGACAAGGCGACCGCTGCAAGGCGGTCGCCTTTTGCGCTTCAACCCCACTGACACAGCCTCAGCCATGCACGCCCTCCAGCCCCTTGTGATCGCCCTGACCCTGGCCACCACCTTGGCCGTCGCCGCACCGCACGCCGGCCATGACCACGCCGGCCACAGCCATGCCGCCCCCGCCACCACGGCCTCGGCCACGCAGCAACCCGCCGCGCCGCTGATCGACTGGCAACCGCTGGTCGCCCAGTACCGCGTGACGATGCGCACCCCCGGCCAACCGGCCCGCGTGGAAACCTGGACGCTGTGGCGCGATGCCCAGCGCATCGCCCTCATCAAGGCCAGCACTGAAGAGGTGTGGCAGCGCGACACCTCGGGCATCCGCCTGCAGCGGCTCTATCACAACGATCACAAGCTGGTGGACTACACCGCTGGCGAGTTGCGCACGATGATGATCGACGCGCGCTGGCTGCCCCTGGGCACGCTGATCGACGAAACCCTGCTGCCCACGCTGCGCAAGACCGGCCCGGCAGCCACCCCGCGCTACAGCGGCAAACTGCAAGGTGAACAGATCGATCTGCAATGGGATGCCACCCAGCGCCTGCCCATCCAACTGAGCCGCCGCACCGCCAAGGGCAGCGTGCAGTTCCAGCGCCTGGCCGTGCACGCCCAGGCGCCCATTCGCTGGCCCGCGCCCACCCCCGACCGCAGCGACTACGACCGCGTCGACGCCTCAGACTTCGGCGACATGGAAAGCGACCCGTTTGTGCGCAAGGTGATGGCGCAGGACGTGCGCATGGGGTGGCGGGTGGCGCACGAGCATTGAGGCCAATCGACAGGCACCGGACATGGCGCGTTCACAGTGCCGTCGGCGGGCGATAGCATTGAATCCATGAACACCATGACCTACAAGGGACATGCGGCCCGCATTGAATTCGATGAACGCGATGAGATATTCGTCGGACGCATTCTGGGCATTCACACGCTGATCAGCTTCCACGGCGAGACTGTTGCCCAACTGCGTTCCGAATTCGAAACCGCCATTGATGACTTCCTGAGCGAGTGCAAGCAACTCGGCGTCAAGCCCGAAAAGCCAGCCTCCGGAAAACTGCTGCTGCGGGTACCCCCCGAGGTGCATGGCGCCGCGCTGGTGGCGGCACAGGCTTCAGGCAAAAGCCTCAACCAATGGGCCACCGAAGTGCTGCAGAACGCTGTGCACGCGTAAAGGACCCGGGTTGGCGAAGGCAGAACAGAAGGCTGATCGGGAGCCCACTCAGCCTTCGCCAAACAACCCGCGCAACGCATCGGCCCCCACTGGCTCGCGGCACTGCCACGCCAGCAACGCACAACGCCTGGCGGCGTGTTGCAGCACCTGGTCGATGTAGGGCCGCTCGTAGTCGCCGCGCTGGGCCAGCACCGGGTCATGGGTGCCGCTGGCCAGCAGGCTTTGGTTGATGACCCAGGCAAAGGGCTCGATGCCGGCGCGGCGCAGGTCAGCCTGCAGGCGCTCGGCCTCGTGCACCGGCGTGGCTTCGGGCAGGGTGACGATCAGCACCCGGGTGAACTGCGCATCGCGCAGGCGCGGCAGCAGCTGGCGCACGGCTTCGGGCATGTCGCCCTGGGTGCGCATCACCTCGCGGTGGTAGGCCTCGGCCGAATCCATCAGCAAGATGGTATGGCCGGTGGGCGCGGTGTCGAGCACCACAAAGCCGCCCGCGGCTGCGTCCACCGTGCGGGCGAAGGCGTGGAAGATGGCAATCTCTTCGGTGCAGGGCGAGCGCAGGTCTTCTTCCAGCATGGCGCGTGCTGACGCATCGAGCCCGGCGCCGGCCTTGGCCAGCACCTCATCGCGGTAGCGCTGCACCTCGGCAGCCGGGTCAATGCGCTGCACCGTGAGGCCGGGCACGGCCTCACCCAGCGCCCAGGTGACATGCGCCGCCGGATCGGTGGTGGAGAGCACCACCGGGTGCCCGCGCTGCGCCAGCGCCACCGCCACGGCAGCAGCCACGGTGGTCTTGCCCACGCCGCCCTTGCCCATCGTCATCACCAGGCCGTGGCCGGCGGCTTCGATGTCGGCCAGCAACCCGCCCAGGCCCTGGGGCACCTCGGGCAACGGGGCCGCGCTGCGTGCCGCCAGCGCCACGTCAGCCGGATGCAGAAACGCCCGCAGCGCGGCCAGGCCAACCAGGCCGCGCGGGATGAACCCGGTGCGGCTGCTCGGCAAGCCGGCCAGCCCGGCGGGCAGGCGCTGCAGGGCGGCGGCGTGGCGCTCGCGCATGGCAATGGCCACGGCATCGGTGGCCTGCTCGGGCGCAAAGACGCCGTTGAGCGCCAGCCGCAGGTGCGTCACCCCCAGCTCGGCCAGCTCATGGCGCGTGCGCTCGGCTTCGCGTAGCGCCGCATGCTCGGGCCGGGCCACCAGCACCACCGTGGTCTGGTCGGCCTGGGTGAGCTGGGCCAGCGCGGCGGCATACACCGCCTTGTTCTTCTCCAGCCCTGACAACGGCCCCAGGCAAGAGTTGCCGCTGGTGTTGCTCGCCAGGAACTGGCTCCACGCCGAAGGCAGCGTGAGCAGGCGCAGCGTGTGCCCGGTGGGTGCGGTGTCAAACACCACGCGGTCAAACTCGCCCACCGGCCCGGCGCCGGCCAGCAACTCGGCAAAGGCATCAAACGCCGCGATCTCCACGGTGCAGCCGCCGGAGAACTGCTCTTCCATGCTGCGGATGGCCGCATCAGGCAGCACGCCACGAAACGGCCCCACCATGCGCTCGCGGTAGGCCGCAGCAGCCGCTTCGGGGTCGATGTTCAGCGCCTGCAGGCCGGGCACGGCGCGCACTGGCGTGGGCGTGGGGCCGAGGGGCGTCTCCAACACCTCGTCGAGGTTGGAGGCCGGGTCGGTGCTCACCAGCAGCACGCGCAGCCCGGCTTCAGCCAGACGCAGCGCGGTGGCGCAGGCCAGCGAGGTCTTGCCCACGCCGCCCTTGCCGGTGAAGAAGCTGAAACGCGTGTCGATCAGAGGCAGTGACATGGCGCCGCGGCTCAGCCACACTGGCCGGGCTGGCAGCCGCAATCGCCCAGCTTGACGCGGGGCTTGTCTTCTGTCGCGATGGGCAGACCCAGCTTGACCATGAGCTGCAGGCGCGACGGGTACAGGCCGGTGGTGACGATGTGACCATCCACCATGCAGATGGGCAGGCGGTCCATGCCGGCCTGCATCTCCTGCACCACGGCCGGCTGGCTGGCGAAGGCGGCTGCGTCATGGCTGAGGCTGTGGCGCACCACCGTCACGCCCAGGGCCGACAAGGCCTGCAGATCGGCGTTGAACTGCGCCAGCACAGGGTCAACGCTGACGCCGCACACGCCCGTGGGACAGCACATCGCGGGTTCGAAGACGTCGAGTTGGCTCATGATGGGTTCCTGTCGAATGGCGGGCTCGCCCGGGCCGGTTGACCTGGTCGCACAAGGAGATCCTCGCCCAATGCGGTCAGGCGAGCTTGCGCCGCGTCAAGCAGTGTCGTTTACTCGTGCCAGTGCGGCGCACGCCCCAAGAGCCGATGCACCAGCACGCCAAGCCCAGCCCCCACCGCCTGCGCCAGCACGAACCCCGGCACACTGGCCGGTGCGATGCCGGCAAACGAATCGCTGAACATGCGCCCGAACGCCGCCGCCGGGTTGGCAAACGAGGTGGACGCCGTGAACCAATACGCCGCGCCGATGTAGGCCGCCACCATGGCCGCCACCCGCGAGCTATGCGCCCGCAGCACCACCAGCAGCAGGCCCGCGGTGGCCACGGCCTCGGCCACCCATTGGCCCGTGTGATCCATGCCACCGCGCACCTTGTGCGACCACTGCAGGATGGGCAGCTCAAACATCGCATGGCACAGCCAGGCGCCCAGCATGGCCCCAATCAACTGTGCGATCACGTAGGGCAGCAGGTGCCCCCTCGCCAGCTCACCGCGCAGGGCCAGCACCGTGGAGACGGCCGGGTTGAAGTGCGCCCCGCTCACCGGGCCAAACACCTCGATCAGCACGTACAACCCGCCCACCGTGGCCAGCGTGTTGGCCAGCAGCGCCAGGCCCACATTGCCGCCACACAGGCGCTCGGCCATGATGCCCGAGCCGATCACCACCGCCAGCAACAGCGCCGTGCCGATCAGCTCGCCCCACAGGCGATGGCGAAGAATGACACCCATGGCGATCAGCGCTTGTAAAGGTCTTGCAGCGCCGTCTGGAGCTCGGCGTCGGACATCGTCTCCAACGGCAAGGCCAGCAGCTGCAGCATGCGGTAGCCAATGGCCTGGCGCGTCAGCTCAAAGGCCTGGCGCTTCTCGGCCTCCGGCGCGTTCGACGGATCAGGGTAGCCCCAATGCACCGTCACCGGGCTGCCGGGCCAGTAGGGGCAGGTCTCAGACGCAGCGCTGTCGCACACGGTGATCACCACGCGCATCTGCGGTGCACCGGGCGCAGTGAACTCGTCCCAGCTCTTGCTGCGGGTGTAGGACGTATCCACACCCGCCTCGGCCAGCACCGCCAGCGCATGCGGGTTGATGCGGCCGCTGGGCGCGCTGCCGGCGCTGTGGGCTTGCACATCCTTGCCCAAGCGCTGGGCCCAGTGGTTGAGCATGGTTTCGCTCAGCACGCTGCGGGCTGAGTTGTGGGTGCAGAGGATGAGAACGTGGGTGGTCATGAATCGGGGAGCAACAGGCTTGAACGGTCAGTAGCGATCGGTGCGGGTCAGCGGCTGCCGATGTCTTTGACTTCTTTTTGCAACGACAGCGCATCGAGCTTGGCCAGGGGCAGCGCCAGCATCAGCTCGATGCGGCGCTTCAGCGTCACCAGCGCGTCGACAAACGCCTTGGCCTTGGCCTCGTCGCTGCCTTCCACGGCCGCCGGGTCGGGCTGGCCCCAATGGGCCGTCATGGGTTGACCGGGCCACACCGGGCACATCTCGCCGGCGGCCTGGTCACACACGGTGAACACGAAGTCGAGCGCCGGTGCATCGGGGGCCGCAAACTCATCCCAGGCCTTGCTGCGAAAGCCATCGGTGGCGATGTGGTGCTGGGCCAGTGTCTTCAGCGCCAGCGGGTGCACCTCACCTTTGGGATGGCTGCCGGCCGACCAAGCCTTGAAGCGGCCCTTGCCCAGCGTGTTCATCAAGCCCTCGGCCAGGATGGAACGGGCTGAATTGCCGGTGCACACGAAGAGCACGTTGTAGATCTTCTCGGGGGCAGTGTTTGTCATGGGGGTCTCCAGGCGGGGGTCAATCAATGGGTGATCAGCGGCGGCGGTCTCAACAGGCGCAGGCCTGCACCTGCACACCACAGGCCGCCCCTTCGCAGCAGTGGGCTGTCAGGTAGTGCAGCAGTGCATTCATGCGGGGAAACGCGGCGCGGTAGATGAGGTTGCGGCCTTCACGCTGCTGCGACACCAGCCCGGCATGGCTCAGCTCCTTGAGGTGAAACGACAGCGTGGCCCCCGGCAGCGCCAGCTGCTCGGCCAACGCGCCGGGCGTGAGCCCTTCCACCCCCGCCACCACCAGGGCACGGAACACCCGCAGGCGGTGCGGCTGGGCCAAGGCGCCCAGGGCTTTCACGGCATCGTCATCTTCCATTTTTCCAATTTATTGGAAATATATGACGGTGGCGTGACAAGGCATCCACCGCGCCAAGCACGCACGTGCGGCGCGGCGTGAGTTCAGGCGCTCAGTGCGTGGTCGGCGCCATCGATGCACCCTGCGCCTTGAGGCGTCGTGCCACCTCGCGCAGGTGGTGCAGCTCGTCCAGCAGCGCGGGCATCGCACGCCACTTGCCGCGGGTGCTGAGCACGCGCTGCAGCTCAGCCAAGAGGAACTCGTAGCGGGTGGTGAGGGTGTCGGGGCTCATACTGCAAGTCAACTCATCAAGGTGTGAAGCCGGCGCGGGACAGCACCGATGCGATGCATGTTGAGTGCCTGGCATGACGGGCTCGTGGCACGCGCCCTGACACGCGCAGGTGCCGTGACCCATTGCACGCCGGTCGATGAGGTGCCGGAGGATCAACTACCATTCATCTGGAATACCGATGGAGAAACCCCATGAAGCCTTCTGACGCCCTGCACTTGCATCGCGCCGCGATTCGGCACATCGTGGCTTCCCACCGTGGCCTCAATGCGCGGGTCTTCGGCTCGGTGCTGCACGGCCAGGACACGGACAGCAGCGACCTGGACATCCTCATTGACCCTACGCCAGACACCACGCTGTTCGACATCGGTGCGATTCGGCACGAGTTGGGCCAACTGCTCGGTGTGCCGGTGGATGTGCTGACCCCCAATGCCCTACCGGACAAATTTCGGGCCATGGTATTGGCAGAAGCCCGCCCGGTATGAGCCGCGACCAGCAGCGCCTGGCTGACCATCTGGCGCACATCATCGAAGCCATCGAGCGCATCGGCCGCTATACCGAAGACATGGACGAACTGGCGTTTCTGAGCAACCCGCTCGTACAGGACGCAGTGATCCGCAACCTAGAGATCATTGGCGAAGCCAGCCGCAACATCGAAGTGCTCTACCCCGCGTTCGCCGCCGCCCATCCTGAATTGCCTCTGGCCATTGCCTACCAGATGCGCAACGCCGTGGCGCATGGATATTTCAAGGTGGATCTGGAAGTCGTCTGGAAAACCCTTCAACGCGACCTGCCGGAGCTTCATGCGCTGAGTCAACGCGCTGCCGATGCTCTGGACGCTGGCAGCTTCTAACGCAGCCCAAAAAAATGGGAGCCCGCACTGGGGGCTCCCGGCAACGAAGGCTTCGCGGTGGAAGCGTTCGATCTCTCTAGCTCATGCGGCGAGCCACCGCAGGCGGCTCGCCAAAAGTATTGGCCCTGAAGCCAGGCGCGGGTGCCTCACGGCAGGCGCGGCTGGCGGGCGATGCAGCGCTGGCAAGGGCCCGGGCGTCAAGTGGCCCAGGCGTTGCAGCGATCAGTAGAACGAGGGGAACTCGGCGGTGTTGCCGTTGCGGGTCACCTTCGAGCAGAAGGTGGTGGCCGGAGCCACGGTGCCGGGGCAAGCCGGGTTCGACGGCGGGGTCATCACGCCGTTTTGCACGGCGGTGGTGAGCGATTGCAGGTTGGTCGGGCTGGCAGCGCCGTTGCAGAAGGCGTTCAGGAACGTCAGCTTGGTGCCGGTGACCGCATTGCGGATCTGGCAGGTCGATTCCACGAAGTAGCCGTACTTGCCCACCTTGGCCTGGTCACGCGAAGGCTCCTGGCCGCCGACCTTGACGAACTTCCAGGCGGCGGTTTCAGCGTTTTCCAGCGACACGTGGCCGATGGCGTAGGCGCCGAGGGTGTTGGCACCAGTCAGGCAGGTCAGCACGTTGCTGGTGCCCGAGCCTTCGCTCACGAACAGTTCGCCAGTGGTGGTGCCGACGGCAGCGGCGGACGAGTCACCGGAAGCGGCCGGCTCCATGGTCACGAAGCTGTTCAACGGGTACTCCAGCCAGAAGCGGTTGGCCGCCGTCTGGGTGCCCGAGCCGTTAACACGGCGGCAGATGTTCACTTGGCTCAGTTGGGTGCCATCCGTGGTGTTGGGCAGCATCGGCGACCAGCCGTAGGTACCAGCGTTGTAGCCAGAGCGCAGCATCATGCCGGCGGCATCCTTGGAAACGCTGGGACGCACAGTGGCAGCCAGACCCTGATCAGCCTGCAGCTTCGTGTACAGCGCGTTGCTGACAGCCAGGCCAAACACCGTCTGCATGATGGGCTTCACGGTCATCGTGCCCGAAGCGATCGACTGGCCGATGAAGTCAGCGGGCGTGTTGGACGGCGCGGCAAACATCGCCGGCTCAACGTCGGAGACGCCAGCATCCGGAACGACCGTGGTTTGGCCAGTGCAGGTACCGGTGCCGGAAGCACCGCCCGTGCAGGTATTCGGGTCGATGAAGGCGATGCCGGTGCCGTTGGCCACCGGGTACACGCCCATGCCCGAACCGCCGGCATCACGCTTCTGGAACATCACGTTGGTGGCACCCAGACCGAAGTCGTTGGTGGTGTTCAGCGTGCACGTGTAGATGGTGTAGTTGCCGGTGTCGCTGGTGAGCGTGTAGGTGGTCAGCGTGGAAGCCTGGCAGTTCTGGGTGAACAGGCCGCCGATCGAAGCCTTCAGCGCCGAGGCGCCAGACATGTACACCTTCAGCGTGGCAGCGGCGTTCATGACGGCCGGGGTCAGGGCAGAGGCTTGGCCGGCGATGGTGGCCAGGGCCGCGGCAGCGGCGATGTGACGCAGTTTCATGGTGACTCCTAAGGGGATCGATGTAATGAATGACCCCGGGGCCGAGCAACCCCGGGGTGAGCACGAGATGCAGGGAGCTCAGACCGGCTTGCGACGACGCGCCAGGAAGCCCACGGCGCCAAAACCGGCCACCATCAGGGCCAGGCCATCGGCATCCGGCACGGCGCTGTACTGCACCACCCAGTTGCTGCCTTGCTGGCTCAGCGTCCACGCACCGGCAAAGGTGGTGTTGACCGTGGCCGTGGCAGCCGACGCGTTGACTTGGTTGAAGCTCATGAACGTGGCGGCGGTACCGGCAGCCACGTTGTTGCCCCAGCCTGCGGAAGCGGTGACACCGTTGAAGGTGTTCATGTTTTGGGTCAGGAAGTAGGCGTTGTTGCCCACCACGTCGAAGCTGTCACCGTTGACGGTGGCTGCGCCGGTGTGCGTGGTGTTGGCAGAGGCCGACGTCGTGTAACCGATGAAGGTGTTCGTGTTGGCGCCGGCCGTGTTCACTTGCGGGCCAGTGATCGTCGGCGTGGTCGAGTTCACAGTGGTGAACAGGCGACGCGGGTTGGTCGCGTTGGCACCACCCAGAGTGTCGCCACCGATCACGGCGAACTGAAGGTTGTCGGTGCCAGCCAAGGCGACGAAGGCGTTCCAGTTGGCGCTGCTCAGCGTGTAGCTGTAGGTGCTGTTGCCATTGAAGTTGTCGACAAAAATGCCCAGGTCCAGCGTGTAAGACGCTTGATCAGCGGCATCGTAGATGGCGACGAACAGCTCGCCATTGCCGGTGCTGGGCGTGGCGATGCTGGCGAACGAAGGCACCGAAGCGGCG
>Ga0209066_10004575_pt1 | contig 14947 bp, 13 predicted proteins | sample All_14_2_FD_187198 | JGI IMG/M metagenome (GOLD analysis project Ga0209066, IMG submission 187198) | Freshwater microbial communities in response to fracking from Pennsylvania, USA - Allegheny Zone_MetaG_DW_15 (SPAdes) (version 2) ...
TGTCAAACTGGCCCAGTCGGAAGAGGGGGCCTTCCTGTTCGAGGTGATCGGACTCGGTATCCAGGCGCTAAAGAGCATCAACGGCAGCGCACCTCTGATGGAACGAGAGGGGAGTCTCTGGCGATAGTCCAAAAAAAACCCCAACGGATGTTGGGGGCGTCGCCACGGCAATTTCATCAGCCGTGAGTCACGATACGGCCTGCTGATGTCTCGATGAAGCCTTGATCGGGATGCAGCCGAATCACCGTGATCTTGCCCAACTGAGCCCCGCTCCAGACCTTGACCACCTCCTTACCGTTGTCCACCAGCGCCATGTCGTCGGTAATCATGCGCACTGACCATCCTTTGACGACTCGCGGCCCCGTATCAGCGGGCTTAGGACGCGAAACCTTCGTCGACTTGGCGGTTTCAGCAACTTTAGCTTGATCGTCTTGCGCGTTCATCACCGGCTGCGTCTGTGCGGTAGGCGCCGGGGCAGGCGCAGCTTGAGTAACGCTGTCATTAGGATCAGGGCCTAGCTGCCCTTGAGCGAGCGCCTCGACATTTTCTGTCGCTACCGCAGCTCCATCTGGTGCGGGCGGGACAGAAATTGCCGGCGGCGTGTATGCCACCGCTTCCTTTTCCATGCGATCAAGCGCCCCCATATCCATCGCGGGCGTCTTGTACGTTGGCTTCTTCGGAGCAAAGGGATTGCCACCACCCTGCACGAAGAACACCCCCGCTGACACGGCCACGGAGACTGCAGCCATAGCGCCGAGGATCAGAACTCTTTTATTTGCAGCCACATCAGCTCCTTCTGAAAGTTTTTCCCATACAATTCTTGCACAGGGTGTGATGCCCTGCAATCTTTTCCCCAGCTTTGCTTGCAGGCTCTTGAAAATGCTCTCTTCACCTGTAACGTGGTCATCAAGGGGTCGCCAAAACCTTCGGCGGCACATCTACTGGAGAGAGCCATGATCAAGAATTTTAGCTACACGATTCCCACCGTTGGCCGCATTAGCATTGGTGAAAAGGTCGAGCACAAAGGTGCGTCCCTGCCGTCGAGGCTGAATCACTTTCAGATCACCGCTCAACACAAGCGCGATGGCAAGTGGATTGAACATCCCATCACCGACTCAATCTGCAAGGAGACGGGCCAAGCCAAGGACAAGATCACCGAGATCCCGGTATGTCTGATGTTCAACAATCCAGACCTCTCGATCCGCGAACGCTATGAGGCGTTCGACGACAAGGGCCGGATGCTGTGCGCCGGAGACGGGGAGAAAGCTCGCCGCCTGGTTGCCGGCAAGATCGAAACGGTCGATTGCGCAGGAAAGGATCAGTGCCAGTTTGCCCGCACCGCGCGGTGCAAGCTGATGACCCGTCTGAATGTTCAGATCAACGTCGACAGCCAGCACAAAAACGGCAAGCCCGCTCCGCTCGATCCGCTCTCGTCCTTCATCCTTCGCAGTTCAGGGATCAATACCGCGCGCACGCTGCACTCGAAGCTGCACTACCTCCATAGTGTCCTGGGCGGCCGTCTCGTCGGGGTGCCTTTCATCCTCAAGCTGCGGCAGAAAAGCTCCGTTCAGTCCTACCAGTCGATCTTCTACTACGCGGACCTTGTCCCCGCGGTATCGCTCATCGAAGCAGCAAAACTCGCCAAGCTGACCGCAGAACAGATGGAGGAGGCTGGTCTCGATCAGGCTGCGTTTGAGCAGGCCGTGCAGCGAGGCCTGGACAATGGCCCCTTTGAAGATACGCTCGATGACCTGGTCGAGTACGAAGACTATCTCGGAGATGACTTTCGGGAGATCACGACCACCAGCGACGGTTCTGCCGTTTCCGGAAACGGCCATCTTGAAACCGAAAGCATGACCGAATCCGAACCATCCGGGCTCGAGGCTCTGAGGGAGTTGGTGGCTCGCAAGGCAGCATAAATTTGGCTGAGGCCTGTCGCTCAGCGCAAGCGAGACGACAGGCCTCAGCGCAGGATCACACACGTATTGAGCAAAATCGATATGAAAGCACGTTTCATCAAGACTACGATCATCGCAACCGGAATCGGCCTCCTGGGAGGGTGTGCAAGCCTGCCCCAGGTAGCAGGGCAGGGCGCCACACCCACGCAGCGGCCGATCATCTTCAACATGAAACGCTTCACGCCGATTGAAGCCGTTCGTGTGCCCGGCATGGTGCTCCTACCCTTTGATGGCAGCCTCGAGGATGTGAGGGCGCTCAAGGAGCTCACCCAGATTCTGAACCGGGAACGGACCACCGCGCTGCTGACCGGGCATTACGAAATCGCTGGGGTGCTGAACCAGTTTCATGCTCGCTTCGCCGCGCTGCGCTACACGCTCAACTACAGCACCAATAAGGCCATTGATGAGCTCCAGCGAACGGGGGGAAAGACCTTCACACTCGATCCGGGTGCAATCGTGACACTGTTGGCAGAGCCCGGTGTGGCCACCGCAACCATGATCTCTTTGTCGAATCCGTTTGATCCGTTTCAACGGCCGAGCGTCCAGGTTGCGGATAACTCATTGCGTAGCGTAGGCGAAGCGCTACGCTTGCTCTCGAATGTCACGGGCACTGGAAACTCGAGCACACGCACCGGCAGGGTCAACACGATGCTTGGCCTGGAGGAATTGCCCCCGAACATCCCCTTCGCGATGGAAAACGGCACCATTCTTGTGCGTCGAAAGACCGAGGCTGGCCACACCTATACCTTCTACAACCCGCTGGATCGCAGCCTTGAGGTTCCGCTCAAGGACCTTGGCTATGTGCCGCCTCCTCCTCCGCTGTCCGAGCTTCGCCAACGCGCAGCCCCGATCATGGTGAACATGGGCAAGGTCGTCAAAGAGGACTTCGAGTCGAAACCGGATTCGTTCCTCGCCAAGGCGATGATTCACGCCGCCCCCGAAGGCGTCACCATCAACGGACCTTACTTTGCGCCCGACGGCACGAGGACAAACGACCCTGCGGCGATTGCCCAAACCAAGCGTGCTTTTCACAGCCGATCGCACCCCTACAAAACAGCGACTACGCTGTCCATCAAGGCTCATCGCACCGCGAATGATCGTGGATGCGGAGAACCCTTTGAGCCTTACTAGGGGTCAGCTCACGAAACGGAAAAAATCGTACGCTAAGCCTCGCCAGGCATTCGTAGCGCCCGGAACTTGCCTTGCGCGACCTGCTTGTTCTGCCGCCAGATGTAATCGCCGGTCAGGTTGATGTGCTCCCAGCCCAGCGGCGAAAGATGCGGCAGCAGCCGTTCGTCGATGTTCTTACCCGAGTCCCGCAGCGCCTGGACCGCCCGCCCCAGGTAGACGGTGTTCCACAGGATGATTGCCGCCACCACCAGATTGAGGCCGCTGGCGCGGTAGCGCTGGTTCTCGAAACTGCGGTCACGGATTTCACCGAGCCGGTTCAAGAACACAGCGCGGGCCAGCGCGTTCTTGGCTTCGCCCTTGTTCAAGCCAATCTGCACACGGCGGCGCAATTCGACGTTCTGCATCCAGTCGAGCGCAAACAGCGTGCGCTCGATGCGCCCCAGTTCGCGCAGAGCCACGGCCAGACCGTTCTGGCGCGGATAGCTGCCGAGCTTCCTGAGCATCAGCGAGGCCGTCACCGTGCCCTGCTTGATCGAGGCGGCCAGCCGCAGGATTTCGTCCCAATGGGCGCGGATGTGCTTCACGTTGACGTTGCCGCCGATCAGGCCGGCGAGCGTCGGGTACTGCTTGGCGTCGCTATGGATAAACAGGCGCTTGTCGGCCAGGTCGCGGATGCGCGGGGCAAAGCGGAAGCCCAACAGGTGCATCAGCGCGAACAGGTGATCGGTGAAGCCAGCCGTGTCGGTGTAGTGTTCTTCGATGCGCAGGTCGGATTCGTGATACAGCAGCCCGTCCAGGACGTGGGTGGCGTCGCGCACCGTGGCATTGATGACTTTGGTGTGGAACGGCGCGTACTGGTCGGAGATGTGGGTATAGAACTGCACGCCTGGTTCCTGACCGTACTTCAAGTTCACTTGGCCGGCGGCTTGCCCCCGGCCGCCGGCCTTGAAGTTCTGCCCATCCGACGACGAGGTAGTGCCATCGCCCCAGTAGGCGGCGAAGGGCTGACGAAACTGGGCGTTGACCACCTCGGCCAGACCCGCCGAATAGGTCTCGTCGCGGATGTGCCACGCCTGCAACCACGTCAGCTTGGCGTAGGTCACACCGGGGCAGGACTCGGCCATCTTCGAGAGCCCCAGGTTGATGGCGTCGGCGAGAACGGTCGTCAGCAGTAGGTGTTGGTCTTCGGCCGCCTCGTCACTCTTGAGGTGCTTGAAGTGGCGGCTGAAGCCGGTCCAGCCATCGACTTCCAGCAGCAGTTCGGTGATCTTCAGGTGCGGCAGCAAGCTGTACGCCTGCTGCATCAGCACCTCGGCCTCGTCGGGCACGGCGTTGTCCAGCGGAGAAATCTTGATTCTCCCGGTGCTGGTGATGGCCGCATCGGGCAGTTCGTTGGCGGCGGCCAGCCGCTCGACTGTCGCCAGTTGCTCTTGCAGTACCGCGAGCCGCGCCTCCAGAAAGCGCTCGCAGTCGGTCTCCACGGCCAGACCCAATTCGCGCTGGTCACGCTGCGCCGCGAATCGCGGCGGCGGCAACAGGTAGTCCTCGAAGTCCTTGAACTGGCGCGAGCCCTGCACCCAGATGTCGCCGGAGCGCAGTGAGTTCTTCAGTTCGGACAGAATGCACAGCTCATAGAAGCGCCGATCCAGCCCATCGTCCGTGCGCACCAGGTTCTCCCAGCGCTTGCGCACGAAGGACGTGGGCGCGTCGTCCGGCACCTTGCGTGCCTGACGGTCGTTCATCCCCTTGAGCATTTCGACGGCGGCGAGCAGCTCGCGCGCCGCAGGCGCGGCCTTCATGCTCAACGCCTCCAGCAGGGTCGGCGTGTAGCGCCGGAGCTGGGTGAAGCCGTCGCCGACCAAGGACAAGAAATCGAAGTCCTCCGGCCGGGCCAGCGCTTCCGCTTCGGTGATGCTTTCGCTGAATACGTCCCAGGGGATGATCGCCTCGATGGCGGCGAACGGGTCGCTGCCCGATTGCTTGGCTTCCAGCAGGGCGCGACCGATACGAGAGTACAGCCGCACCTTGTCGTTGATCGCCTTGCCGGACTGCTGGAAGCGGTCGGCGTGATTGCGCTTGGCCTTGCTGAACAGCGAACCCATGAAACGGTCGTGCAGGTCGATGATCTCGTCGATGAGGGTGGCGCGGGTATCGAGGACTACCGCGACCAGGGTCGCAAAGCGGCGACTCGGCTCCAGGTCGCGAAGGTGCTGGGCGGTCATCTGTCCGCCCTCGCGGGCGAGCTTCAGCAGGCGGTTCTGGTGAATGGCGTGTTCCAGGTCGCCCGGCAGCACCAGGTCGCGGAGGGTCTTCAGTCGTTCGAGGTGGGCCAGCACATGCTTGGGCTTCGCCGGGCCAGGCGGTTGGCGTAGCCAGATCAGCCCGCTGCCTTTGGTGCCCTCGCGAATCGCCAGCAGGCCGTCAAGCGCGCGGCGGTGGAAATCACCCAGTGGCGCGGTGAGCGCTTCATAGACTTGGCGCGTGCCGCGTGTCAGCGCCTCGCTGCACACGCGCTCGATGACCTCGATGGTCGGAAGGATGATGCGCTGCTGCCGCAGCAACTCGATCAGCGCTTCGGCCAGCACGATACCTCGGTCGGTCTGCTGTGCCAGATCGGCGAGCTGGTGAACGAAGTGCCGGTAGTCGGTGACCGTGAACGGTGTCAGTTTCAGCCACGCCTGCAACTCCAACAGGTGCTCGCGTCGCGTTTCCGGCCGTTGCGCATACTGCGGCCAGATGTCCGGCTCGATACGCAACTGGCGGCCGACGATGTCCAGCAGGGAGACGGGTGGCTCCGCATCCGTCGGCAGGGCAAAGCCGGGATAGCGCAGGTAGCACAACTGCACCGCGAAGCCGAGCCGGTTGTGGCTGCCGCGCCGCTGGCGGATCACCGACAGGTCGGCTTCGGCGAAGGTGTAATGCTGGATGAGTTCGTCGTCAGTGGCCGGAAAGGCGAGCAGGCCGGTGCGCTCGACGGACGTTAGCAGACTGCGGCGCGGCATGGTCAGTCATCCGTTCTCAGGTATTGATACACAGTTTCCCGGCTGATGCCGAACTCGCGGGCAAGCTGTGCCTTCTTCTCGCCGGCTGCAGCGCGACGGCGCAGTTGGGCTACCTGCTCGGGCGCGAGCGCCTTTTTGCGGCCCCGGTAGGCCCCGCGCTGCTTGGCGAGCGCGATCCCCTCGCGCTGCCGCTCGCGGATCAGAGCGCGCTCGAACTCGGCAAATGCGCCCATCACCGACAACATCAGGTTCGCCATCGGCGAATCCTCGCCGGTGAATGTCAAGTGTTCCTTGACGAACTCGATGCGCACGCCGCGCTGGGTGAGGCGCTGCACCAGGCGGCGCAGGTCGTCGAGGTTCCTCGCCAGGCGGTCCATGCTGTGCACCACCACCGTGTCGCCCTCGCGCACGAAGGCGAGCAGCCGTTCCAGCTCGGGGCGCTGGGTGTCCTTGCCCGACGCCTTGTCGGAGAACACCTTGTCCACCTGGATGTGTTCGAGCTGCCGTTCCGGGTTCTGGTCGAAGCTGCTGACGCGGACGTAGCCGATGCGCTGACCGTGCACAGTGTCCTCCTGAGGCCCTTGTGTCAGGAAGAAATCTATGACCCTTGACGGGACATGTCAATTAATTCTGGAAGTGACTCTATTCTGACGTTTTACAGCCCGGGGGCTGACGCCAGGTTAGGGTATGCCTTAAATTGACGCCTAAGCACATAGTTTGTTTTATCTATAACATTACGTATAATATGTTACATATTACCTCTCCAGGAGACCCGCTTGGGCTTTCTCGCCCTTTTCGTCAGCTTGCCCACCAAGGCATCGACCGGCCGCATGCGCGTCTGGCGCTCCGTCAAGGCGCTGGGCTGCGCGACGCTGAGGGATGGGGTCTATCTGCTGCCCGACTCGGCTGATAGCGCTACGGCGCTGGACGAAGTGGCGGCGCAGTCGGTCGAGGCCGGGGGCAGCGGCGAGGTCTATCGCCTGTCGGAGTGTGAGGAAGCCCAGGAGGCCGCCCTGCGCGCCCTGTTCGACCGCGGCGAGGAGTACGCCGGCATCGCCGAGGAGATTAAAGAACTCGGGCGGAGCCTGGCATCCCTGGATGGTGCCGCCGCCGCGCGCAAGCTCCAGCCACTCGTGCGCCGCTTCGAGCACGTGGCGCGCATCGATTTCTTCCCCGGCGAGGCGCAGCGGCAGACCTTGAGCCTGCTCGACGACCTGCGCGACGCGCTCACCCGCCGGCTTTCTCCCGACGAGCCGACCCCTCGGCAGGCTGACATTCCGCGAATGGAGCGCGCCGACTATCGGGGCCGTGTCTGGGCCACGCGGGCCCGTCCGTGGGTCGACCGGCTTGCCTCGGCCTGGCTGATCCGGCGCTTCATCGACCCGAGCGCCCGCATCGTCTGGCTGGCGAGCCCCGCCGACTGCGAAGCCGATTGGCTGGGCTTCGATTTCGACGGTGCGACGTTCAGCCACGTCGGTACCAAGGTCACCTTCGAGACGCTGCTGGCGAGTTTTGGCCTGGAGGACGACCCGGCGCTGACGCGCCTGGGCGAACTGGTGCATTGCCTGGACGTGGGCGGACTGCCGGTACCGGAAGCGCCGGGCATCGAGCAGCTGCTCGCGGGCCTGAGAGCATCCGAATCCGACGACGACGCGCTGCTCGTTCGCGCGTGCGAAGTTTTTGATTGGCTGTTGAAGAGTTACGAGGAAAAAACAACGTGAACGCCCTGACCAGTCCTCAGACGGATGCTACGACTGAAGCCGTCCCTCCAGCGATGAGCTACCTGCAGCTCTTCGTGCGCTTTCTCAAGTTCGGCTTGCTCGCATGGGGCGGGCCTGTAGCTCAGATCGCCATGTTGCGCCGCGAGCTCGTGGACGAGGAACGCTGGATCTCCAGCAAACGCTTTAACAAGCTGCTTGCGGTGATGCAAGTACTGCCCGGACCCGAAGCACACGAAATATGCGTTCATTTAGGCATCCGAGCCAAGGGGCGGCTGGGGGGCGTACTGGCGGGACTCGGGTTCATGCTTCCCGGATTCTTGCTGATGTTCGCGTTGTCTTGGTTGTACTTCCAGATTGAATTCGTGGGCACCGCGCTGGGCGCGGCATTCTTTGGCGTGCAGGCGGCCGTGATCGCACTGATCGTGCGCGCCGTGCACCGCATCGGCGAGCACATCCTGCTCGATCGCTGGTTGTGGGCCATTGCCATCGTTTGCGCGCTGGCAGCCATAGTTCGTGTCGACTTTTGGATCACCCTGCCGGCGGGTGGGCTTGTGTACGCCCTGCTCGTGCTCAAGCATCGGGCCTCAGCACTGCTAGTGACGCTGGCAGCGGTGGCGCTGGCCACGGCCATGGCATTTTGGGCTGAGCCAACAGCAAAGCTGGTAGAAACGGTCGTTCAGGGCCAAGCCTCGGTGTTGCTCATCTTCGCCTCGGGCCTCAAGGCCGGCTTGCTCACCTTCGGCGGCGCCTACACGGCGATTCCGTTCGTTCGCAACGACGCCGTCGGGCGCGGGTGGATGACGGATGGGCAGTTCCTGGACGGCCTGGCGCTGTCCGGTGTGCTGCCGGCACCGCTCATCATCTTCGCGACGTTCGTCGGCTATGTGGCGGGAGGGCCGATCGGGGCGGTGGCCATGACGATGGGGGTCTTTCTTCCGGCCTTTGCGTTCTCGCTGATCTTCTACGACCGGCTGGAGGCGGTCGTGGAGAACAAACGGCTGCATGCCTTTCTGGATGGCGTCGCGGCCGGCGTAGTCGGCCTGATCGGCGCAACCACCATCGACTTGGCGCAGGTCACTGCTGAACGTGTCCCATCGTTGACGGTGGGCATGTCGATCTTCGCCGCAGCCTTGGCATTCCTTTATGCCTGGAAGAACAAGCTCAACGTCGTCGTCGTGATCCTCGCGGCTGGATTGGCGGGGTGGCTGGTGTTTCCGAACCAAGGCTGAACCTGATCGAACCAGCCTTCGTCGCGCCGTTCTTACCTACCTTGTTTGAGGAAACCAAGATGCCTTACGAACTGAAACCTCTTTCATGCGATCCGGCCAAACTCACCGGCCTGTCCGAGAAACTCATCGTCAGCCACTGGGAGAACAACTACGGCGGGGCGGTGAAGCGCCTCAATGCCATCGAGCAGCGCCTGGCCGAATTGAACTGGGCCAGCGCCCCGGTGTTCGAGATCAACGGCCTCAAGCGCGAGGAGATGATCGCCAGCGGTTCGATGATCCTGCACGAGGTGTACTTCGATTCCCTCGGCGGCACGGGGGGCGACCCCGACGGGGCGCTGAAAGCGGCCATCGAGCGGGACTTCGGCTCCGTGGACGCCTGGCGCACCGAGTTCACGGCCATGGGCAAGGCCCAGGGCGGCGGCTCCGGCTGGACCCTGCTGGTGTGGAGCCCGCGCCGCAGGCGTCTCGTGAATGCCTGGGCCGCCGACCACGCCCACAACCTGGCCGGCGCCACGCCGCTGATCGCCCTCGACATGTACGAGCACAGCTACCACATGGACTTCGGCGCCAAGGCCGCGGCCTATGTGGACGCCTTCATGCAGAACCTGTCCTGGACGACGGCCGAGACTGCGCTTGCCAAGGTGGAGGGCAGAGCATGAAATGGGTCACACGCGAACGCCCCAAGATCGACCGTATCGCCTGCCCCTGGCTGATCGCCCGTTTCATCGACGAGAGCCCGGAGTTCCTCTACGTGCCGTCGGGCGAGGTCATGAAGATTGCCGCCGAGACCGGGGCCAATCCCTACGACGTGCCGAATGTCGAGCTCGGCCACCATGGCGACCGCTGCAGCTTCGATGCCTTCATCGACAAGTACGAACTCGACGACCCGGCCTTGAACAAGCTGGCGCTCATCGTGCGCGCCGCCGATTGCGGCCAGCCCCAACTCGCGAAGGAGGCGGCCGGGCTGCTCGCCATCTCGCAAGGGCTGTCGCTTAACTTCGCCGACGACCACGAGATGCTCCGGCACGGCATGGTGATGTACGACGCGCTCTACGCCTGGTGCGCCGACACGCCACTGAAGAAGGTCGCCCGCCTGCTTGGCTTGAAGTGATGCTGCTGCCCCCCGGAGCCGCGCCCGAAGCACGTCTGCTGCTGATCGGACGCGCCCTACGGGCCTTCACCGACGGTTTTGTGGCCATCCTGCTGCCGGTCTATCTGCTGGCCTTGGGGTTGGGCAAGTGGGAGGTCGGGCTGATCAGCACCGCCACCCTGTTCGGGTCGGCGCTGGCAACCCTGGCGGTCGGGCAGTGGGGGTATCGCTTCGGGCAGCGCCGGCTACTCCTCGCCGCCGCCTGGCTGATGGCCGCCACCGGTCTGCTGCTGGCCGGCCTGGGCGGCATCGGCGCCTTCTGGCCGCTGCTGATCGTCGCCTTCGTCGGTACGATGAACCCCAGCTCCGGCGACGTCAGCGTCTTCCTGCCGCTGGAGCATGCGCGGCTGGCCGAATCGGCGCAAGGCGAGGCGCGCACCTTCCTCTTCGCGCGCTATACCTTCGTCGGCGCCTTGTGTGCCGCGACCGGTTCGCTGGCGACAGTGATCCCGCAAGTGCTGACCGATGCCGGCCTGGCCCAACTCGACGCATTGCGTCTGATGTTCGTCGCCTACGGGCTGACCGGCGTCGTGATCTTCGTCCTCTATCGCGCCTTGCCGGACCACCGTGTGCATGCGCAGGCGGCACCCGCGCCGCTGGGGCCTTCGCGCGGCATCGTGATCAAACTGGCGGCGCTGTTCTCTGTCGACGCCTTCGCCGGAGGGTTGATCGTCCATACCTTGCTCGCGCTCTGGCTGTTCGAGCGTTTCAACCTCTCGCTCGCCGCCGCCGGCCAGTTCTTCTTCTGGGCCGGGCTACTGTCGGCCGGCTCCCAGCTCGCCGCCCCCTGGGTGGCGCGCCATATTGGCCTGATCAACACGATGGTGCTCACCCATATCCCGTCGAGCGTCTGTCTGATCCTCGCCGCCTTCGCCGACAGCCTGCCGGTGGCGCTCGCGCTGCTGTTCCTGCGCAGCGCCCTGTCGCAGATGGACGTGCCGACGCGCTCGGCCTTCGTCATGGCGGTGGTGACGCCGGCCGAGCGCGCCGCGGCGGCAAGCTTCACCGCCGTACCCAGGAGCCTCGCGGCCGCGGCGAGCCCCGCCATTGGCGGCGCCCTGTTCGCCGCTGGCTGGCTGGCGGCGCCGCTGGTGGCCTGCGGCCTGCTCAAGATCGCCTATGACGTTGCACTTTGGCGCGCATTTCGGAAGTACGAGGAACCATCCTCTTGAGAGCGCTCGCGCGCAAGCACATGGCGCGCCTTGGCGTACGATTTTTTCCGTTTCGTGAGCTGACCCCTACTACGACTGGGTCTCAAGAGGCAGAAAAGGACAACTGACCTCTGCAGAACCTTTCCCCCGGTACCCTGTGCTGACCTACCAGGGAGCGAGCGCGAGCATTGTGCGTGTCGATTGCTACGACAAAGAGACCGATAGGCCGTTCTATAGCCAAAGCTACTTCGTTGGCGAGGAGGATGTGGCTCAGACTGCTTACTCACTCCTGAAGGACGCCCGTGTTGCGAACAAACTCAAGGCGTTTGACGACAACGCAAGCGCGTCGATGGATATCTCTCAGGTATTCCCCATCGTTGGCAACGTGGTATCTGGAATACGATGCGTATCTGGCGGGGATGCTCAAGCCGTACAAACTGTATCTAAGGCGATGGCACTTCTTGACAGATCACACAATACCAGGCCGGTCGTAGCCCATCTTTATGAAGCCAGCCTCGAGAACGAGTCCCTTTTTAGTCAGCCTGTTGCCATGGCGCTTGACTGTGCATCCGTCATACCGGCAGTAGGCACAGTGGCAGGCGGAATAGGGAAAACCGTACAACTTCTCGGCAACAAAGTCTCAAGCCCGACGATCAAAAAAGTAGTGCAATTTACGGCTGACGGTTTGTCTCGTTTCGAGACTGCTGCAGGATACTTCAAATCAAGCCTTACAACTCCAGGCTCCGTTCAGGACATACTAAGAGCACGGGAGGCAGCACCTGAAGCCATGAAAGCTGCAATAACAGTTGGCCTTACTGCTTACACGATCATCGGCAAAGCTGACAATGTAGCCGATGCCAAAAATGGTCTTGAAAACGCACCATGGGTAGTTCGGAAAGAATAGGATCTCAGCATGATGCGTATTACTCAAATATTGCGTAACTGGCAGTTGGCTCAGTGGAGTCCGCTATATTCCCCTGCGGCATATGGCGACAGGTTCTCAGAGAATACGCAAGCTTGGATCAACAAGAAAAAAAGGAGCGTCGACCCAGATAATGCGGCAATAAACTCACTAACAATAGCCTACGAAAGATATATAGAAAGGCATGATCATGTAAAACTTGCGACTTTTTTAAGCATTGTCTTTCTGACACTATGGTTCGGAGAATGGTTAAAGCTGTCCATTGTTGTGCGTGATAGCTACTATGACGAAACAATGCTCCCGCAGATAATTCTTGCATGGGTACTTATGGTTGTTTTTGCGAACACGGTTACTGTTATCGCAATAGGCCTTGAAACGACAAAATCCGTTCTTAGAACCCTGATCAAACTCCCTGCAGCCCTGATTATTGCAACACCGATTAGCCTTATCCCAGCGGCCTTAGTGAACGCGATTATATACAACGGCTCCTTACTACTGCCTCACCCACAAAATTTATATTTTGTTTTTGGTCATGCAAAGAACGGCAAGGCAATATTTTACTATTCTCTTTTCCGCGATGAAGGCATAGTCGATTCGCTTGTTAGCACAAGCAGGACAATGAAAGCACGACCTTTTGTGACTCAATGCAGTGCTATGATTCTATTCGCAGATTACATGGTTGTCGCGCCAATATATTTGATATGCGGAATTTTCACGATGTTCCCACTGATTTGGATCGACCGCCATCCAGGGGGTATATTTTTCGAAGCTGCTCTTTATCTTTATATTGCGATGGGGCATTACACGATCTATGCCATGGCAAGGCAGTTCCACTATACCCACGAAGGCTTCCAGCAGATCCTTGCCTTGCGTGAGAAAGGCAAAGAAGTTCCTGACAAATCCGAGGCCGAGGCCGTCATGAAGATGACTTTCAAGCCTGACGAGCCTATTGACAACAAGATTGCCCATGATGTCTTGAACTACAAACTGGGTATCGACAGCCCCTTCTATCTGCATGGACCCATCAAGCCCATTGAAGGGCTGGACCATGGCGGCTTCTGGGATAATTTCTACTATGGGCGCGTTCCTCCCCTGAAAAAAGAAGAGGCGGCTGCTTGCTGATGATTGGGAAACCTTCTCGTGGTCGACGGCATGTATCTGCCTACTTCTTGGAGGGGAACTCAGACCCAAGTCATCCACTCAAAGGACAGGTGCTTCCCATCCTGTTGGAAGGGTTGGCACTGTACGGCGAGGCGCTTGGTTGTTCGTACATTCGACTGATTCAGCCGGTTAGTGGCTTGATTTCGCGCTACGAACAAGCTGGATTCACGGTTACAACCGACAAGATTCATCGCATATACTGCGAGAAACCCCTGAAAAGGAGCTAAACATGGCAGCAGTCTTGGAAAGAACAGCCCCTCCGCAAGCCACTGCGTTTGTGCGGGATGCTGTTGCTCGTATGCAAGCCGCTCCGCGCTTCTTCAGTCAGGAAGAGTGGAATGCACTTGCGTCGTATGGTGGCCCTGTTGTTTCTGGCGACCCTGAAGGTCGTATCCCGGACAACCTGGAAGCAGACGACAACGAGTAAATACTCTATGCAATCTCAAACCCCCGCGCAGTTCTGCTGCCGGGGGTTTTTCACGTCTACGGGATGCGGTTCAAACGGGCTACAATCCGCACCTTGGGGTATCCGAAACCCAAAAAGCGCTGTCGATGATCTGCGTCGGCAGACAGAGATCGACCTGCCCAGGTCGGTGCGGGGGGGGGGGCGACGCGTCTATACCGATTCCTCTGGGGACTGGTTCGACCCTGCCAAGCGCGCCTTGCTCGTCTCGATCGCCTCAGTGAGCTTCAGATTTCTCTCCAACAAGTCCTCGATCTGCGCCTTCTGGGCTTCACGGACCATCCGGATTTCGGTTCGCAGACCCGCAAGTTCGAGATCACGCTCGTGGGCGAGGGCACGGAAACGCTCGATCGCCTCGTTAGCAGTCTTGAGTTGGGTGCGCATCGCGTCGACCTCGACCAGCGAGCGACGCTCGAGATCCCGGTAGTGTTCATCGGCACGCGTCATCGCACGCTGATGATCGGCCGCCTGTTGTGTTGCGGCCTCTCGCACCAACTTCACCTGCGCTTCAAAGTCTTCCCGCTGGTAGGTGAGTGCGCGTTCGTGCGCAGCCTTGGCCCTGGCCATCTCCTCGAGCAGGTCCTGTTCGCGCTTCTGAATGTGTCGGCGCAACTCGTCAAGGTCACGACGCAGCCCCTCGATCTCTTTTTCAGCCTCGGTGAGCAGGGTGGTGCGGTGTGACAACTCCAGGCGCAGATCGACATTGTCCTGTTCGGACTTTGACGCTGCGGCCTTGACTTGCCCCAGCTCAGACAACGCCGATTCGAGCTTGTCCTTCATCTCGGCGCGGATCGCCTCATGGGTCTCGCGCTCTTTCACGAACTGGCTATCGGCTTCGACCGACGCGGTCTCCCAGAACGCCTCCATGGCCTTCACGACCGTATCGGGCAGGGCAGGGATCACGCGACGGCGTGCGTACTGGGTGAAGACGAACTCGTACCAGGCGTTCACATCCTTCTGGACGTCGGTGTCCGAGCCACGGGGGTAGTGCATCTTCACCGACCGCAGCGAGGGTTTCATTCCCTGTGCGGACAGTTGATCGCAGACTTCCCAGACGGC
>Ga0209066_10004576_pt1 | contig 14946 bp, 7 predicted proteins | sample All_14_2_FD_187198 | JGI IMG/M metagenome (GOLD analysis project Ga0209066, IMG submission 187198) | Freshwater microbial communities in response to fracking from Pennsylvania, USA - Allegheny Zone_MetaG_DW_15 (SPAdes) (version 2) ...
CTGGAAAACAACGGGATGTCCGGAAACGGCACCCTGCAGGATGGAGCCTGGGTGAGCTGGTCGGCGATGTTCAGCAAGGCCGCTGACCCGGATAAACCCCGGAAACAGGATCCGGTTCCTGCGTCTCCGGTACTTGGAGACGTGACCTATCCTTTCACTGCTTTTGGCTGGAAAGAAAAACCACGCCCACAAACGGTGCTGATTCAAAACACAACGGTCTGGACGGGTGAAAAAGACGGTATTCTGACCAATACAGATGTGCTCATCTCCAACGGCAAGATCCAGAAAATCGGCCGCAAACTGCCGGTGCAGGACAATGCAATCCTGATCAACGGGGAAGGCAAACACCTGACCGCCGGTATCATTGATGAGCACTCCCACATCGCAGCGACCCGGAGCATCAACGAGGGTACTCAGGAGTCCTCTGCAGAAGTGCGCGTCGGCGATGTCATTGATTCTGAGGATGTGGACATTTATCGCCAATTGGCTGGAGGGGTCACCAGCAGCCATATTCTGCACGGTTCCGCCAATCCGATTGGGGGGCAAACCCAATTGCTCAAACTTCGCTGGGGCTATGCGCCAGAGGAAATGAAGTTCCAGAACTGGCCCGGATTCATCAAATTTGCCCTCGGGGAGAATGTGAAACAAAGCAACTGGGGCCGGGAAGGCGGGAGCCGGTATCCGCAGACCCGGATGGGCGTAGAACAGGTGTATGTGGATTACTTTGCCCGTGCTCAGGAATACAGTCGCCTGAAAGCTTCCGGCAAACCCTTCCGCAAGGATCTTGAACTCGAAGCGCTGGCCGAGATCCTGGAGGCTAAACGATTCATTACCTGCCACTCCTATGTTCAATCCGAAATCACCATGCTGATGCGGGTAGCAGAACAATACAAGTTCAAGGTGAATACGTTCACTCACATTCTGGAAGGCTACAAGGTGGCCGATAAAATGGCCAAACACGGGGCAGGCGGTTCGTCTTTTTCCGATTGGTGGGCCTACAAATTTGAGGTGTACGAGGCTATTCCGCAAAATGCCAAGATCATGGCTGACCGCGGCATCACCGTTGCCATCAATTCGGACGATGCTGAAATGGCCCGCCGACTCAACCAGGAAGCGGCTAAATCAGTGATGTATGCAGGCATGAAAGAACACGATGCCTGGAAAATGGTCACCATCAATCCTGCTAAATTACTCCATGTGGACGACCGTACGGGCAGTATCAAGGCTGGTAAAGACGCGGATGTGGTACTTTGGAACGATCACCCGCTTTCCGTGTATGCCAGCGCCGAAAAAACCTGGGTAGATGGCATCCTGTTCTTTGACCGGCAGGAAGATCTGAAACTCCAGGAGGCTGTGCAAAAAGAACGCGCACGCCTTATTCAGAAACTTCAGACGGAGAAAAAAGGCGGCGAAGGCGGGGAAAAACCTTCCCGTCCCAAAGGGCATTACCATTGCGACAGCGAGGAGGATGAGGGCTAAGTAAATTTTGGCATGCTGCAAGATCGAGACCTGCAGGTTTGAACCATTGCACCCTGAATAGGTTTCCGAAAGTTCATCGTTCTAAAAATGCATCAATTCTTCTCTTCCCGACCCACCCGCCTCTGGACCATCATGGCCGGTTTTTTTGTGGCCAATGCGCTGGTAGCGGAGTTTATGGGGGTAAAACTTTTTTCACTGGAAAAAACGTTTGGTTTTCAGCCTGTTGACTGGAATCTGCTGGGACAAAGTGGCTTGTCATTTACCCTGACAGCCGGGGTATTGCTTTGGCCGATTGTGTTCGTGATGACCGATTTAATGAACGAGTACTTCGGTCCACGCGGGGTGCGGATCATTTCGTACCTGACGGCCGGCCTGATCGCTTATGGTTTCCTGATGCTGTTTTTCGCAATGGGGCTGGAACCGGCCGACTGGTGGCGCACTTCGCACATTAAACCAAGTCTTTCCCCGGAAGAGCAGGCCGCTTTGCGGCTGCAGGTCGGTGATTACAACGCGGCCTATGGGGTGGTATTTGGACAAAGCCTTTGGATAATTATTGGTTCATTGTTCGCTTTTCTCATCTCGCAAGTTGTAGATGTGGCGGTGTTTCACCGGATAAAAGCGCGGACAGGAGAAAGTAAACTCTGGCTGCGCTCCACAGGAAGCACCCTGGTCTCTCAATTTTTGGACAGTTTTGTGGTGGTCTTTATTGCGCTTTATATTGGACAGCAGTTGCCGTTCGTGCAGGTACTGGCAATCAGCATCATGAGTTATTTGTACAAAGGCATCGTAGCCTTGGTCATGACCCCGGTGATTTATTGGGTGCATCATGCGATTGATCGGTATTTAGGTCCGGATCTGGCTGCAGAAATGAAGCGGGTTGCTCAATCGGGAAAGGGCTAAAAACGACCAATCCTACGCTTCCATCCGCCAAGGTTCTTCGATAACAGGTGCAGCTTCCTACCTTCGCGCCTCAATTTTTATGTTATGAAATCCGCTTTATTAACCGCCTTCCTGTTGTTTGTAACCTGCTCTTTGTCAGCCCAGTACAACGCTGATAAGTACCAGTTGCGCATTCAGAAATCCGGCGTGCCGATTGAGCTGGACGGTGCGCTGAACGAGACCGCCTGGCAAACCGGAGATCAAAAAGCGGATCATTTTATCCTTTGTTTCCCAAACGATACGGCCTATAGTCCATGGGCCACTGAAGCACGCCTTACCTTCGACGACCGCAACCTGTATATTGGGATCATATGCCGTGAACGCCGCTCGGATTATACCGTGCAAAGCCTGCGCAGGGATTTTGGTGGAGGGACCACGGATGTCATCAATGTGATGTTCGATCCCAGCAAGGATGGTTTGAATGGATTCATTTTCAGTGTGAGTCCGCTCAATGTTCAGCGCGAGGGACTTATCTCCAGCGGGGAGGCCATGGCCGTCGAATGGGACAATAAATGGTCTTCTGCGGTGCAGAACTTCGACGATTATTGGACCGTGGAAATTGCCATTCCCTTCAAGACCCTGCGGTACAACGTCTCGGATGGGGAAAATTCCTGGGGACTTCAGTTTATCCGAACTAAAGTTAAAGACTTTGAGTCGAGCGTATGGGCGCCAGTCCCCTTCCAGTTTTCAAATACCAACCTGTCCTTTGTCGGAAGGCTTATTTGGGACACCCCACCACCCAGGCCGGGCGCCAATATCAGCCTCATTCCGTATTCCATTGGCGGGGCCTCGCTGGATTACCTGCGGGATCCCAATACCCTGGAGGTTCGGGAAAAAAAGCAGGACTGGACCGGCGGACTCGGTGGAGACGCAAAGATCGGACTCACTCCGGGCCTGAACCTGGACCTCACGCTGAACCCCGATTTTAGTCAGGTGGAAGTGGACCGACAGGTGCCGAATCTCAGCCGTTTTGAGTTGTTTTTTCCGGAAACTCGGCAATTTTTTCTCGAAAATCGGGATCTCTTTGCCATGTACGGATTCCCGGATACCCGGCCGTTTTTCTCCCGGCGTATTGGTCTGGCCTATAATCCGGTGCGCGGCCAAAACGAAAAAGTACCCATCCTGGCCGGCGCCCGATTGAGTGGAAAACTCAGCGATGGCCTACGGGTGGGCCTGCTCAACATGCAGACCAAGCGGAAAGACTGGGATGAAAACTCCGTGCTTCCTGCGGCCAATTTCAGTGTGGCTACCCTCCAGCAAAAGGTGCATGCAAGAAGCACCATTAGCGGTGTTTTTGTGAACAAACAGAATTTTGTGGCAGATCTGAATGAAGTGCAAAAAGGGAACTGGCAGCCCTGGAACCGGGTGGCCGGACTGGAGTACAACCTTTATTCGCAGGATAACCGCTGGGAAGGAGAGGCGTATTACCACCGGTCCTTTTCGCCTGATCCGAAACAAAGAGGATCCACCGCTGCTGCATTTCTCGGCTATCGCGACCGAAATATCAGTACCAACTTCGGCTATTGGCGGGTGGACTCCACGTATTATGCCGAAGCGGGTTTTGTACCAAGAACCGGGGTGCAGGGACTTTACCCTGGTATTGCTTTCCGGTATTATCCCCAGGAGGGTTGGGCCGCAAAGCACGTCACGAACTTTAGTTTTGGCACAGACGGTTCCATCACACTGGGGCTGGACGGGAAAAATACGGACCGGAATGTGTCGCTCTATTCCAAAATGAATTTCGTGGATCAAACGGTTTTGAATGTCGCTGTGTTCAATAGCTACACCTATCTGTTTGCACCTTTTGATCCCAGTAATACCGGAAAAACACCGCTTCCGGTGGATGGCTACAACAATTATGGCGTGCTTGCCCGGTATGCCAGCGGCACCTCCACAGATCTTCAGGGCAGTTTCGGGGTAGATTACCGGGGCTTTTTTAATGGGACCCTGTTCAGCAGCGATGGCCAGTTGTCCTACCGCTGGCAGCCCGTGGGTCGCTTCTCGATGCAGTATAGTTATAATCGGATCCGATTGCCGGAACCTTATGCCTCTGCCGATTTTTGGCTGATCGGACCGCGGGTAGAATTGTCTTTCCGCCGCGATCTGTTCCTCAGCGCTTTTATGCAATACAACACACAGGCTAATAATTTCAACCTTAATGCCCGGGTACAGTGGCGTTTTGCGCCGGTTTCGGACGTTTTTCTGGTGTACACGGACAATACCTTTGCCGAGCCGATCCAGGACTCCCCGATCCGGGTCTTTTCTCCTAAAAATAAGGCCGTAGTGCTTAAAGTAGTTTATTGGCTGAATCTCTGAGCCGGACTCCTGTATTCAGGCCTTGTTGAGAAAGCCATAACCCACAGCTATACCTGGCTCTGTTTTTTAAATTAACGGATTGCCAGATCAAGTTCAAGGGCTTTAAATCCAGCATTTTATAAATATGAACCAACGTCTCGCCCATATCGCCCTCGTCGTACAAGATTACGATGAGGCTATTGCGTTTTACACCCAAAAACTGGGCTTTGAACTCCTGGAAGATACTGCCCTCAGCGAAACCAAACGCTGGGTACTCGTAAAGCCAAGAGGTGCTGGAGATTGTTGCCTGTTGCTTGCACAGGCGGCCACGGACGAACAAGGTTCCCGGGTGGGAAACCAGACCGGGGGGCGCGTTTTCCTTTTCCTGCACACCGACGATTTTTGGCGCGACTACCATAAGCTGGTTGAAAACGAGGTTGTTTTTGTCCGTGAGCCCGCTGTGGAGGCTTACGGGACAGTTGCGGTTTTTAAGGATTTGTATGGCAACCTGTGGGATTTGATCGGGCGAGCGGGATAAAGTTGCCTGCTTTTTGGGCAATTCGGGTTTAAAATTCTCCCTACGTTTGCATATAATGTTGCTTTAATCAAGTCAAAAAGATGAAAAAACTGATTTTTTCCCTACTGCTTCTTAGCCTTTTGGCGTCCTGTTCCACCAGTAAAAAAAATGTTCAGGGGGATGCCTGGATGTTTGATTCCATCCAGCGCCTCGATAAACATAATCCGCTTATGGGACCGGATAAACGCGCCATATTTGATTGCCCCATGCGCAAAAAAGTAGTAAAATGGGAAGAAAAGGCGGTTTTCAATCCTACGGCAGTGATCAAAGACCGTCGGGTCTGGTTGCTCTACCGGGCACAGGATGAACGCGGCACTTCACGCATCGGAATTGCCAATAGCCGCAACGGACTTGGTTTTAAGCAATTCGAACAGCCCGTGCTGCACCCGGACAACGATGCATTGAAAGACCTGGAATGGGAGGGCGGTTGTGAGGATCCGCGCGTGGTGCGCCGTTCAGATGGGTTATATATCATGACTTACACAGCCTACGATAATCAGATCGCCCGGCTTTGTGTTGCCTCTTCGCGGGATCTGCTGCACTGGAAAAAACACGGCCAGGTACTCACAGAACGCAAATACCGAGACCTCTGGTCTAAATCCGGGGCCATTGTCTGCGAACGCAAAGGGAATCAGGTCAACGCCAAAAAGATCAACGGGAAATATTGGATGTACTGGGGCGACACCGATCTGTACATGGCCTCCTCAGACGACCTTATTTCCTGGAAACCGTTGGAGGATAATAAAGGTAAACTGACCCGCGTCCTGATGCCCCGCCCCGGTTTTTTCGACAGTCGCACCGTGGAGCCGGGCCCATTTGCGTTGATCCAGAAAAAGGGGATTGTACTGCTTTATAACAGTTCCAACAGTGCCAGTAGCGGCGACAAAACACTCGGTGCAGGAACCTTTTCTGTGGGTCAGGCCCTGTTTTCCGCTAAAAAACCCTGGGAGTTAAGTGCCCGCTCCGAAAATTACCTCCTTACCGCCGAGCAAGATTTTGAACGCCTTGGCGAGGCGCCGAATGTATGTATTTTGGAAGGCATGGTATGGTTGAACAGACGCTGGTTGCTTTATTACGGCGCCGGGGGATCGAGGGTTGGGGTTGCAGAAATGAAGCCGTGAGGCCGATCCGGGCTCAGTTCCGCGAACCATGAACCGGGATGAATTAAAACCATCGAAACAGCGCAATACCTGCCCCGGCCTGTCCATTGGTCGAAAAAAACCTTCCCACCCGCAACCATCCGTCCAATTTGCTGTCCGCTTCGGGCACAATTCAACGCTAACAGTATTGGTTTTTTTAATCAACACAGTTCGTTCTCCCAGGTTTTCGGGGCAAGGCTGCTTTAAATGCTTTGACCCTTAAACACAGGCCTGTACGAATCCTGTACGCTGTTTGCTTACCAATGTTAACAATATTTCATCATGAGAATCCTATTCACCCTCTTGTGGCTCAGCGCCACACTCACCCTTTCTGCTCAAACAGCCAGTATTCGCGGGCAATTACAAACCGCTGGCGCTGAGGCAGTTGGTTTTGCCAATATTGGTCTTTACAACGCTGCAGACAGTAGTCTCTACAAAGCAGGTACCAGCGACGAAGCGGGTATTTTTAACTTAATAGGTCTTGGAGCAGGTCTTTACTACCTGAAGGCGGTTGGGATTGGGGTGGGCAGTTTCCAGCAATCAGGCATCCAGTTGCAGGAGAACCAGGCATTGGATCTGGGCGTGCTCTCCATCACCGATAAATCCATCAAACTGGAGGAATTGACCGTCACGGCCTCGCGGGTCATGGTCGAGATCAAACCTGACCGCACCGTGTTCAACGTGGAGGGCACCATTAACAGTGCAGGTTCTGATGCCATCACCTTGTTGCGAAAAGCGCCCAGCGTGACCGTGGATAACAACGATAACATAAGTGTCCTGGGGCGTGCCGGAGTACTGCTGTATGTGGATGGAAAACGCCTGCCACTTACCGGCGAGGACCTCACAACCTACCTTCAGAATCTGCCCGCGGAACAGATCGACCGCATCGAGATCATTACCAATCCGGGGTCGAAATACGAGGCGGAAGGCAATGCCGGCATCATTGATATTCGCCTGAAAAGAGATAAAAATCTGGGCGCCAATGGGTCTGTAAATGCGACCTATAGTCAGGGATTCTACCACAGAGCCAACCTCAGTGGCAGTGGAAATTATCGCAACAAACGCTTCAATGCCTTCGGAAACGCGGGGCTGGGCGATGGGGGAGGATTCAACAACATGAATTTTCTCAGTTATCTCAATGGCCTGGAGCAGGACGAGATCAACAACCGCCGGAATACCTGGGACAATTATAACTATCGGGTTGGGGCTGATTTTTTCCTGGGCAATAAGCACACTTTTGGCTTCCTGGTAGGCGGTACCCAAAACGATCGCCTTAGTCGGGGATACAACCGGATCACCCTGGCGCAGGCCAGCTCCCCCGAGCTGATCGACAGTATTCTGGTAGCCAACACAACCGATAACAACCGGCGTCAGCAGCAGACCTATAACCTTAATTACCGCTTTGACAATACCAAAGGCCGTAGCCTGAACGTGGATTTCGATTACGGCAATTATCAGAACGACAGTAAGCGCTACCAGCCGAACCGCTACTTCAATGCCACCGAAGATGCGGTGCTCACGGAAATAATTAACAGCTTTGACACCCCCAGCGACATTGATATTTTTACGGCGCAGGCAGATTATGAGGATAAACTCTGGGGCGGCACCCTGGGAACCGGCGCAAAATTCAGTCAGGTGGTCTCGGACAACACCTTTTTATTCTATGATGAACCCAACGGAACACCGGTGCGGAACGACAAACGTTCCAACCTGTTTAAATATGACGAAAAAGTCTATGCAGGCTATGTCAACTATGCCCGTAAACTGGGCAAAAAATGGAATTTTTCCGCCGGCCTTCGTGCCGAACAAACCGATGCCAGCGGGGATCTCCAGGCTTTTTTGCCTGAGCTGGAGGAGCCCCCTGTTTTGCTCAACTATCTGAGCTGGTTCCCAAATGCAGGGTTGACCTGGGACCTTGCCCCGAAACACAGCCTTGCCCTGAATGGTGGGCGCCGGATCAATCGCCCGGACTACAACGTGCTCAATCCCTTTAACAACCAGATCAGCCAGCTCTCCTACGAAAAAGGCAATCCCTTCCTTCGGCCGGAGATCGTGAACAATGTGGAACTGGGCTACACCCTGGCCTATCGCTACAATTTCAAACTGGCCTACAGCCGCACTACGGATCAGATCACCCGCCTGATCGCTCCGGATGAGGAAGATCCCCGGGCCGGATTTATTACCTGGGCGAACCTTGCTGACCAAACCGTATTCAGTTTGAATGTCAGCGCACCTGTGCAACTTTTTAAATGGTGGAATGCTTATTTCAATCTCAGCGGATCCCACCTGGACAACCAGGCGGATTACGGCGATGGTGGGGTGGTGGATGTTCAGGCTTTTAGTTATTCCATTTTTCAACAACACACCTTTGATCTGCCCCTGGGCATAAAGGGGGAGATTTCCGGCTATTTTTCCGGTCCAGGCGTATGGGGTGGGGTGTTCATTTACGAAACCAGCTGGAGTCTGAACATGGGCTTGCAACGTAAGTTCCTGCGGGATCGTTTGAATGTACGTCTCGCCGCCGATGATCTCTTCTATGAAACAGGCTGGGATGGGTATTCAGATTTCAATGGCCTGCTTTCTTATGGTGGGGGCCGCTGGGACAGTCGCCGGATTAGCCTGAGTTTGGGATACCGTTTTGGCAACGATAACGTGAAATCCCGCAAGCGCAATACCGGCCTCGAAACCGAGGCTGGCCGGGTTGGGGGAGAATAGGTCTGCCCCCTTGTGTTGAACGCTTTTTACCGCAAGACCAGCTCGGGGTTCTTGCGGTAAAAAGCATCCGGTTCGGACCATAAAAAAGCCCCGCCGGTCACTTTTACCGACGGAGCTGAGCGAAAGTTTACACTTTTATTTGAATTCAGGACGCTTAACGCTGCCCTTTCATAAGTCTTTGAGTACTAACACTCTGACCGTTTGCCAGGCGCACGATCAGGATACCATCTGGCAGGCCGTCCAGGTTCAGATCCAGCTGACGGGCGCCTTTTGCAACGTTTTGACGCAGCAGGGTGCGACCGGCCAAATCCAGCACTTCTAACCAAAGATCTTCTTCGGCTTCAAGGCTGAATACTACCTGGGCAAAGTTGGTAGCCGGGTTTGGCTGCAAAGTCCATGCAGCACCCCCCAACGGTTCGTGAGTGGAAACGATTTGTACAAATATGCAGGTTGAGGTGGCGGTGCAGCCATTTTCAGTCACCACGACAGCATAGTTGCCGCTTGTAGCCGGGCTGAATGAACTGCCGGTTGCTCCTGAAATGGGCTGATTGGTCGCGCAATCGATCCACTGATAACTTGCATTGGCGGCCGAAGCGGTGAGGGTGTTTCCCTGAACGGTCACGTTCACATTAACGAGGTGAACCAAAAGCGTGAGCGTTACAGTGGAGTCGCAGCCGGCCACCGTTTGGAATATGGCCGTATAGGTGCCAGGATCTGTGAGTAATTCACCATTGAAAAGGTAGGACTCTCCGGCGCAAATGGTTTCGATTCCAAAAGTCTGTGGACTCGGGTTCACGGTGAGTGTCAGCACAATGATAGAGTCGCAGCCCAGCGTTGAAGACAAGGCGGCCGAATAAGTACCAGCGGCTGTCAGGCTTGTACCATAGAAATCATAAGCCTCTCCTGCACAGATAGCACCGGTAAGGTTGGTGGGTGGGATGGCCTCAAAAATAGTCAGGAAGAGCGTCTCAATCGAGTCGCAGCCATTGGCAGCAGCGCCCTCGTAAATGGCCTGGTAAGTTCCGCTTTGAGTCAGAATAATTCCGTTGAATTCATAGGTTCCACCATCACAAACGGACACTGCAAACGAGCTTTCTGCAGTTGGCAAAACGGTAAGATCGAGCGTAATGATTGAATCACAGCCATTTACACCTTGTAGTATAGCAGAGTAAATACCTTGCACAGAAACCTCCTGCCCTTCAAAATCATACGTTTGATTGCTGCAGATCGTGGCAGACAGAGGAGTGCTTTGCGTTGGAAGTACGTTCAGGGTGAGGACAACGGTCGAATCGCAGCCATTTGCGCCGGTTAGTACGGCCGTGTAGGTACCTGCATCGTTGAGTACAAGCCCGTTGAAAGCATAGGTTTCATTGGCACAGATCGTGGCTTCAAGCACAGAACCCTGGACTGGTAATACGGTCAGATTCAGGATTGCAGTTGAGTCGCAGCCATTGGCGCCTGTAAGAAGGGCCGTGTATTGGCCACTGGTGTTCAATTCAAGTCCATTAAAGGAATAAGTCTCACCTTCACAAATGCTGATCTCGTTGATGCTTTCGCTCAATGGCAGGATACTGAGCGCCAGATTTACCAAAGAGTCGCAGTCACCCTGGGCGGTCAACAGCTGCGAATAGTTGCCGGCAACGGTCAGGGTGTCATTGCCAAAAATATACGATTCCCCGACACAGATAGCAACCTGCAAGTTGGTTTCAAAAGAGCCCACAAATTCCAGCACCAGGGTGGCGATGGAGTCACAACCATTGAACCCGGTAAAGGTATAATTGTAGATCCCCGAAGTACTCAGCGTATCTCCGTTGAAAACAAACGAAGCGCCTTCACAAAGTGAAACACCGGTCAATGAGGTGGCGATGGGGCGAACATTCAGGTTTATGGTCACGATTGAATCACATCCATTCGCTGCAGCAAAAATGAAATCATACGCGCCTTCAACCACCAGCGAATCACCCTGGTACTCAAAGAAATCTCCCTGGCAGATGCTTGCGCTCAGGGTCGTTTTTGACACCGGAAGTACCGTCAGTCGGATGGTTACGGTACTATCGCAGCCCAGCTCGCTGTCAAAAATGAAATCATAATCCCCTGCAGTGGTCAGGGAGGTGCCAAAGTACACATAAGAACTCCCTTCACAGATGGTAGGGGTGATCAGGGTGTTTTGTGTTGGCAGAATATTCAGGGTGAGTACCACGGTAGAGTCACAGCCATTTACTCCGGTCAGTACGGCGGTGTATATGCCGGCAGCACTGAGTTCATTCCCCTGGAAAAGATAGGTTTCGTAGGAACAAATGGATGCTTCGAGGGCGGTATTTTGTTGTGGTAAAAGTTCCAGGTTCAGGGTTACGATGCTGTCGCAGCCATTAGAGCCAGGGTAGGTGGCGGTGTAGGTTCCGGCACTGCTCAAGGTATCGCCGTTGTAAACGTAGGCATCCCCGGTACAAATGGTGGCTTCGAGGTTGGTTTCCTGAACCGGCAATACCGTCAGGGTCAGGGTTACCGTGCTGTCACAGCCATTGACACTTTCAAAAATATAGGTGTAAATGCCTCCATCGGCCAGGAGATTGCCGTTGAAATCATAGGTATCGCCATTGCAGATGGTGGCTTCCAGGGCTGTTTCGAAGACGGGCAAAACATTCAGGGTAAACGTGACCGTTGAGTCACAGCCATTTGCCGCGTCAAGTACAAAGGTGTAAACCCCTGCGTCTGTCAGAATCTGACCGTGGAAATCATATGGATCGCCGGCACAAATAGTGGCAGAGCCAGCGCCGACCGCATTGGGAAGGACATGAAGGGTAAAGGTGATGGTGGAGTCACATCCGCCCTGTGCCTGATATTCATAGGTATAAACCCCTTCAAACTCCAGGAAATCTCCATCAAAAATGAATACTTCTCCATCACAGATCGTGGCTTCCAGCTGGATGTCGAAAAAATCTGCGAGGGTCAAATTGACCACAACGGTAGAGTCGCAGCCGTTAGAGCCGGTAAAAAGATATTCGTAACTGCCACTTTGTGTCAGCGTATCGCCATCGTAGGAATAAAATGAACCACTGCAGATACTGACATTCAATTCACTGGAGGTGGTTGGGAGCACCCGGAGGGTCAGGGTAATAATGGAATCGCAACCGCCTGAAGCGGTCAGGCTATCCGTATAAATACCTTCTAAACTAAGGGTGTCTCCTGCAAAATGGTAGCTGGAGCCGGGACAAATGGAGGCCTCCAATGCGGTTTCAAAATAGGATACCAGGTTCAACTTGAGGGTCACGATGGAATCACAGCCATTAGCAGAGGTCAAAACCGCAGCATATTCTCCACTGACAGAGAGCGTGTCGCCCTGAAATACATAGGTTGAGCCATCGCAAAGCGCTACAGATAAAGAGGTATGGACAGGAGGCAATACTGCCAGCTGGAGCGTAATGATCGAATCGCAGCCGTTAGCGGCCGCGTAAGTAGCGGTGTAAGTTCCAGTCTGGGTCAGATCCTGTCCTTCAAAGGAAAAACTCTCCCCTTCACAAATCGTTGCGGTGAGGGAAGTCAGGGAAAGGGGTAGGACACTCAATTGCAGGGTCACCGTTGAGTCGGAGCCGTCTGCTGCAATGAAAGTTGCTACATATTCGCCGGGGGTGTTCAGGACCTCACCGTCAAAAAGATAGGTTTCATTGGCACAGATACTGGCCACAATAAGGGTGTCACTTAGGACTCCGGTTTCCGGGCCATAGGTTGTAATAGCACGCGCCTCAAGGCCGGAAACCCAGGCAAAGGTGCACATCAGGAGACAATAATGCGTCAGGGACTTCAGTCTGGAGGATCCAGATCTCCAAAGGGGCAAGGGGTACACAGGTGTAGTTAGTCGAAACATAACAGATTAAATAAATTTGAAAAATGGTTGGGAATAAGCATTGTACGCCTTGCCCTTAAAGGAGCAGGGAGCACAAGGATAAGTCCACAAATCTCCCTTGCTTCGCAGGGGGCTAGATTAAACAGGCATTAAAAGAAAATTAAAATGTCCTCCCGGATTAGTGCAAGGGAAGATGGAGGGTGAATTGGCTGCCATGTCCTGGTTTGGATTCCAGGGAAATACTCCCCTGGTGGAATTGGACGATCCGTTGGCAAAGGGCCAGCCCTATCCCATGACCGGGAATGCTGGAGGTCGCGTGTTTTCCCCGAAAAAATGGCGTGAAGATCAATTTTTGTTCTTCTGGTCCGATTCCTTCTCCATGGTCTTTGAAGGAGATGTGGATGAAGTTGTTTCCTTGTCCGATCCGGATGTTGACCGTATGGTCTTTGGAAAATTTGCAGGCATTGTCCATAATATTGAGAAATGCCGTTTTCAGCAGATGTTCATTGCCTTTGATTGAAAGTGCGGACTCTTCCTCCGGGAAAACATCATATTCGACTAGAAAATGGTAGTTGGGCTGCGCTTTTCGGAGTTCATTCTGGGCAGCAAACAGGATCTCATCCACCCGGACCTGCGTAAAAAGCAGTCGTTGTTTGTCGATATCTGACTGTGCGAGTAAAAGCAGGCCGTTTGTCAGGGCCACCAGGGTTTGGGTGTCTTCTAAAAGCGACCGGAGGGATTGTTCATATTCAGCTTCAGTCCGCCTTTTTTCAAGCATCATCTGGAGCTGGCTGGTAATGGAGGCCAGCGGGTTGCGCAACTCATGAGAGGCGCTGCTCACAAACTGCTGCTGCATCCCAAAGGCTGTTTCCAGCCGGTGCAACATGTTGTTGAAGTTTTTACCCAGCTGCGCAATCTCATCTTTCCCATTGCCCTCACTCACCCGACGATTAAGGTTCCCTTCCCCGATATTGGCGATCTCTTCATTGATCCGAACCAGCGGTTGGAGCGCCTGGCCGGCAAAAAGATATCCGGAGCATACAATGAGCATCACCCCAAGCAAAAAGCCCGTTATGAGTACATTCCTAAGGTTTTGAAGTTTGCTGCGCCCATACCGGTCATAGGCGGATGAAATCACAACAAATTCACCCTGGGGACTGGCATAAGTCATCCCTACGTGTTCTATGTCATCCACTACATACTCTAATTTGCCTGTTTGACGAATTTCCTGCAATAATTTGGGGGTAAACCGGCTCTTCAGGTTGTCCAGGCTGGAGTACACCAGGCTGTCCACTTGGTTGAAGACCAGGACTTCCTCCTGAAACAAGGCGTGGATTGAATTCTGATCAATGATGTGCAACAATTCCTTGTCCACTTCTTTTACCGTCACAAAAAGCCGGGCGGTCGTGATCCCCCGGCTTTCCAGTCTGGAAAAAAATTCCTCCCGCCGGTAGTTTTCAGACAAGGAATAAACCCCAATGCAGAAAACAGTCAGAATGGTGGCAACAATGGCTGAAAAAATAAAGGCAAGTTTGGTCCGGATATTCATGCAGGAGGGAGCGCATTGAGGAAATAGCCAAGTCCTTGTTTGGTATGAATGAGTTTGGGCTCAAACAAGCGATCAATTTTTTTGCGTAAAAAATTGATGTACACTTCCACCACATTCGTTCCGGTATCAAAATTTACATCCCAAACGGCTTCCACGATCTCATGTCTGGAAGCAACCCGTCCGTTCAGTCGCACGAGGTATTCGAGCAGGGAATATTCCTTGGCCGTCAGGTCAATGGGCTTTCCGGAACGGGACACCGTTTTAAATCCCGTGTTGATTTCCAGGTCGGCGATCCGGAGTATTTCAAACTGCTTTTCTCCCTGGGAATGGGGCGATTTTTTTAAAAGGTTGCGCATCCTTGCCAGCAGTTCCCTGAAATCAAAGGGTTTGACCAGATAGTCGTCGGCGC
>Ga0209066_10004577_pt1 | contig 14946 bp, 14 predicted proteins | sample All_14_2_FD_187198 | JGI IMG/M metagenome (GOLD analysis project Ga0209066, IMG submission 187198) | Freshwater microbial communities in response to fracking from Pennsylvania, USA - Allegheny Zone_MetaG_DW_15 (SPAdes) (version 2) ...
GTCTCGCCGTCCTTATCCTGGCTGCGATCAACGCTGTGAATGCTTGAAGGGTTGAAACTCAAAGATCAATTGCCAAAGGCAATTGATTGGGGAAGCTTTTGCTTGACAGATGGGGAAGCCCTTGTAGTAATGTTAGGCTGGGGCGCGAAGGAAAGGTAAGGCAAGTTCGCTCCTGGTGCGTTAGGTTCGAGTGTCCACAAAATTCAGGCAAGCGCCGTTAGTTCGCAGCGCTTCGCTTGTCGATGAGAACCGATGCCAAAAATTCGGTACATGTAGAAATCATTTCCCTACAATCTCTCATTCGCACAACCAGGTCAAGGATTTTTTGAAGTGGGACCTCTTCGTCTGTAACTGTAGTCTTTTTCGGTTGTACTCGAAGCTTGTACCTTCGAGCGACCAATTCGCCTTCATTGCCGGAAGAACTCCAAATGGAATGCATGTACTGATTGCGTTCTTCTTCCATTTTATCGCAGGCAGCAGTCGATGTTTTCAATTTATCGATTAGCTCGCGGATGAACTCCGGTCGCTTATCGGGGTGTGGACTGGTGGGGTAGAGAAACTTTTCAGGCTTTACACGCTCAAGGTGATTTCTCATTAGTTTTGTGCGCCCCTTGAACGGCATTTCACTTAACGCAAGGACGTAATCAAGGTCAATGTCTTCCTCAGGATTGTGGCGTGTGAGGCGTATAAGGCCGAAAGTCACCGATTCTTCGAGAGACTGAAATGCGACCACAACCTTGCCAATCGCCTCGAAGTATTGGGGTGCTAATGTATCGCTGTCATTCATGCTGCGAGATTGGGTAGTGGCGAGGAAGGGGGTAATGTGCGGCCTAACGCCAGAGTTAACCGGCGGCAATGCGAAGCATTGACGTCCGAGTTGAACGACCGGTTAGCCTGGGGCGTGAAGCCTGGTGCCTGGCGGCGGCCTTAGCCTGAAAACCTGCGCAGATGCTTGATGAAAGCATGGGCACAACCTCTGTTTGTATTGTGGGCTGAAGACAGTTTAGGCCAGTGTAGCCAAGCATGAACGTTCTAGGAAGCCGGCGGTGCGCTGGCCGCCCTTCGGACGGACGGCCAACTTGACTGTGGCGAGCGTGTGGCGAGGGCATTCGAGCACTGGATGAGTTGCCAGAAAAGCAGCCTTGCCAAGCTTGGAAGCTCCCGTGTGAACGGTGTCGTCGAAGCGAGATGGCGTTGGCATTCGAAGAATGGACCGAGCCGAAGCGATGCTCAAAAGAAGAGGGCTAACGCCAGAGTTAACCGGCGGCAATGCGAAGCATTGACGTCCGAGTTGAACGACCGGTTAGCCTGGGGCGCGAAGCCTGGTGCCTGGCGGCGGCCTTGGCCTGAAAACCTGCGCAGATGCTTGATGACAGCATGGGCACAACCTCTGTTTGTATTGGAGGGTCAGCCGGGATAAGGCCAGAAATAGCACATAAGCGAAAATCAGCATGAAACCTGATTCTTTATTACATATCCGTCTAAGCGACGAAGGCTTTGATGTCAGGGATGCTGGCCGCCGTCCGTGCTTTGTGCTGCCGCTCTCGCTCGTTGTGCCACCTCTTGGAACAATGCCTCTTTCAACCACGGCTCGCGCGCTCGCTTCAAATCCAGGTGGTAGTTGCCAAACCGCTTGATCGAAGCCGTCATGTAGGGACTGAGGTACTCCACATCGGCTGGGTCGCCATGCTCGCTGGCGTCATGCAGCCCTTGTAGAACGCGCATCATGTCCACGGTGTTTTGCAAAATCACGGCCGAGGCGACCAAGTCAATGTACCGCAGGCGCTTTTGCTGTTCGCTGGGATCGTTTTCCGTGATCACGTCCCCACCGAAGTTCAGCCACTTTGTGAACGCGTGGTATGACTCGATCTTGTTGGTCGTGGCGCTCACCTCCTGGCGCATCTCTTTGTTGGAGATCCACTTCAACAGGTAAATGGTTCTCAGCACGCGGCCCAGCTCGCGCGCAGCGGCAAACAGCCTGTTGTGTCGGCCCTCATGGCTGAGTTTGCGCAGCAGGATCGGCGACGCGATGCGTCCAGCCTGGATCGAGATGGCCACCTGCATCAGGTCTTGCCAGTGATCCTCAATGATTTTCCAGTCAACCGTGTCCGTGAAGAGCCTGTCGATGTGCTTGTAGCGCACGCCCTTGTGTGGGCGATAGAAGCGCAGATTCTTCCAGTTGCGAATGCGTGGCATCAATGTAATGCCGAGCAAATGGGTGAAGGCGAACACCGTCTCAGACTGCCCATGGGTGTCTGAGTACACGGTATCTGCTTGCACAGACAGCCCAGTCTTCATCAGGCCTTCGATGACATAGATGGCCTCCAGTACGCCTGGTGGAATGAAGTGCCGGAAAACCGCGATGTAGTTATCGGCGACGTGCCGATAGGCCACCGCACCCATGCGCTTGTAGCGAAAGTGCATGCCCACCAGCAGGTTCTGATCGTAGAAATCGTATTGGGTGCCATCAGCGGCCACCTTCTTGCCCTCACCCCATATTTTGGGCAGGTCAAGCCGAAGGTACAACTCGGTCAGATCACGGCAGGCATTGTCCAATTGGTCCAGGTTGATGTGGCGCTGGTTGGCATAGGACAACTGGTGAGGCGTCACACCATTGGACAGATGACGGGCGGCCTGCGTCGGACCCAGATTGCACCCCATCGCGAACACGGTCAGCAGGTAGCGCTCACGAGCTTGTTTTAACTTGGGGTCATCACCGGACAGCGGTCCGAAGTGGCGGGTATAGCCTGTCCAATGCTCGATGTTGGCCAGGATGTCCAACAGGTTGCGCGTCGGTGTGCGGCTCTCAATGGTCGCTTGCAGCGCAACAGCCGATGCGGGTATCATCAGCTCTCGCTGAAGGTTCGTACCTCCGGCCCGACTTATCTCCCTGAGTCGGTGGTGTACCGTCTGACAGCGATACACTTTTCAGCTCGCTGACCACGCGTTGTTCAGCGAGCTTTTTCTCTTCAATTGCTCGTGTTTGCCAGCTCCCTCGATTGGAGCCAATACAGGCCTGATGGCGGTGGGGGCATACCGGCCGACATCATTCGATTTGCCAGCCAGGTACACGTCAACCGAAGGCAGCGCATCAAGCCAAAGTGGCAGTAGTTCAGGATGATCGGAGCGTGCAACCACAAGGTTTCATTCAAACGTCACACCAATGACGTAATTTGGAGTCTGGTACACAAACTCAAATCAAAATGGCCAGGGAAATGAACGGGGGCCAGTCTGACGGCTTGACGCAAGAGCCAAAAGGCAATGTTCCAGCACGAAATCATTCAACGCTTTGGCGCGCGGCCATTTTTATAGCCATGTTCGCTTTGCTGCAGGGCTTGTACGGCGCAGCCAAGGACACATGGGTCGAGCGCCTGGTGATTGACCAGGTGACCGTCAAGTCGGCGGCATGGCTGATCCAGGTGTTTGACCCTGAAACGGGCGTGCAACCGGTTGGATCGCGCCTTCGCGCACCGGGAGGCGGCATCAATGTGATCAATGGCTGCGAAGGCACAGATGTCATTTTCTTGATGATTGGTGCCATGCTGGTCGCGCCGATTTCAATGCGGGCCAAGTTGCTTGGTGTCCTCCTGGGCACCACACTGGTTCTGGTCTTGAACCAGGCTCGCGTCATTGGGCTTTTTTATGCCTATCGCATTGACCGAAGCCTGTTTGACATGATGCATGGTGTGATTGCCCCACTGCTGCTCATCATGGCAGCGGCAGGTTTTTTTGTCCTGTGGCTGCACCGGCATGCTCATGTCGAGCCTGCAGCATGAGCACCATGGCATCAGCTCCTCACTATCCGGGTGCAGTGTTCGGCACGCTGATGCGTCTGCTAATCGCCGCTGCGGTGCTGATCCCCGTTGCGGTGAATTTCGGAGAAAGCATTGTCAGTGCCATGCTCCCCATGTTTGGGGTCGTATTCGAATGGGTTGCTGACGACTTCAAGTTGCTGAGGCTAGCGATTGACAACGAAGGAGCTGATCGCGTCTTGCGGGCTACCGTCATGTGGAAGCACATCACGTTTCTCGGTGGACATGTGATTTATCCAGACCCTCGCGGCACGGCCAACGCCTCGACTCTCTTGGCGCATACCCTGCAAGGCCCGCTGGTGGCCATAGTCACGGCATGTGCATGGCCTACAGCACGTGTTGCGGGAACGTCAGCCAGTCGTGTGTGGGCCGATCTTGGCATTCGACTGCTGGTGCTGCTGCCCTTGATCGCCATCCTCATTGGCATCGACATGCCACTGGTGCTGGCTGGCGAGATCTGGCATTTCATATTGGATGCGCTAGCCCCGGGAACCAGCTCCGTTCTGGTCACCTGGAAGCTCTTCATGCAAGGAGGGGGGCGCTATGCCTTGGGTTTTGGGGCAGCCATCCTGGCCGTGCATGTTGGGCAAGCAATTGCCACACGCAAATCGCCACCGTCACCGCCCCTCGAACCCTCTGTATAGGACTACGCGGCAAACGTAACCGCTGTCACAAAGGACCGGTATGGTTTCCACCAAAAGCAGTAACGAAAAGCAGTACGGGGTGGGGATCAGCTAAAACTGTCAAGCGTTGTGATTGCAACGCGCCTCCACCGGCAATTGAACATGTGGAGGTCATATGGTGCGAGTTTCAGGTTGGGCGGGTCGGCGGCGTGTGTTCGCCTCGGTTTTGCTCTTGGCGGGTTATTGGGCAGCACCTGTCTACGCGGGCACTTACGCCGCATCGGCGCAAAGTGCAGCGGCCTGGTTGGAGTCCCAGCAAGCTTCCAGTGATGGCAGTTGGCGTGATACCTCTGATGCGCGCACCTATCTGCAGACCACCGAAGCCGTGTTGGCCCTGTACCAGGTTAATCGCCGACGCAATGCGTACTACGCTGGTCAAACTTGGATCGAGAACCACGCCCCCAAGAATCTCGATGCCCTCGCGCGCCGCTTGTTTGTTCTTCGGGCGACACAATCAAGCGCCCAGCAAGACATTGATGCACTGCTTGCCGCGGTCTCCACACCGGCAACGGGACAGTCGGGGTGGGGCTTGGCCAAAAGATACCGTGCCTCGCCGCTGGACACCGCATTGGTTCTAGATGCTTTGCGCACCGCTGGCGCGAGCTTCTCAAGCAGCCAGGCCATCGCCTACCTGAAGGCGACACAACTGACTGCAACTGGTGATCAGGGATGGGCCACGGCTGCGGGCACCACCACGGATGGCTAAGCAATCTGAGTCAATACGATGCGGCCAATGCGCTGATCTCCGACACCAGCTATACACGAGACCGTGCGGGCAACATCCTCACGCAGGCCGACAGCGCCGGTACCACCACCTACACGCTCGATGCCCTGTATCGGCTCAAGACGGCTGACTACCCCGGCACGGCCAACGACGAAGCGTTTGACTACGACAAGGTGGGCAATCGCAAGAGCTACACCAAGGGCGCGCTGGCGGCCAACACCACCACAACCCGCTACTACAACTACACAGCAGGCACGAACCGCTTGTTTGATATCCGGATCGGTAGCACCACGGGCACGCTTGACTCTAGCTTCACCCATGACTTTGAAGGCAGGTTGACAACTCAGACGGGCGTAGGTGCCAAGACCTTGACCTGGGATGCCAAGGGCAGAGTCAAGGCTGTGGGAGCAGAGACCTACAGCTACGACCCGATGGACTATCGCATTGGGCGCTCAGGCGGCACCTTGGGCAACCGCAGTTACTTCCTGGAAGGCGAGCACCTGGAGTCTGAATACTCTGGTGGTCAGTTGCAGGCCAAGTACTTCCGGGGCAGTTCTGTGGATGAACTGGTTGCAGCCTGGATGTACGACACGGACAGCAAGCTCAAGCCCTTCCTTTTCCACCAGGATCAGATCACCAGCACCACGGCGGTCAGCGGGCACAACGGGGGTACCGCGCAGAGCGTGAAGTACGCAGCGTTCGGATCGGTACAGTCCAGCACGGGTAGCAGTCCGAATCGGCAGAAGTACACAGGCCGCGAGGATGATGGGAACGGTTTGCTTTATGTGCGCGCCAGATACTTTGACCCATCCATCGGCAGGTTTATTTCTGAGGACCAACTGGGGTTTGGGTCCGATGATGTCAACTTTTATGCATACACATCGAACAATCCTATAAATTCAAATGATCCCAGTGGCAATTGTCCATCTTGCATTGGTGCAGCATCTAGCGTCCTCTTGGGGGGGGCAATCCGCTACGCTACATCTGGGGGAAGCTGGGATGCAGTATTCAGCCCAAAAGCAATAGCTGTTGACGCAGCGCTGGGTGCTGTCGGTGCGGGCCTTGTGAACAAAGTTAGTGCCTTGGTCCGTCTGAAAGACGTTCCTCCATCTGTTGCTGGAATTGCAGCTAAGCTAGGTGCATCTGCCAGTGCAAAGGTAGAGCAAGGCATCTACCTTGTGGAGTCAGGCGGTGCAAAATACGTCGGACAGTCCGGTCAAATCACAACTCGCCTGGGCCAGCACGCGGCAACCGAGGGAAAATTCGTGGCAGGGGCAACGGATGATGCAGTTCGTTTGTCCGTTGCAGGAGGAAAGACCTCGCGTGAAGTTGCGGAGCAACGCACACTTAACGTGACCTGATTAGTCATGAACCTCAGCCTTGCCTCGTATAACCCGCTCACGCAGTGGCTTGGCGGTGACGCCATGGCCTATCAGGTCGGCGACCATTTGGTGCAGGTCAAAGCGGTGGTTGAAGCGGTAGCAGAAGGCACCGAGGTACTGGCTGGCGTACTTGTGGAACTTGAAGGCCTTGTGGGCGCCGCTGAGCATGGACTTGAGATTGCCCAGCACCGTGTTGACCCAGGTGAACTGCGGCATATCGCGCGGCTTACGGCGGCCGACGACCACATACGAGTGCGCGCATCCGGCATCGATGACGCCGGCAAAGCAGGCCAACCCGTCACTGCGCACATCACAGCCTGGCAGCAGGTTCGTGCGAGCCCAGTCGCTGATCGCGCTGGTGCTGAAGGCAGAAATTTGGTTGATCTTGATGAACAAAGGGTGGCCTTTGTCGCTGGTTGACACGGCCGCCACGATGGGCACCTTGTTGGTCGATCCACGCCCGCCCACGCCGGGCTTTTCACCACCCAGGTAGGCGTCATCGAGCTGAACCAGGCCACGCAGCGGCGTTTGGCTGTCGCGCTGGGCCATGGTGGCCATGACCTTCTGGTGGATCAGCCAGGCGGTTCTGTACGAAGTGCCCAACTGGCGCATCAAGGCCAGGGCCGACAGACCGGTCTTGGCTTGGCTGATCAAGTAGATGGCCAGGAACCAGGTGCGCAGGGGCAGCTTGGTGCTGTCCATCAGGGTGCCAGCGGTCAGCGAAGCCTGGTGCCGGCAAGCTCGGCATTGGTAGAGCTTGCGTGCACCGTGGCCGACGACGTAGTGCTCAGCCGCGCTGCAGCGCGGGCAGTGAAAACCAGCTGGCCAGCGGTGCTGGGCCAGGGCCGCCTCGCATTGCGCCTCGGTGCCGTAGCGATTGATGAACTCAGGCAAAGACATACCGTGCTGGAACTGGATTCGATTCATGGGCATCGCTTGCTCCCGTCTGTTGACTCGGGTCAGCTTATGCGCCCAGTGGCTCATGGGATGAGCTTGGCTGAGGTTCATGACTAATCAGGTAACGTGATGAGGCAGAACAATCCAGAAGGTGTTTTAAATATATCAAATCCGGTTGGCAAGGCTCGGGAGTCACTTTTGTTTGACTCTTCTATCGGGATAGCAGACGAAATCTTCGTCCCAAACATTGGCTCCGGCGTGTCTGCATTGAGTGGCGGCGGTTTGGGCTCAATATTTAACTTTGGAAGTGCTGCTGGCGGAGGCTTTTTGATATACCCCAATAAATCAAACACCAACACGATGCAGTTTGTTTACAACAAGTAATTTATAGTCCAATGATTTTGCACCCTAGTCATATTGCTCGCAATATTCTCAATCTCTTTGATACAAGCAAGATTCGAGTGATTGAAGGCGACTATGGCCTACGCATGGTTGTTGGGGAAAAATGGGCCAACAAACATACCAATTATGCCAACAGGCACGGCATAAAAGAAATTCGCTTGAATGATTCAACGCTGAACGAGTTTAACGATAGCTTGGACTTTCTTGCTCAAATAAATTGCATTGAATCACTGTCCATCGGGTGGTGCGGGAAAATTAACGACTTATCCCCCATAGGAAATTTGAGGCAACTCAAGTCCCTTTGCTTGGATTATGGCGCAAAAGATGGACTTGGTTTTTCGCTACCCTCCCTCCCGCAACTTGAAAGGCTCTATTTAGGTGAGAGGATTGTGAATGAGGAGCAAGTTTTTCTATTAAGCGGCCTTAAAAGGCTTGGGCTAACAAAATACCCTACCAAGCAGCCCAGCAAAGAATTTTCAAACCTTGTTAATCTTGAATATTTGAGTGTTGCAGAGTCAGGTTTAAGTGAGATAGAAGGGTTGTGGGGGCTAAAAAAAATATCCGAAATTCATCTGCTGAGGCTTAAGCATTTAGTGTCCCTGAAAGGCCTTGAAGGCTCATCCACGATGCTGAGAAAAATTAGAATTGAAGGTTGCCCAACTGTCGGGCGGATTGATTCTGTGGGTGGCGCTGCCGGCCTTGAGGAACTATATTTATATGACTGTGGCAACATACCGTCTCTTGCTCCAATATCTGACTTGGTTAATTTAAGGGTGCTGGCAATCGGTGGCAACACAAATATTGTTGATGGTAAGATTGGTTTTCTAAAAGAAATGCCCTCGCTGCGTGACCTAAGAGGTGCTCATCGGAAGCACTACGATTTGAGTCACCAAGAATTCAGTGTACTTTGCGGAAGAAAAAAATAGATTTATCGCGCATCATGCTGATACGTCTATCTGTCGTCACAGTTTGGTCGGCCCCTGCAGTTTGCAGGTGATCTCGCTTTCGGCCGAGTGAGCACCCTAGCTGGGTTCCCATAAGACACATCGGTCACTTGACCCGGTGGCGGATCAGACCTTTGTTGACCACCTCGCCGCGACGACGTGCTGATGACCGAGTTGAGCTTTCTTCCAACATGATTCGCTTTTGAAGTTGGTCGCGTTCCGTGCGCGTGGCTGCCAGAGCGACCTCCAACTCCCCCATACGCTGGCGTAATTGATCGGATTGTTGCGCTGCGTTGGCTACCGCGGCTTCCTGAGCTTTAGTTGCTCGGTCGTGTATGGATCGAAGCGATTCCAGTTCCTTTTGGACACGCGCTGCCTGGCCACGCTCTCGGTCGATCTCCAGCAGCAGGCGCTTGTGCTCATCTGCGGCACGCTGATCAGCCTCACGGGCGCCATCTATCAATTCCTTTCGCTGCACGGTGAGCTGCTCGACTTGCTGCGACAAGCCCAGGCGCAAGCCTTCATCGTGCGCCAGGCGTTGCTCAAGGGTTCGAATCTGTTCTAGATGAATGGCGGCAGCGGATTCCAAGACGGTCACTGCCTGAAGTGCATCGCCCTCACGCTGGCGAGCGTCTGCTTCGGCCTGCTGAGCCATCTCGACCTGCTGCTTGGCATCCAGGCGCACATAGGCATTGGCGTCTTCGGCCATTGACCGCGCCTGCAACCAGATCTTCGCCGTCAACTCACCAGCGATCTCGCGCAATGCCTCCGGCACATCAGGGTGCTCGATGCGCACGCGGCTTTTCTCGCGCAGGTTCTCCCAGAACTTGGACAGCGCCTCGGCAGGGGCACTCATGCTGCCTTTGCGCACCAGCTGGTACAGCTTGTTGGCCGTGGGCGTGATGCCGTAGCGGAAAAACAGGACCGTGCAGACCTCTCGATAGAGATCTTGAGTGTCAGGGAACCTAGGGCGCAGGGACTCGATGTCGGCCTGCAGGCGGGTCTCGTCGGTCATGGGTTTTCCTTCACTTCTTGTCAGTAAATAATACAACGTAATACGTTGATATTCATGCCAATGTCTTTAATCCATGGACATAACGCGTCTTATGTCCATAGAATGTGGGCTGACGCCATTTTGAAATCACTGACACTGTGAACGCGCTCGTCCCGATCGATCAGACGCTGATTTCGCCCCATCTCACCGGGCAAGATGGGCGCAACCGCTCGCACGCGCGCAGCCAGGTGGCGGCCAACGACGACCTGTCGGCGGTGTTGGCTTGGCTGGCCAGGTATGCCGACACGCCCGCCACGCTGGCCAGCTACCGCAAGGAGGCCGAAAGGCTTTTGCTGTGGTGTGTGCACCAACGCGGCCTGGCCATGTCTTCGCTGACCCATGAGGACCTGCTGATGTACGAGTGCTTCCTGGCTGACCCGCAACCGGCCGTGCGCTGGGTCATGACCGTGCGCCAGCGCCCAGGGCGCGACTCGCCACACTGGCGACCTTTTGCAGGGCCACTTTCAAGCGCCAGCCAGCGCCACGCGCTGTCCATCATCAACGCCATGTTTTCTTGGTTGGTGGAGGCGGGCTACCTCGCTGGCAACCCGCTTTCGCTCGGCCGTCGCAAGCGGCGCGTGGGCCCGAGGCAAACCAGCCGCTTCTTGCCCCATGAGCACTGGAATGAAGTCAAGGCGACGATCCTGGCCATGCCCACGGACACGGGGCGAGAAATGGCCCATGCCGCCCGCTGCCGGTGGCTGTTTTCTCTGCTCTACATCGGTGGGCTGCGCGTCTCTGAGGTCACGTCCAGCACCATGGGCGGCTTCTACAGCCAGCGCGACCGAGATGGCGTTGAGCGTTGGTGGCTTGAAGTCACCGGCAAGGGTGACAAGGCCCGGATTGTTCCGGCCACCGCCGAGTTGATGGCGGAACTCATGGCCTATCGAAATCTCCACGGCTTGTCAGCACTGCCAGTCGGCAGCGAGCTGCGACCACTGGTGCTGCCCATCATCGGTGCTGAAAAGTCCCTGGCACGTAGCGCCATCCATGAAATCGTCAAGGGCGTGATGCGCAGGACAGCCGATCGCCTGCGTGCCAAAGGCAGTGAATGGCACGTTGCAGCATCTCAGATCGAGGAGGCGTCCACGCACTGGTTGCGTCACACCGCAGGCACACACATGACGGATGCCGGGATGGACGTGAAGACCGTGCGCGACAACTTTGGCCACGCCACCATCAGCACAACCAGCATTTACGTGCACAGCGAAGATGACGTGCGGCACGATGCCACACAGGCAGCGCACAGGATCAGGTGGGATGCCGCGCGCGGCTCATAGCCAGGCAAAAGCATAAAGACGGAAGGTTTTATTACTTTTTGGCTTATGTGCTATTTCTGTCCTTATCCCGGCTGCCCCCCTATTGCGGGCTGAAGACAGTTTAGGCCAGTGTAGCCAAGCATGAAGGTGCAAGGAAGTGGGTGGTGCGCTGGCCGCCCTTCGGACGGACAGCGGGTGTGGCCTTGGCGAGCGTGTGGCGATGACATTCGAGAACTGGCCGAGTTGCCAGAAAAGCAGCCTTGCCAAGCTTGAACGCTCCCGTGTGAACGGTGCTACCGAAGCGTGGTTGCGATGGCGTTCAAAGGATGGACCGAGCCGAAGCGATGCTCAAAAGAAGAGGGCTAACGCCCGAGGTAAGCGGCACCGGAGTGCGAAGCACGCAGGGTACCAATACTTGCTGGCAAGTATTGGTGTCCGCTTGACCGTTGAGTTAGGCTGGTGCGCGCAGTAGAGGGCGTTGAGAACACGCAAACCTCAAAACCGTGCGAGACGTTTGACCTCTGCATGACTGACTCCCTGCCGTGGCATGCCAATGAACATTGTTTGCTGAGATTCTGCCACGCGAGCCCAACCTGGCGAAACGCGCTTTTCCTTCACGGCTGCCGAAGGACAGGCCGCGCGCCATCTGCTGCCTTTGATCGGCGATGTCGATTTTCATGCGCCTGAGCCGTGCCCTGAGTTTCGTTCGCGTGATGCCGCGATGAGCTGGCCGCCTTGAGGACGGGCAGCCCACCAGTACGATGGCGAATGGCACTTTGGCGCCGCTTGTTGGAAAGCAGGCTGCCTCAGGACAGACAGCCAGATTGAGCAATGCCAGCGCGCCACGTTGCAAAGCCATTGGCCCGTAAAGCGCCAAACATCAAGACATGCACCGATGCATGAACGGCAGAGAAACGGCCCCAGCCTGATAAACCATTCACGCATGCACGGCCTTCAAAAATGAGACGACCGTAGAAGCTTTCAAAGAACAAAACCGTGCCAGAAGACAAGGCCACTTGATGGCTTCACGAAAGGCCTAACGCCCGAGGTAAGCGGCACCGGAGTGCGAAGCACGCAGGGTACCCATACTTGCTGGCAAGTATGGGTGTCCGCTTGACCGTTGAGTTAGGCTGCAGACAGGTGCCAAGGCTGCCGAGAACACGCCGGCCTGTGCATTTAAATTGATGCTTGGCCGTTGCATGACCACGCTCCCTTGATTTGATTTCCAGAGATTTTGCCTGATGCTGGCTGGCCGTGGCAATGCGGTTTCCGTGCGCTGAGCGCCGAAGGACGCGCGGCCCACTTGGTGATGGCACGCGGAGAGAGGGCGCGACGCATGATCACCATTGCCAGCCGAAGGACAGGCAACCACTTGGCGATCGCATGTGGCACTTTGGCGCTGCTGATTGGTGCGCAGGCTGCCGTAGGACAGACAGCCAGATTGAGGCTCGGCGCTGCTCCACGTGGCGAAACTTGAGGCCAGTGAAACGCCAAACCTGAGCCAGTGCAGCGATGCGTGAACGGCAGAGGGAAAGGCGATGGCATGCATCAGTGCTCTCGCGTAAAACATCGATGCCTATTGATGTTTGCGTGGCATGACATGAATGCAGCCTTTCTAAAAAGCAGCCTTAAAAAGTGAGGCCTAACGCCCCAGTTCAGCCGCGCCCATAAGGCGTTGCCGAAGCGATGCGGTGACTGAGCGTCGGCTGCAACGCCCAGTTAGGCGCTGCGCGGATGCCAAGGCGGATGAGGGCGCGCCGAACCGCCGATGGATATTGATGATGCGGCCTTGCATGCCCGCGCCCCCTTGAATTTGACTGGCCACATTTTGCACTGTTGCGTGTGACTTAGGGCGAGGGCGGCACACCATGGATGCGACGGCTTCTTTGCATGAAGAAAGCTGCTGCCTGATTCGAGCGCCAAGCAGCGGTGGCGAATGCCACGGCTGCGGGATGTTTGTGCGTTGGCCTGCCAGCGCACCCAACATTGCACTGGCCGCCGCTGGACGGCCAGCCACAAAGCGATGGCGTGTGGCACTTTGGCGCTGCTGCTGGGCAAGCAGGCTGCCGAAGGACAGACGGCCAGATTGAGCATGAGCACTGCGCCCAGTGGCATGCCGCATGGAAGCTGAAGCGCCAACCATCAAGCATGGCTGCAATGCATGAGCGGCAGAGAAAGCGGCAGTGGCCTGCGACGATATTCCCGCGCGGTAGTGGCGATGGCTACTGATATGTGCAGCCATGACAGCGAAGGCAACCTTGCCATGACAAGCCGTTCCCGCATGTTCAGTGCTGGCTGACGCCTTGGCGCTTCGAGCTTCAATGAACATGATTGAAGGCATGGCCGACAGCTTGTAAAGAAGGGCCTAACGCCCGAGGTAAGCGGCACCGGAGTGCGCAGCACGGAGGGTACCAATACTTGCTGGCAAGTATTGGTGTCCGCTTGACCGTTGAGTTAGGCTGCGGACAGATGCCAAGGCGGGCGAGAACACGCCAACCTCAAAACCACACGAGATGCTTGCCGGTTGCATCACTGACTCCCTGTGCCGTGGCATGCCCATGAATCCTGTTTACAGCGATTCTGCCACGCGACCTCAGCCTGGCAATGAGCGCTTTTGATTCACGGCTGCCGAAGGACAGGCCGCGCTCAACAAGGACCAATGATTTGCCACGCGCCTGGCGACACGCAGGGGCTGAGCATGAGGGCTGATGGCATGCCGCGATGTTGAGCTGACCGCCGCAGGACGGGCGGCCAACTTGGCGATGGTGTGTGGCACTTTGGCGCTGCACTGTGGTGAGCAGGCTGCCGCAGGACAGACAGCAAGATTGAGACTTTGCGCTGCGCCACGTGGCGGAACTTGAAACCAGTGAAACGCCAAACCTGAAGCCACGAAGAGATGCATGAACGGCAAAGAGAAAGGCCATTGCACGCATCAGTGCTCTCGCGCAAAACATCGATGCCTATTGATGATTGCGTGGCATGAAATGAATGCAGACTTGCCCAAACGCAGTGCCAAAAAGTGAGGGCCTAACGCCCGAGGTAAGCGGCACCGGAGTGCGAAGCACGGAGGGTACCAATACTTGCTGGCAAGTATTGGTGTCCGCTTGACCGTTGAGTTAGGCTGCGGACAGATGCATTAACGGTGAGCTTACGCATGACTGGTTTGCATTGATTTCAGTTTCGTGTCCGCTGCGACGTAGAGCGGATGACGAGGCTGGCTATGTTTGGTAGTGCCGAGACACTGCATATTGGGAAACATCGCGGCAACTTTCTCGCCGCGCTGCAGGTAGGTTCCATGATTGCCCCAGGCGCCTACCACTATGCCACTTTTGCCAGCCAGATCCTTCAACCACTGATCATTCTCAGGCCCGATTGGGTCATTGGATTCTCTGAGATCGCTCGGGTACGGAGAGCGAAGAGCAAACAGATTGGCGACGGTGATGCCGCCATAGCCCCATTGCCGCGCGAATGAGATGCAACGACGAATGGTCGGATCGTCTTGAGATTCATCAGCAGTTGAAGGATTCAACATGATGAACAGAACTGACGGGGCATTTGACCACCGGCGCCACAATGCATAGCGGTATGTTCTGCACGCAGAGAGTTCAGCACCTGTTTCCATGAATGGCCTGACGAATTGCTATGGCACGTGTTTGCGAAGGGCCTCTCAAGAAACTTCAACTAAGTAGTTGATACGTCTTGAGTTTTTATGCTGGGTTGGCGACAGGCACAAGCTGGAGACCAAGGTCTTTGGCACGCCTGGCGAGGTTGGCGACGACGCGCTGGCGG
>Ga0209066_10004578_pt1 | contig 14944 bp, 13 predicted proteins | sample All_14_2_FD_187198 | JGI IMG/M metagenome (GOLD analysis project Ga0209066, IMG submission 187198) | Freshwater microbial communities in response to fracking from Pennsylvania, USA - Allegheny Zone_MetaG_DW_15 (SPAdes) (version 2) ...
GTATAATTTTGGTTTGTGCAATTATTTTATAAGAGCGCTGCCGCGTTGCCCAGAGACTTAACGCTTCATAAGTTGAAACCGCTATCGCTCCAATTGGTATCAGCCACCACCAAGGAGTCATTTCTTTTGATGATAGTGAAGGTAAAATTTTCGCTGCAAAAATGAATAGCATTAACGATATAATTGTAGTTGTTGCGCACATTATCATTGCTGATAGCGCAAGTAAGTTAATTGCAATTCTGTTGTTGCGAGGCAGTGGAATTGCTAGTGTGTAGCGTAAATTTAATATTGGTGCAGCAATGGCAACAATAGCGGTGTAAATAGTGAGTAGGCCATAATCTGTCGGAGTATAAATGCGTGTCAATATGGGAATGCTTGCAACCCCTATTAGTCGTGCAATACCAGTGCCTATAGCTAGCATCGCCATGCCTCTAAATACACTGCCGGCCTTACCGCTAAATATGTAATCACGGATGCGTGAGAACTTCATGCAATTTTATTAATGGGATGTTGGAATCTTAAATTGTTAGCGACTCAGATCAGTGTGAAATCGTTATACCAAACAGCGAATTTTTCTATTCCGTTAGTCAAACTAGTCTTCGGGAGAAAGTCAAAATCGTTCGTGCTGGCGCCGATATCGGCGTACGTAGAGAATACGTCGCCAGGTTGCATGGGCAAGTAGTTTTTTTGCGCTTTTTTCCCTAATTGATTTTCGAGAAGCGATATCATGTCCATCAGCTGCTCGGGCTGATTGTTGCCCAAGTTGTACACCCTGTGCGGGACTTCATCGTTCGCTGCAAGTGGTGGTTGTTGTACCAACACCTCAATGCCATCAACAATGTCGTCAATAAACGTGAAATCACGCTTCATGTCACCATTGTTGTAGACGTCGATGGGTTTGCCGGCCGTAATCGCATTTGCAAACTTGAAATATGCCATGTCTGGGCGACCCCAAGGTCCATACACGGTAAAAAAGCGTAGACCGGTAATCGGGAAGCGGTAAAGATGTGCATAGGTTTGGCACATCATTTCGTCTGCTTTTTTGGTGGCCGCATACAATGAAATCGGTGAATCCACACGGTCCTCGATAGAAAACGGCTGCTTGGTGTTGGCGCCATATACCGAGGATGAAGAAGCGTAAACCAAATGTTTGATGTTGTGGTGTCGGCAGCCTTCTAATACCGTGAGCGTGCCAGTGATATTGCTGTCAATGTAGGCGAAGGGGTTTTCCAATGAATAGCGGACACCCGCTTGTGCGCCTAAGTGCAATACAACATCAAATGGGTGGTCTTTGAAAAGTTGCGCCATGCCTTCGCGATCCGCCAAGTCCAGCTTCAAAAAGGTGAAGCCAGGCCTGCCTTCCAGCTGTGCCAAGCGCGCGCGCTTCAATCGCACATCGTAGTAGCTGTTAAGGTTATCAATGCCGATGATTTCGTGTCCACTGCTAAGCAGGCGTTGGGCGCAATGAAAGCCAACAAAGCCGGCTGCGCCGGTAATAAGTATTTTCATGATAAATTAAGTATGGTTTTTTAGTCAGCACCAAACAGGTCGCGGCTGTAGACTTTGCTGCGAACGTCTACCAAATTGTCACTGAAGCGGTTGGCAATGATGACGTCCGCTTCTGCCTTGAATGCGTTCAAATCGTTGACAACGCGGGAACGGTAGAACTCCGCTTGGTCCAGCACGGGTTCGTACACAATCACTTCAATGCCTTTGGCTTTGATGCGTTTCATGATGCCTTGAATGCTGGAGGCCCTGAAGTTGTCAGACCCGGCCTTCATGATCAGCCGATAAATGCCTACCACTTTGGGGTTACGGCGGATGATGCTGTTGGCAATAAAGTCTTTGCGGGTTGAGTTGCTGTCCACAATCGCACAGATGAGGTTTTGCGGCACCTCGCTGTAGTTGGCCAGCAACTGTTTGGTGTCCTTGGGCAGGCAGTAGCCGCCGTAGCCAAACGATGGGTTGTTGTAATGTGAGCCAATGCGTGGATCGAGGCTGACGCCGTCGATGATCTGCCGGGTGTCCAGTTCGTGGCTGGCAGCGTAGGTGTCTAACTCATTGAAAAAGGCCACGCGCATGGCCAGATAGGTGTTGGCAAACAGCTTGATGGCTTCTGCTTCGGTTGAGTCGGTGAACAGGGTGGGCACATCGGTTTTGATGGCGCCTTCCTGGAGCAGACTGGCAAAAAGTTGCCCGCGTCCAGACCGGTCGCCCACAATGATGCGGCTGGGGTACAGGTTGTCGTGCAGGGCTTTGCCTTCACGCAAAAACTCAGGCGAAAAAATGAGCTTTTCGGTGCCAAACTGTTTCCGCGCTTTGGCGGTAAAACCAACTGGTACGGTGGACTTCACCACAATCGTTGCCTGAGGATTGATGGCAATTACGTCTTTGATGACGGCTTCTACCGACTTGGTATTGAAGCAATTGGTATCAGGGTCGTAGTCGGTCGGGGTCGCCACAATGACGAAGTCTGCACCTTCATGCGCTTCTCGCGGTTCCAGCGTTGCTTTGAAGTTGAGTTCGGGCTTCTGCAGATAGGCCTGAATATCGGTGTCTTCAATAGTCGATTGCCGTCTGTTAAGCATCGCCACTTTTTCAGCATTGATGTCAAGAGCCACAACTTGGTGGTGCTGCGCAAGAAGCAGGGCGTTAGAGAGGCCGACGTAACCAGTTCCAGCAATAGAAATTTTCATAAGAGATTTTTTGCAGGGTAAATAAACAATAAACAGCGAATAAAAATTAGGGGTGGTACTTGGCTGCAAGCAAGCACGGCGCTGCTGGCGAGAGTTCAGCAAGCACCCTCTTGGCGCGCCGCCACGCTCATGGTGCGCAGCAAGATGACCGTGTCATACCAAAGACCTATGGTAATTCGGTGGTCAAACGTGGTGGAGCTGTGGCGGCTCACTTGCCAATGCCCAGTGATGCTCGGGCGGACATCAACGTAGGCGGCAAAGTTGCGTGCACTGTGTGCAGTTTGCCAATCATCTCTAGAACTCACCACGCCCAGTTTTTCGTAAATAGCCAGCACTTTCAAGAATCTGTCAGCTTGTTCGTCAAACAGCAGCAAGCTGTGGCGTATGGTTGAGCCTAGGGGGTCTTGTAGCTTGGAGAACCGCTCATTGACAGTAGCTAGCGCCCCAAAGAGGGTGTTTTTTTTATGGAAGGTCAGTACTTCAACACTCAAGGGCCAAGGCAGGCTCGCATCGCACGCATGAAGGAAGTAAACACAGCGTTGAATGGCTTCTAGCAACTCGGCCAGATGCGCTCGCTGGGCTGCTAGAAATGCATGTGCGTCGTTCTGTGATGGTGTCATAAGCGTTCACCTTGGTAGACAGCTATGCGGGCGAGAGGCGATACTTGGCCGTTTTCACCACATGCTAAGATATCAACAGAGATGTTTAACTCGCGATCCAGCTGAGTTTTGGTACGTGCACGCAGTAACAGTGTAATAGGTGGTGTGGATTGCATGAGCGGATCCACATCACCACTCTGGCCGGTGTCGTCCAGTCGGAAGCCGTACTGCCAAGTTGTGACCTGCTTGTCAGCAATTTGCTGGATCACGGTTTGAATGGATTGAATTGGATTGGATTGGATTTGATGCGATTGCAGTCTCATGGGGCGTTGGCTAATCAAGTTGGTGCACGGCCATAAGTGTCTTGCAAGCGCACGATGTCGTCTTCGCCCAAATAGCTGCCCGACTGCACTTCCACAATTTCCAGCGGAATGGTGCCTGGGTTGGCCAGGCGGTGCACGGCGCCCAACGGAATGTAGGTGCTCTGGTTTTCAGACAGCAGCCGCACCTGTTCTCCGTTGGTGATTTCGGCGGTGCCGCTCACCACAATCCAGTGTTCGGCGCGGTGGTGGTGTTTTTGCAGGCTCAGGCTGGCTTTGGGGTTGACAAGGATGCGCTTGACCTTGAAGCGACCGCCTTGGTCGATGCTGTCGTACCAGCCCCAGGGGCGGTGCACTTTGCGGTGCAGGTTGTGTTCTTCGCGCTGGCTCTTATTCAGCTCGGCCACGATGAGTTTTACGTCCTGGCTGCGCTCCTGGCTACTCACCAGCACGGCGTCGGCCGTTTCCACCACCACCAGGTTGCTCACACCCACCAGCGCCACCAGCCGGCCGCTGGCGTGCACCAGATTGTTGTGGCTGCCTGTGCTGATGACGTCACCCACCAGGGCGTTGCCGTGGCCGTCTTTGGGCAAGGCGCTCCACACGGCGTCCCAGGCGCCCAGATCGTTCCAGCCGGCCGCCAGCGGCACCATGCAAATGGGGAATTCGGCTTGGCCGGGGCAGCGCTCCATCACCGCGTAGTCCACCGACTCGCTGGGCACGGCGGCAAACAGGTCTTTGCCGGGGCGCACAAACGGGCCGTCGCTGGCCTGGGCTGCCCAGGCGGCTTGGCATGCGCTGGCAATGTCGGGCCTGAAATGGCCCAGGGCCTTGAGCCAGACCGAAGCCTTGAGAACGAACATCCCCGCGTTCCAAAAGTAGCCGCCTTGGTCCAAGTAGCTTTGGGCGGTGGGCAGGTCGGGCTTTTCAACGAACTGCTGCACCGTCAATGCATGGCTGGCCTTGCTGTCGCAGGGGGCTTCGGTACGGATGTAGCCGTAGCCGGTTTCAGGCCGGTCGGGTGTGACGCCCAAAATGGCAATGTGCCCGGCTTGGGCCTGGGCAATAGCGGTTTGCAGGGCGGTTTTGAACGCGTCTTCGTCGGCGATGGTTTGGTCTGCCGGGGTAACCACCAGCACGGGGTCGGTTCCGTCTTGCATGGCCGCCAGTGCCGCCAGGGTGAGCGCGGGGGCGGTGTTGCGGCCCACCGGCTCCAGCAAAAACTGGGCGTTGGCCAAGCCGGTTTCGCGCAGCTGCTCTTGGGCCAAAAAGCGGTGCTCTTCGTTGCACACCACCAGCGGGGGCTGGGTGTTGGTACCCGGCGTGGCCAGTGCGCTCAGCCGCAGGGTTGCTTGCTGAAAGAGGCTGTTGTTACCCGTGAGACACAGAAACTGCTTGGGGAAACCAACACGGCTGAGTGGCCACAGGCGGGTGCCTGAGCCGCCACAAAGAACGACGGGAACAACGATGGACATACAAGGTTAGCGGGTAGGTGGATCGGGCGGTAGGCGAATGTAAAGGGTGCGGGGTAAGGGCGACTGTGTTTGAGCTGGCGAGAGTTCAGCAAGCACCCTCTTGGCGCGCCACCACGCCCACGGTGCGCAGCAAGATGACGATGTCGTACCAAAGGGACCAGTTGCGCACGTACCAAAGGTCCATGGCAATGCGGTGGTCAAACGTGGAGGAGCTGCGGCCGCTCACTTGCCAAAGCCCGGTGATGCCGGGGCGGGCTCTGCCGTAGGCGGCAATGGCTTTGCCGTAGTCGGGCAGTTCGCGGGGCAGCAGGGGGCGTGGGCCCACCAGGCTCATGTCGCCCAGCAACACGTTGATGAGCTGGGGCAGTTCGTCCACGCTGGTGCGCCGAATCCAGCGGCCTACGCGGGTGATGCGGGGGTCTTCTTGCAGCTTGAAGTTGTTGGCTCGGTACTGGGCATACAGTTCGGGCTCGGCTTCTTTCCAGCGTTCCAGGGCAGCGTCAGCGTCGGTTACCATGCTGCGGAACTTGATGAACTTGAAGCGCTGGCCGCCCAGCCCCACCCGGTCCTGGGTGAAGAGCACCGGGCCACGGTCTTCGCGCCAGATCAGCCAGGCCACGCCCAGCAGCAGTGGGCTGAGCACGCCCATCAAGGCCAGGGCACCCACCACATCCAGCGCCCGCTTGAGCATTTTGGGGATACGGCGCTGGAGGTTGTTGCGGGCGCGCAGCAGCAGCACCTCGTGGCTGAAAAAGTGCGATGCCTCCATGCCCAGCATGGGCAGGCCGCTGAGGGCCGGAACGATGGTGATGTCGTCGCGGGTGAGCATGAGGTCTTGCGCAAAGTCGCGCAGCCAGCGGCTGTTGTGTTCGGGCATAACCGCCACCACCTGGTAACCGCCGGGGCGTGCCAGGTATTGGCGCGCCCCTGGGCTCAGGGCCATGGGCACCAGGTTGCGCCCGCCCACCGCCAGGGTTTGGGGCAGCGGTTCTGGGCAGACCACGGCCACCGGGGTGTAGCCCATGAGCGGCTCGCTGGCCAGTGCGGCGGCGGCCAGGGCCACGTCTTGTGGCTGGCCAATCAGCACATAAGGCTGGGTGAGCAGCCCGGCGGTGAGCATGCGGCGGCGCACGCTGTAACGAGCCAGGGGCAGCAATACAAACACCAGTGCCCAGCTGAAACCTGTCCAAAGGCGGGAAACAGGCCAATTGCCCAGGTAGTTGAGCACGGCGTTGGCCATGGCGGCAACGGCAATCACGGTCAGCAACTGGCGCAGCTCGTCTGACCAGGGCATGCGCCGCGCAGCGGTGTAATGGCCATACACGGCGCCCATCCAGACCACCATGCCCGCCGAGATACCCATCAACAAGGTAACCCAAAGGTGCCCATGGCCGACCCACCACAGATTCAGCACTTCCAGGAAGGTGGCTTCTTCGTCCAGCCACAGCGGCATGTGTCCAATCAGAAAGCACAGGCCCAACATGGCCAGATCGGTAAACGCCAGAATGAGTTTGGCGCGCGCGTGGCGGGTGGCTTGGCCGCGCCAGGGGAAAAGAGCCAGCTCAAGGGCTTGCTCGCTGTGCAATGGAACGACGGTGTCGACGTAAGCTGGCCCGGCCTGGACGCGCTGGGCGGGAATGGGCATGGGTTGAACTGGCATGACGGGCTTTTGTAAAAAGAACAGCCCGACATTAGCAATGGATGTGCCAGGTGAAGCCGGGTTGAGGTGAAAACAAGGAACCAAAAACCTGTGGGCCTCTTGCAAGTCCGACGGGTTCTTAGGGTTTTCGCTGATGATGTTAGTGCATTTTGTTTCCACTGTGGACCCACCATCCCCCAAATGAGGGGTGGTGAGATGGAGACGGGGATGGCGCTGAAAGCGCCATTAACGCTGCAGGCGAAAGAACGCCCAAAAGGGGGTTGGGGTGTTCATACGTTGACACACCCAAGAGCCGGGTCAATGGCCGACGGGAGGTGTGTTGGCTGCGATGTTTTGGATGTGGGCCAACACCATGTCTCGCAGCGAGGGGTCGGCCAGGGCCAGGTCGATGGTGGCTTCCAAAAAACCGGCTTTGTTGCCGCAGTCGTAGCGCTTGCCTTCGTAGCGGTAGGCGTAGACCTTTTCGGTGCCGATCAGGGCAGCAATGCCGTCGGTGAGCTGGATCTCTCCGCCTGCGCCGCGATCTTGGCGGCGGATGGTTTCGAACACGCTGGGCGACAGAATGTAGCGGCCGGCCACGGCCAGGGTGGACGGTGCGACCGCGGGCACAGGTTTTTCAACCATGCCAAACACCTCGGCCATGGTGTCGTTCACGCCGTGCACGTCCACCACGCCGTAGCGGCGGGTGTCTTCGCGGGGCACGTCTTGCACCGCCAGTACGGTGCCGGGGTTTTGTTCGTAGGCTCGCACCATTTGCTGCAGCACCGAAGGGCCGCCCGCCGGGCCCACCATCAGGTCGTCGGCCAGCAGCACGGCAAACGGCTCGTTGCCCACCACGCTTTCAGAGCACAAAACCGCATGCCCCAAACCCAGCGGGCGCGCCTGGCGGATGAACACACAGTCCATGTCGTCGGGTTTGATGGCGTGCACCAGATCGAGCAGCTCTTTTTTGCTGCCGCGCTCCAGCTCGTATTCGAGTTCGAAGGCGGCGTCGTAGTGGTCACCAATAGCGCGCTTGTGGCGCCCGGTGATGAAGATCATTTGGCGAATACCGGCGGCATAGGCTTCGTCAACTGCATACTGGATGAGTGGCCGGTCCACCACAGGCAGCATTTCTTTGGGAATGGCTTTGGTGGCGGGCAAGAAGCGGGTACCGAGACCGCCGACGGGGAAGACTGCTTTTTTAATCATGAAGAACCTCTCTGAATGGGCGTTTCGTTTAGCAATATTCGTGCCATATGTGGGGCGACCCGGCACGCGCAACTATTGATGTTAACGGAGGTTTTTGACAATTTGTTTACTTTTGGGTGACGAGAGCCGAGAGGCTGCGCTCCGGTAGCCTGGGCAAAAGGATACATGCCCGAGATACGAGCCGTTGTGAAAAAGATGACGGTATTGCCAAATCAAGCACACCAGCGGCCATAACCGCAAGCGATGACTCTCTAAAAATTAAATACAAGCTCTGTATATGATAAGTAATGGGTCTGTGGGCAGCCTGCAGAACCCACATTTCATAACCCATAACCCCCACCCATGAAAATTCTTCTGACTGGCGGCGCCGGCTATATCGGCAGCCACACCTTCGTTGCATTGCGAGATGCGGGCTTTGAGCCTGTGATTCTGGACAACTTCGCCAACAGCCACCCAGCGGTGCTTGAGCGCCTGGAGCGCATCACGGGCCAGCCGGTGCTGCTGGAGCGCGGGGATGTTTTGGACACGCCTTGGGTGGAGGCGGTGTTGCGCCGCCACCAGCCGGTGGGTGTGGTGCACTTTGCTGGCGACAAGGCCGTGGGCGAAAGTGTGGCGCAGCCGCTGAAATATTTTCACAACAACATCGGTGGCGCGGTGAGCCTGATGCGCGCCATGACGGCGGTGCACGCCGACGGCTCGGTGCCTGCTGTGCCCACGCTGGTGTTCTCCAGCAGCGCCACGGTGTACGGCGACCCGGCTTCGGTGCCCATTACCGAAGACTTTCCGCGCAGCCACACCAACCCATATGGCCACAGCAAGCTGGTCATTGAGGACATGCTGACGGCGGTGCGCACGGCCAATCCGGTGTGGCGCGTCGGGACACTGCGTTACTTCAACCCGGTGGGTGCGCACCCCAGCGGGCTGATCGGCGAAGACCCGGCAGACATACCCAACAACCTGATGCCGTTTGTGGCGCAGGTGGCGGTGGGTCTGCGGCCTTATCTCAATGTGTACGGCAACGACTACGCGACGCCCGACGGCACGGGGGTGCGTGACTACATACATGTGGTCGATCTGGCGGCAGGCCATGTGGCAGCGCTGCAAGCCCTGCTGGGCCAAGGCGAAAGCTTCACGGTGAACCTGGGCACGGGCCGGGGCAACAGTGTGCTGGAGGTGGTGCGGGCCTTTGAAGCCGCCAGCGGGCGCCCCGTGCCGTACCAATTTGCTCCGCGCCGTGCGGGCGATGTGGCGCAGTGTTACGCCAATGCCGCATTGGCCAAGCAATTGCTGGGCTGGGAAGCCCGGCATACGCTGGACCAGATGTGCGCCGACAGTTGGCGCTGGCAGAGCGGGAACCCGAACGGCTACCGAGGTTGAAGATCACGGCGCATGTCGACTCGGTTGGTGCCTTGAAGCGTGGCATTGCTGTCGCTGCGTGGCATACAGCGATGCCGTGATTTTTTCAGACAAGGGGATCCGTCAAGAACTGACGCGGACTTACTTCACCTGAACGCCCGCAGCCCGTGCTGCCAAGAACACACCCTCGCCCACGCTGGCGCCAAAACGTTTGGCTAGGCGCAGGCCGAGGTTTTCGCGTTGGGTGTAATCGACGATATCTGCGGCCTTGACGATTTCACGTGCCACAAAGTCCAGGCTGCCCAGACCATCGGCCAACCCCATGGTCACAGCTTGCTGGCCACTCCAGACCAAGCCACTGAAGGTATCGGGTGTTTCTTTGAGGCGTGTTCCACGGCCTTGTTTGACCACCGTGATGAACTGGGTGTGAATTTCACCCAGCATGGTCTGAATGTAGGCGCGCTGCGCATCATCTTGCGGGCTGAAGGGGTCGAGCATGGCCTTGTTTTCACCGGCGGTCATGAGTCGGCGTTCGATACCCAGTTTTTCCATGAGCCCGGTAAAACCGAAACCATCCATCAGCACACCGATGCTGCCGACCAGACTGGCTTTGTCGACATAAATGTCGTCTGCAGCGGCGGCGATGTAGTAGGCGGCCGATGCGCAGGTTTCTTCCACCACGGCATAGACTTTTTTGTTGTGCAGCGCCTTGAGGCGGGTAATTTCGTCGTTGATGATTCCGGCCTGCACAGGGCTGCCGCCGGGTGAGTCGATCAACAACACAATGGCTTGGGCGCCCGGGTCTTCAAAGGCAGAGACGAGCGAACTGACCACGTTGCTGGCACTGGCTTGGGCACCAGAGGCAATTTCGCCCCGAATTTCAATGACGGCGGTGTGGGGAGTGCGGATGGATGTGCTGACACTGTCGGCGCTGTAGATGAACCAGGCGATGGCGCCAAAAATGCCAAGCCAGACCAGCCGCATGAACGTTTTCCAGCGCCGGGCGGCCTGCTGTTCTTTGAGGGTGGCGAATACCAGTTTTTCGATGGTGGCGCGCTCCCAGCCTGGGGTGCTGCTGGCGCTGGCGGGCAAGCCCGCGTTGTCGTCGTTCATGTTGCGGGGCTCTCAGAATTCAACAGGTTTGAGGTTGTATTGTGACTGCCAGTGCACCACGCCGCCGTGCTCCAGCAGTTCAATTTTGACCAACCCACCCCGGCAGGGTCCGCCCGTGCAGGCACCCGAGGTGGGCTCGTAGGTGGCGCCATGGGTGGCACACAGAAGCCAGCGACCAGAGCCGTCAAAAAACTGGTTCGGCTGCCAGTCCATTTCCATGGCCACATGGCTGCAGCGGTTGAGATACGCGTATGGCTGCCCACGGTATCGCACGGCAAAGGCGCGGCAGGTTTGGCCAGCGTAAACCACATCAAAGGGCACAGCCCGTCCGCCATCGGCCAGGTCGCGGCTGTTGCACAGAGGGTAACAAGGGTCGGAGGAAGAGGCTGCGTTCATGTTGAGGAAAGACCTGGCCCAAGCACGGCGAAACGGCCAAAGGCCTCAGGCGTTGGCACTCAACCAGTTGTGCAGCTCGCGCACCGAATGGGCCACGTGCAAAGGGTTGAGCGCATGGAATGCGTCGGATTCGTGGGCGCCGTAGCTCACGCCCACGCTGGCGCAACCGGCGTTCAGGGCCATTTGCAGATCGTGGGTGGTGTCGCCAATCATGAGGGTGCGCTCGGGGTCCACACCGAATTCGGCCATGAGCTCTTCCAGCATGAGCGGGCTGGGTTTGCCGGCGGTTTCGTCGGCGGTGCGGGAAGCGTCAAACATGCCTTGCAGCTCCACCGTGCGCAGCACGTCGTTGAGTCCGGTACGGCTTTTTCCCGTGGCCACGGTGAGCCAGTGGTGGCGGCTTTTGAGTTCGGCCAGCAGAGGCAACACACCGTCAAACAGGCTGAGGTCGTGCTGGCGGGCCATGTAATGGTGGCGGTAGCGCTCACCCAGCAAGGGGTATTTGTCTTTCGGCACATCGGGCGCCGCATGGGCCAGGGCCTGCATCAGACCCATGCCGATGACGTAGCTGGCCGATTGGTCGGTGGGCACGGTACCACCCACATCGGCCACGGCGGCCTGGATGGCGCGGGTGATGAGGGCGGTGGAGTCGAACAGGGTGCCATCCCAGTCGAAAGCAATGAGGTCGAATTGGCGAGGACGCATGGCGGTGGTGTGTGACGCGGTGTTCAAGCAGCAAAGGCCTGTGCGTGGTGCCGCAAATGGTCCTCCACAAAACTGGCGATGAAGTAATACCCGTGGTCGTAGCCCTCGTGGCGGCGCAGGGTGAGCGGCTGGCCGGCCTGTGCGCAAGCGGCCTCAAAGACTTCGGGGTGGAGCTGTTCAGCGAGAAATTTGTCCGCCAAACCTTGGTCCACCAGAATGCCGCCCGGGTACGGCGCCGTGGGTTGCTCGGCCATGAGCCGGCTGGCATCGTGTGCCATCCAGGTGGTTTCGTCTTGTCCCAGATAGCCGGTAAAGGCTTTTCGGCCCCACGGGCATTGGGAGGGTGCGCCAATGGGCGCAAAAGCCGACACACTGCGAAACACGCCGGGGTGGCGCAGCGCCAGTGTGAGGGCGCCGTGGCCCCCCATGGAATGGCCGAACAGACCTTGGCGTGCGCCGTCCAGCGTGAACTCGCTCACCACAGCGGGCAACAGCTCTTTGAGCAAGTAGCTTTCCATGCGCCAATGGCCCGCCCAAGGAGCTCGGGTGGCGTCGAGGTAGAAGCCCGCGCCCACGCCAAAGTCCCAGTGATGGTCTTCGCTGTCCACGCCCGCACCGCGCGGGCTGGTGTCGGGCGTGAGCAGGGCCAAGCCGAGTTCGGCGGCGGTGCGCTGGGCGCCGGCCTTGATGGCAAAGGTCTCTTCGGTGCAGGTGAGCCCGGCCAGGAAGGTCAGCAGCGGCACAACTTGCCCGGCCAGTGCCTGCGGCGGCAGAAACAGGCCAAAGCGCATGGGCAGGCCGATTTCACTGGAAGCGTGTTTGTAAAAGCGCTGCACGCCACCGAAGCAGCCGTGCTCGCTGAGCAGTTCGAGTCGGTTCAATGCCATGGTCAGAATTCAATGACGCTGCGAATGGACTCACCGCGCTTCATCAGTTCGAAGCCTTCGTTGATGTCTTCCAGCTTGAGCTTGTGGGTGATCAGGTCGTCGATGTTGATCTTGCCGTCCATGTACCAGTCGACGATCTTGGGCACGTCGGTGCGGCCGCGTGCACCGCCAAAGGCCGAGCCTTCCCACTTGCGACCGGTAACCAGCTGGAACGGGCGGGTGGAGATTTCGGCGCCGGCTTCGGCCACGCCGATGATGATGCTGCGGCCCCAGCCCTTGTGCGTGCATTCCAGCGCGTCACGCATGACCTTCGTGTTGCCGATGCACTCGAAGCTGTAGTCGGCGCCGCCGTCGGTCAACTGCACGATGGTATCGACCACGTTGGCGTGCTCTTTGGGGTTGATGAAGTGCGTCATGCCAAACTTGCGGGCCATGGCTTCACGCTCGGGGTTCAGGTCCACACCAATGATTTTGTCGGCGCCCACCATCCTGGCGCCCTGAATCACGTTCAGGCCAATACCGCCCAGGCCAAACACGACCACGTTGGCGCCGGCTTCCACCTTGGCGGTGAAGATGACGGCACCGATGCCGGTGGTGACGCCGCAGCCGATGTAGCAGACCTTGTCGAACGGCGCGTCTTCGCGGATCTTGGCCAGCGAGATTTCAGCCGCGACCGTGTAGTTGCTGAAGGTGCTGGTGCCCATGTAATGAAAGATGGGCTGGCCGTCCAGGCTGAAGCGGCTGGTGGCGTCGGGCATGAGGCCTTTGCCTTGCGTTCCGCGAATGAGCTGGCACAGGTTGGTTTTGCGGCTCAGGCAAAACTTGCACTGGCGGCATTCGGGCGTGTAGAGCGGTATGACGTGGTCGCCCTTCTTGAGCGAGGTCACGCCCGGGCCCACGTCCACCACAATGCCCGCGCCTTCATGGCCCAGAATGGCAGGAAAAATGCCTTCGGGGTCGGCGCCGCTGAGGGTGTAGTAGTCGGTGTGGCAGATGCCGGTGGCTTTGATTTCGACCAACACTTCACCGAATTTCGGGCCTTCAAGGTCCACGGTTTCAATGGTCAGGGGCTGGCCTGCTTTCCAGGCGACGGCGGCTTTGGTTTTCATGGTTGCGGTATGAAGCGGTTGAACAACCGCTTGAGATTAACGCAGATCACACGCACCCGACGCCAGGGGCTTTCCCGTCAATCCACCTGGGCCCCGCCTTTGAACCACTGCGCAAACAGCGCGCGCTCTGCGTCGGTGATGCCGGTGGCGTTGTTCATGGGCATGAGCTTGGTGACCACGACTTGCTGGTACACCGTCTGGGCGTGCAGCTTCACGGCCTCGGGTGAGTCGAGCCGCACGTTTTTGGACGCAAGCGCCTCGCCGTGGCACATGACACAGCGCTGCTCAATGACGGGCTTGAGCTGGGCGTAGCTCACGGTGTCGGGCACCGCCACCGCCTGCACCGGGGCGGGTTTGAGCCAGACGATGAGTGCCAGCAACACCAACACACCGACTGCCGCGTAAGGCCAGGGGTGGTTGTTGCGACCCAGTTTGAAGCCGTGGCGCAGCACGAAAAACTGGCGAATGGCGGCGCCAGCCAACATCATCCCGATCAAAACGACCCCGTTGTATTCGTGGGTGTAGGTGAAGCTGTAGTGGTTGCTCAGCATGGAGAACAGCACCGGCAGCGTGAAGTAGGTGTTGTGCACACTGCGCTGCTTGCCGCGCTTGCCGTGGATGGGATCCACCGGGCGGCCGGCCTGGATGTCGGCCACCACGGTGCGCTGGCCGGGAATGATCCAGAAGAACACGTTGGCGCTCATGGTGGTGGCGATCATGGCGCCCACAATGAGGAAGGCGGCGCGGCCCGCAAACATTTGTGTGGCGGCGTAAGCGGCCACACACACCAGCACCAGCACCAGCGCGCCCACCTTGGCATCGCCGTTTTCGCTTTGCCCCAGGGTGCGGCAAATGGCGTCGTACAGCAGCCAGAACACCACCAGAAAGGCAAGCGCTGCGGCAATCGCACCGGCTGGGCTCCAAGCCATCACGTTGGGGTCGATCAAATAGACGCTGGGGCTCCAGAGGTAGGAGATGAAAAACAGCGCAAAGCCCGAGAGCCAGGTGGAATAGCTTTCCCAGTAAAACCAGTGCAGGTGACCGGGCAGCTTGGGCGGGGCACCTGCAAATTTGACCGGGTGGTAAAAACCGCCGCCGTGCACAGCCCAGAGCTCGCCGCTGACGCCGTCTTTTTTCAATTGTTCATCTTCGGGCGGCGTGAGACTGCTGTCGAGAAAGACAAAGTAAAAAGAGGAGCCAATCCAGGCGATGGCCACAATGACATGCAACCAGCGCAGCAGCAGGTTGGCCCAATCCAGCAGATAAGTTTCCATGGCACCTCAACACAACGGGAAAACCGTCAGGGTTTGCGACTCACCACCGCGGGCGCTCTGAGTCGGCTGAGGGCCGCGATTGAGTGTGAGGCGTCACACCCGCTCCGCTGCGACCGGTACAGCGCAAAGTGTATACAGTTTCTGCAAACACTTGGTGCTGGGA
>Ga0209066_10004579_pt1 | contig 14939 bp, 14 predicted proteins | sample All_14_2_FD_187198 | JGI IMG/M metagenome (GOLD analysis project Ga0209066, IMG submission 187198) | Freshwater microbial communities in response to fracking from Pennsylvania, USA - Allegheny Zone_MetaG_DW_15 (SPAdes) (version 2) ...
CGAAAGGCCCATGGTCGTGACTTCCTCGGTGCCCGTTCCGCCGATCGTCGTCGGCGTGAATTCCTCCGGAATGTGCCCGTCGAGCGAACCGGCGAGATCGGGAAGGAAGGAGGGTACGAGGCCAAAATCCTCGATTACCACGCGCAGTTCGTTGAGATCGCCCGGGGTCAGGTGGCAGCCTGGCAGGACGTTGACGCGGACCGGATCGCGAAGCGTGCCCTCGACCGGCGTCTCGACCAGAACCTCGATCATCCGCGCGACGGTCTTGCCCCATCCATCCTGAAAGGCGCCTTCGAAGTCCGGCGTCGAGACATAGACGAGAGCCAGCTTGTCGAGTTCCGGATGCCGCTCCCGCACGAGCCGGAGATAGCCCTCGACATCGTCGCCCTTGGTTTCCGTGACGCCGGTCGAACAGATGCCGATCACTTCGGCCTTGGTCCTGTTGTAGATGTTGACGATGGCCTGCTCGACATTCTCGAAGCCGCCGAGCACGGTCGCCACTTCGCTCATGGCCGTCGTCTGCAGCGGTATGGCTTCCTTGAAATGGCGGACGAAGAGGACGAGACCGAAAGACGTGCAACCCTGCGACCCGTGCAGCAAAGGCATTGCACCACGCAACCCCATGAAAGCGAGCGCTCCGCCGATCGGCTGGCTCATCTTCAGCGGGTTGACCGCGCAGGCCTTCTTGCCTTTGGTGACGATTGCCATGGTCTCACTCCGCCGCGACGAGCGTGACGGTCCGCGCCAGCAACGAGGCAAGAACGTCCTCGACACGGTCCGAGCAGGCGCCGCAGCCGCTGGAAGCTTGCGTATGCTCCCTGACACTCTCGACCGTCGTCAGCCCATGCGCCGCGATGGCGTCCTCGATCGTGCCGAGATCGATGCTCTTGCAATTGCAGATTTTCTTCGCCCGCCGAACAGCCTCGGCGCGTTCTGGGTCGGCCACGAGCGCCGCCTCTTCCGCATCCATCTGCGCGATGGCCTTGGCCTGCCAGCTCTGCGCGGCGTCGTCCCAGGGCGCCGGCTTGCGCACCTGCTCCCAGATCGGGTTATAGAGCGCCTTGTCGATCTGGCGGACGAGTTCCACCATGCCGACATACCCCATATAGGCGTGGTGGCGCTCCTGGTTGATGTCGAGCCAAGGCATCGCCGCCTTCAGGGCGACGAATTGCGAACGACCGCCCGAGAGCATGATGTCGGCTCGCGCATCCTTCAGCATCTTGTACATTTCGCGCGGCGTCATATCCTCGATCATATGGGCGTCCTGTCCCATCAACTCCTTGATCTTCTCTTTGTCTTCCTTGGTCGACTTTTTGACGCTGGTGCCGACGAGTTCGAGCCCCGCCTCCTGCAGCGCCGCGACCACCGACCAGGATTTGACGCCGCCGGTGATGAGCAGAACCTTCTTGCCCTTGAAACGCGGCTTGTAAGGCGCGATCGCGGCCCAGGCGCGCGCTTCCTCGCGGGCGATCAGGGCTTCCGTCCGGCCGAGCAACTCGTCGGGCGCGCCACGTTCGATCAGCAGCCTCGCGATCTCGCGAAGGGAATCGCTCGTATCGCCGATACCGTAGAAGGAGCCTTCGAAGAAGGGAATGCTGTAGCGCTCTTCCATCTTCCGCGCGACGTTGATCATCGCCTTGGAACAGACCATCATGGCGGCGCGCGCCCGATGCGAATAGGCCACCTCGCGATACTTTCCGTCTCCGGAGAGGCAAGAGAGAATACGGATGCCGAGTTCGTCGAGAAGCGGCTTCACCTGCCACAGCTCGCCGGAGAGGTTATACTCACCGATGATGTTGATGTCGTAGGGCGTGGTGTAGTCCGGCTCTTCCGTACCGATCACATGCTCGAGGATCGCCTCGCCGGCAAGCTTGTTGCCGAGATTCTTCGGACCGACGAAACCTGGCGAATTGATCGGGATCACCGGCTTTCCAAATTTCTCCCGCGCCGCCTTGCAGACGGCGTTGATGTCGTCGCCGATCATCGCCGGCACGCAGGTCTGATAAACGAAGACGGCCGGCGGATCGTATTTCTCGATGATTTCCCGGATCGCCTTGAAAAGCCGCTTCTCTCCTCCGAATACGACATCCGTCTCGTTGATGTCGGTGGTGAAGCCTGTCCGCCATATATTCGGGCCGGACGACTTCGCACCGCGATTGTCCCAGGAATTCCCCTCACAGGCAATCGGCCCATGAACGAGATGGGCGACATCCGTCAGGGGTTGCAGCGCGATTTTTGCTCCATCGAAGGCGCAGCCGCCGGCAGCGCCACCGGGCTGGAGCTGTTTCGTACAGCCCTTTTTTCGCTCGGCCTCCGACTTATTCGCATTCTTTCCGCAGCCAGGCTCGTTGAAGACATCCTGGACGGTTGCCGATAGCGAACTCATGCGTCTCTCCTGTTGCGTGAGGGGTGATGCACCCCGAGCGGAAAGAACTCCGATCGGCCGCCTTGGCCTCGTCCGCTGCCGGTCCCGCACATGGGAGCCGGCAGCGGATGTAAGTGTCGTGCGGTTTCAGCGGATGATGTCGAAACTGAAATCCGTCTTGGCCGGGACATTGGTGTTCCGGTCTATCTCGTCGAAAATCTTGTCGAGAATCCAGACCAGCACGTTCATCGCCCCCTGATAGCCCCATACCGGATAGCGGTGGTGATGGTGACGATCGAAGATCGGAAAGCCGATGCGGATCAGCGGCGTGCCGGTATCGCGTTCAAGATACTTTCCATAGGTATTGCCGATCAGGAAGTCGACAGGCTCGGTGAAGAGCAGCGAACGCATGTGCCAGAGATCTTTGCCCGGATAGACATGGCAGTCCTTGCCGAAGGGCGAAGAGGCGAAGAGTTCTTCCATCTTCGCGGCCCAGGCCTTGGTGCCGTTCGTCGCCAGCACATGGGTCGGCTCGGCGCCGAGCTCAAGCAGGAAGGCCGCCAAGCCATAGCAGAGGTCGGGATCGCCATAGATCGCGAACTTCTTGCCATGGATATGCGCGCTCGAATCCGCGACCGCATCGACGAGACGGCCGCGCTCCCGGGCGAGTTCCTCGGGAATCTCCTTTCCAGTGATGCGGGCGATCTCCATCAGGAAGCGATCCGTCGCGGCAACGCCGACCGGATGATTGAAGGCGACGACCTCCTGCCCATGCGCGGCGACGAGACCCAGGGTCTTCTCGGTGCAGAATTCCTGCATCGAGATGGTAGCCTTGGCATGGACCGCATTCGCGGCTTTCTCAAGCGTCGTTCCGCCATCATACATGCGGAACTCGCCGTCGGTCGGCGTATCCCAGACGTCACTGTTGTCGCCGAGAATCGTATAGTCGACGCCCATCACGCCGAAGAGCCGCTTGATTTCGCGCAGATTGCCGACCGTATAGCCGTCGAAACCACCGATGAAGTTGACACCCTCATTGGGCTTGCGTTCGAGCTTCGGCACCGTGCCGGCCTTGCCGTCCCAGAAATGCTCCAGAATCCCCTTCATGACGTTGTCGTAGCCGGTGACGTGGCTACCGACGAAAGCCGGCGTATGGGCGAAGGGAACGTCGTATTCCTCCGGAACGGAGCCCTTCTCCTTCGCCGTCTTGATGAAGGCGTTGAGGTCGTCGCCGATCACCTCGGCCATGCAGGTGGTCGAGACCGCGATCATCTTGGGCTTGTACATGCTGTAGGTGTTGGCGAGCCCGTCGATCATGTTGTTGAGGCCGCCAAACACCGCCGCATCCTCCGTCATCGACGAGGACACGCAGGAACTCGGCTCCTTGAAATGCCGCGAGAAATGGCTGCGGTAGTAGGCGACACAACCTTGCGAGCCGTGAACGAAGGGAATGGTGCTCTCGAAACCGACGGCGGCGAAGACCGCGCCGAGCGGCTGGCAGGCCTTGGCCGGATTGACGGTCAGCGCCTCACGCGCGAAATTCTTTTCGCGATATTCGGGCGTCTTCGCCCATTCACGCACCCGCTCGACCTCCGCCGGATCATGCGGATTCTCGAACATCTTCTTCTTGTTCGCCAGCATCTGCTGGTATTCCGGACCGCGGAAGAGCTCGAAGTGATCGAGCACATGCTCGGCGTTCTGTGTCATGATGAAGCCCTCTTCAGAAAAACGTGGTCTCGATCGGCCGCCGCCGCTCCTCGCCGAGGAAGGGCGGCAAGCGCATCAGTCCGCTGCGATCAGGGTCGGCTTGGGAACATCCTTCCAGGGCGTCTTCGCCATCTTCCAGATCGGCGCGTTGATAGCCATGTCCATGTCCCGCGCGAAGATCGCAAAGCCGTCATAGCCATGATAGGGGCCGGAATAGTCCCAAGAATGCATCTGCCGGAAAGGCACGCCCATCTTCTGGAAGACGTATTTTTCCTTGATGCCCGAGCCCACGAGATCCGGCTGGATCTTCTCCACGAATTTCTCGAACTCGTAGCCGGTCACATCGTCATAGATCAGAGTTCCGTCCTTCACATAGTGCTGGGCGGTGCGTTGGTAGTCGTCATTGTGGCCGAATTCGTAACCCGTGCCGACGACCTCCATACCGAGGTCTTCATAGGCGCCGATCACGTGACGCGGACGAAGCCCACCGACGAACAGCATGACCGTCTTGCCTTCGAGACGCGGCCGGTACTTGGCGATGACGGCGTCCATCAGAGGCTGGTACTTCGCTATGACGCGTTCGGCGCCTTCCTTGATCTTGTCGTCGAAATAGCTCGCGATCTTGCGCAGCGACTCGGCGATCTTGCTCGGACCGAAGAAGTTGTATTCGCACCACGGAATACCGAACTTCTCTTCCATATGTCGCGAGATGTAGTTCATCGAACGGTAGCAATGGAGGACATTGAGCTTCGCCTTGGGCGTCGCTTCGAGTTCCGCGAGGCTGCCGTCGCCCGACCACTGCGCGATGACACGCAAGCCCATTTCCTCAAGCAGGATGCGGGACGACCAGGCATCGCCGCCGATATTGTAATCGCCGATGATCGCGACATCGTAGGGTGTCGATTCGAATTTCGGCGCAGCGTCGGGGTCCATCTTGTCGAACACGAAGTCCCGGATCGCGTCGTTCGCGATGTGATGGCCGAGCGACTGGGAGACGCCGCGAAATCCTTCGCAGCGCACGGGAACGATCGTCTTGCCGCCGAATTCCTTCGACTTCTGCTTCGAGACCGCCTCGATGTCGTCGCCGATCAGGCCGATCGGGCATTCCGACTGAACGGTGATGCCCTTGTTGAGCGGGAAAAGCTCTTCGATCTCGTCCATGATTTTCAGGAGTTTCTTGTCACCGCCGAAGACGATGTCCTTCTCCTGGAAATCGGAGGTGAACTGCATGGTCACGAAGGTGTCGATGCCCGTCGTGCCGATATAATAATTGCGCCGCGCGGCCCAGGAGTATTGGCCGCAGCCGACTGGACCATGACTGATGTGGATCATGTCCTTGATCGGCCCCCAGACCACGCCCTTCGAGCCGGCATAGGCACAGCCGCGGATGGTCATGACACCCGGAATGGACTTCAGATTCGACTTGACGCCACAATCGGCCTTTCCGGTCTCATGCACATTGAGGTGCTTCGCGCGCCTCTTCGCCGTCTTTTCCGGATAGACTTCCAGGACTTCGGCGATCAATTCCTTGTTGCGAGCTTTGATCTCTTCAACGCTCTGCGTTTTCGTCAAACTCATTTTATGTTCCTCGCTTGATCTCGTTTGTCCCGGTAGGTCGCCGGCCCCTCTCGCGAGGGGCCGGATTCCCTGTGCCTTACTCAGGCCACTTCCGCAGCCAGTTCGGCCGCCGTCTTGCCGACGACGGATTCGTCGACCTGCTTCATGATCCCGTGCTCCATCAGCATGTCCTCAAGCTCGTCCATGGTGATCGGGGTCGGGATGATGCCCTTGCCGGCATTGTTGTGAATCTTGTTGGCAAGGTTGCGGTAGTGCTGCGCCTGCTGGGATTCCGGCGCATATTCAAGCACCGTCATCCGCCGCAACTCGGCGTGCTGCACGATATTGTCACGCGGCACGAAGTAGATGAGTTCGGTGCCGAGCTTCTTGGCCATCGCCTCGGCCAGTTCGAGTTCCTTGTCGGTCTGGCGCTCGTTGCAAACCAGCCCACCAAGGCGCACGCCGCCCGAGTTCGCATATTTCAGGATGCCCTTGGAGATGTTGTTGGCCGCGTACATGGCCATCATCTCGCCGGACATGACGATGTAGATTTCCTGCGCCTTGTTCTCGCGGATCGGCATTGCAAATCCGCCGCAGACGACATCGCCGAGCACGTCATAGGACACATAGTCGATGTCCTCGTAAGCACCGTTTTCCTCGAGGAAGTTGATCGAGGTGATGACGCCGCGGCCGGCGCAACCGACCCCCGGCTCAGGTCCGCCGGATTCGACACATTTGATGTCCTTGAACCCGATCTTCATGACCTCTTCGAGTTCAAGATCCTCGACGCTGCCGGCGGCGGCAGCGAGGCTCAGGATCGTGTCTTGCGCCTTGGCATGGAGAATGAGACGCGTGGAGTCCGCCTTCGGATCGCACCCTACGATCAGAATCCGGTGTCCCAGCTCGGCCAAGGCCGCAAGAGTATTCTGGGAGGTCGTCGACTTGCCGATACCTCCCTTACCGTAAAACGCAATTTGTCGCAGTGAAGACATGTAGGTCTCCTTCAAACCGATTGCCGATAACTACCGCGCGATGAGCGCGAGACTGTTCCTCTCAAAGAGAGGGGCTCGCGGGTTACAGGAAGGAGTACATCGCTCGTCTGCGCGTCTGCGTGCACTCAGCCCTCACTCGCCTTCCGCTCCCTCCCAGAGCAACCGGCGTGCCAATTTGCGGTGACGCCCTAAACGACTGATTTATCGTGGGAAAACGCTATTCCCCGAGTCGGTGCATGGATGTTTTAAACCCGACAGCCAGTTGTCAGCCTGTAGGAAACAAAACAACGAATGACGGACGCAACGGCAGCGCCGGCCTCCTTGACGTGCACTTGCCACGGGTTTGGCGGCATCCGCCCATCGTCGCAACGGAACGGTTTTTGCTAGACCAGGCTCAGTCGTATCCGTGGATGACGTTCGAAACGTCTTTGGCGAAACATCTCTGGCGAGGACGATATGCAGATTGGCGTTGAAACTTACAAGGCTGTCGATCAACGGCGTGTGTTCGTCGTCGACGATGATGAAATCACGCGCACCGCGCTTCAGTTCATGCTCCATGACGAGATCGAAACGCATGAGCTCGCAAGTCCCGAAGAGGCCTATGACAAGGGCGCCGATTGGCTCAAGCCACATCTCGTGCTGCTCGGCGTTTCGTTTCTCGCCGCGCGAGGCGCCGGCCTCGTCGGCGAGCTGACCGGCCGTTTTCCCGATGCGCGCGTTCTCATCGTCTGCGACAAGGCCGACGAAGCGATTGCGATCGAAGGCATGAAGGCCGGCGCGCATGGCGCGCTGGTCAAGCCGCTGACGCTGGAGAGCGTGCGAAAGAAGGTCGACACGGTCCTCGGCCGCGGCGGCGCCGCGCCGATCGTTCAGCTTGGCCTGCTCAAATAGGAGAACGCCTTGGCGACCGTCATCTTCCATGAGAAACCCGGATGCAGGACGAATGCGCGGCAGCGACGCCTGCTCGAATCCGTCGGCCATAGGCTGATTGTCAGGAACCTGCTCACGGAGGCCTGGACGCCTGAAGAACTGCTGAGTTATTTCGGCGATATGCCGGTGAGGAGCTGGCTCAATCCCGCTGCGCCCGCCGTGAAGTCCGGCGCCGTCGATCCGGAATGCATCGATGGCGATGCGGCTCTCGCCCTGATGCTTGCCGAACCGCTCCTGATCCGCCGCCCGCTTCTTGAAATGGAGGGAAGGCGACGCGCCGGCTTTGCTCCGGATGTCGTCGCCTGGCTGGGCCTTTCTCGCGCCGGAGAAGACAAACCTGATCCGCAACCCTGCGTGCATGCCGGCCGAGAGGAGGCTCCCGACATGCCGTCATGCCCAGAGCCGGCCCGACATTTTTGAGGTAGAGACCATGTTTGAGGTAGAGACCATGCAGGAACGTAAGAGCTATCGACGCATCGATGCCATGGAAGCGCAGGCGTTACTCGCGCAAGGCGACGTGCTCCTACTCGACGTCCGCGACAAAGCTTCCTTCCAGCAAGGCGCGATCGAGGGTGCCCGGCACGTGTCGATCGACAATCTGTCGGCAATGATTCAGAGCCTTCCGAAAAAACTCCCGATCCTCATCTATTGCTTTCATGGCTATGCCAGCCAGGAATACGCCCAAACATTCTCGGACTTCGGCTTCCAGAACGTCTCCAGCCTTGATGGCGGGTTCGAAGCCTGGAAGCGGAGACCACTCCCGGCAATGGAGATCGAGAAAGGCAAACCGTTCCGGGTTGAATAAAGGGAAGGCCACGGGGTGCAGTCCCCAGCCTTCCCATGTGACTTCCACCTATGCCGATCACGCTGCCGTTATCGCGACGCCCTTGTCGGCCAGCAACGTCGGAAGCTCGCCCAACCGATACATTTCCCCGACAATATCCGCACCGCCGATAAATTCGCCCTTGATGTAAAGCTGCGGAATCGTCGGCCAGTTGGAAAACGCCTTGATACCGTCACGAATTTCGAGATCGGCCAGCACGTCAACGCTCTGGTAGGGCACGCCCAGAATTCCCAGCACCTGCGCGACGGAGGCCGAGAAGCCGCATTTTGGTGCGGCCGGCGTCCCCTTCATGAAGAGTACGACATCGGCATTCGAGAGAATACCGCCAATGCGTTCGAACACAGGCTCTGACATGGTCGTCCCTTCCACTCGCATGAATTCAAAAACACGGATGCGAAATGCACCCGAAACATGGCGATGCAAAAGCCGATCCACTCATTCCGGAGCAGACGTCTGCAGCGCGAGTGCATGGAGAACGCCGCCTATCTGCCCCAGCAGCGCGGCGTAGACCATCTGATGCTGCTAAATGCGGCTCTTGCCACGAAAGGCTGCCGACACGACGCTGGCGGAGAAATGGTCTCCATCGCCCGCAAGATCAACGACATCAATCCTGGCATCCGGAAATCCTTCCCTGATGAGACGCTCGATTTCCGATCCGGTCATGGCCATGGCGTTGCTCCTGTTGCTCTCCCCGGCTCCCATGCAAACTCGGCACCAGCTCGGCAACCTGCAGCAATGCGCAACCGCTCTGTCGGTTTTCCGACATTGCCGCCGCATGGCTGTTGCAGATGTGACGTGCTCGAGGACCTGTCGAGTGGGAAATGCCACATTCCCTGCGGATATCTGCAAGGAACTAAATGCCTTTCCTTCATCTGCGCCACGGCGCGGCTTTTGCTTTGGAGCAAGGTGCAAGCAAGGACCCCATGAGATATCCGCAATCCTCCGGCTACCCCGCACGCCCCTTTGAGGCAACTGGACCCGGCGGGACTGATCGGTTGGCCCGTCGTCGCTGCATTGGCCGATGACGCAGGCTGAGCCCCCATCCACCGCTTCGCATCTTTCACGCGACTTCAATCTCTCCCTCGTCCGCCAAATGGCATCGCGCTTGCAGCGCACCATGCGACGACGGTCGAAACAGTCGGTCGATAGAGAGCAGGCAAACGTGGCGGAGCTGAAGATACTCAAGACGATGGGGCGGAAAAGAGCGCTGTTTCCGGCAATCGCACGCCGGCCCGCCCTTACCACTACCGTGGCGCGGCCCGACAACCAGGCTCGCTTCCATATAACCCTTGAGTTCAACGTCGGGAATCTGACATGAGCCAACAGGCAGAAACCCTACAAGAGCTGACCGACAGCAAATACAAATACGGCTTCGTTACGGACATCGAGAGCGAATTCGCTCCCAAGGGTCTTAACGAGGAGATCGTTCGCTTCATATCGAAAAAGAAGAATGAGCCCGGCTGGATGCTCGAGTGGCGTCTCGACGCCTATCGCCGTTGGCTAGCCATGACGGAGCCCACATGGGCGCGTGTGGATTATCCTCCGGTCGATTTTCAGGACTTCTACTATTTCGCGGCGCCGAAGAGCGACAGCGACAAGCCGAAGAGCCTCGATGAAGTCGATCCTGAACTTCTGAAGACTTATGAGAAGCTCGGCATTCCGCTCTCGGAGCAGAAGATGCTCACCGGCGTGGCGGTGGATGCCGTCTTCGACTCGGTTTCGGTCGCAACGACATTCAAGGCCAAGCTCGAAGAGGTGGGCGTCATCTTCTGCCCGCTGTCCGAAGCGCTCGCGAAGCATCCGGAGCTGGTGCGGAAATATCTTGGGACCGTCGTTCCCGCAACGGACAATTACTATGCCACGCTCAACTCGGCCGTCTTCTCGGAAGGCTCCTTCGTCTATGTGCCGGAAGGCGTGCGTTGCCCGATGGAGCTCTCCACCTATTTCCGCATCAACGCGCTGAATACGGGCCAGTTCGAGCGCACGCTCATCATCGCCGAGAAAAACTCCTATGTGAGCTACCTCGAAGGCTGCACCGCGCCCATGCGCGACGAGAACCAGCTTCACGCGGCGGTGGTCGAGCTTGTGGCGCTCGAAGGCGCGGAGATCAAATATTCGACCGTGCAAAACTGGTATCCGGGCGACGAGAACGGCAAGGGCGGAATCTATAATTTCGTCACCAAGCGCGGCGATTGCCGCGGCGACGATTCGAAGATCTCCTGGACCCAGGTCGAAACCGGCTCGGCGATTACCTGGAAATATCCATCCTGTATTCTGCGCGGCGACAATTCGGTAGGCGAATTCTATTCGATCGCTATCGCCAATAATTGCCAGCAGGCCGACACCGGCACGAAGATGATTCATCTCGGCAAGAACACGAAGAGCCGGATCATCTCCAAGGGCATCTCGGCGGGACGCGCGCAGAACACCTATCGCGGCCTCGTCAACATGCATGCCAGGGCGGAGGGCGCGCGCAACTTCACCCAATGCGATTCCCTTCTGTTGGGATCGCGCTGTGGGGCGCACACCGTTCCCTATATCGAGTCGCATAATCCGAGTGCGATCGTCGAACATGAGGCGACGACGTCGAAAATTAGCGACGATCAACTCTTTTACTGCCTGTCGCGCGGCATCGGGACCGAGGAGGCCGTCGCCCTCATCGTCAACGGCTTCTGCCGCGAAGTGCTGCAGCAATTGCCGATGGAATTCGCCGTCGAAGCCCAGAAGCTCGTGGGCATCAGTCTCGAAGGGAGCGTGGGATAATGCTTGAGATCAACGGCCTTCACGTCAGCGTTCAGGGCAAGGACATCCTTAAAGGCCTGTCGCTCACCGTTCCGCCGGGCGAGGTTCACGCCATCATGGGACCGAACGGTGCGGGAAAGTCGACGACCTCCTATACGCTGGCAGGACGGGACGGCTACGACGTCACCCGAGGCTCCATTCGCTTCAAGGGCGAAGACATGGTGCCTTTGCCGCCCGAGGAGCGGGCCGCGAAAGGTATCTTTCTTGCCTTTCAATATCCGCTCGAAATTCCTGGCGTCTCGACACTGACCTTCCTGAAATCAGCCGTCAACGCGCAGGCGCGGCTGCGCGGCGAGAAGGAACTCGACGCCGTCCAGTTCCTGAAGCTCGTCCGCGAAACAGCCAAGGGACTCAACATCTCCGAGGAGATGCTGAAGCGGCCGCTCAATGTCGGCTTTTCAGGCGGCGAGAAGAAGCGCAACGAAGTGCTCCAGATGGCGCTGCTGAAACCTACCCTCGCCATCCTCGACGAAACGGATTCCGGCCTCGACATCGATGCGATGAAGTTGGTGGCAGAAGGCGTCAACGCGCTGCGCGCGCCCGATCGGTCCTTCCTCGTCATCACGCACTATCAGCGTCTGTTGGATTACATCGTGCCGGACCACATCCACATTCTGGCCGACGGTCGGATCGTCAAATCCGGCGACAAGTCGCTGGCGCTGCAGCTCGAGGAACAAGGCTACGACGCCGTCATCGGAAAAGCAGCGTGAGGGCGTCATGGGTGATGTGATTTCTACAGGCAGCATTCTCGATACCGCGCGCGGTGCCGGCGCTGCGGATTGGGCCGAAGCGCTGCGAGAGAGGAGCCGCACCGACTTTGCCGCGCTCGGCCTTCCCAACCGGCGTTTCGAGGCCTGGAAATACTCGGACCTCGCCCGGGCCTTGAACGAGACGACGCGCGAGACGGGTCCTGCGGCGCCTCCCCGCTCCATGCCGGGCACCCATACGGCGATCTTCGAAAACGGCGTTCTCAACGAGGACCTCTCGACCTTTCGCGATGCCGGCGCCCTGACCCTCCGTCAAATTCTTGCAGACCCGGCCTCGTCGTTCGTCGGGGACATCGGAGGCGTGAATGCGCAGCATAACCATCCGCTTCTAAGCCTCAATACAGCGCTGATGGAGGAAGGGATCGTCCTGCGTGTTCCCAGGGGTACCGCTCTCGAAAAGCCGCTTCATCTCCGTTTCGACTGGCGCGGTTCTATCACCGGCGGCCATCATCTGCGCGTCCTCATCCTGCTCGAGGAAGGTGCCGAGGCAACGCTCGTGGAAACGCATGGCGGCTCGCCATGCTTTGCCACCATCGTTAGCGAGGTACGGCTCGCTAAAAATGCGAAGCTCTCCCATGTCCGTCTGGAGGCCCTGGGCTCTGCTGCGCGGCAATCCGCCATCACGATGGGCGAGATCGGCGCCTCCGCCCACTATCGCGCCTTCTATCTATCCGGGGGCGGACATTTCTCGCGCCACGAAGCACTCCTGAAACTCACGGGCCAAGATGCGCAAGCGGACATTGACGGCGCCTATCTGGCGACGGGAACGCGCCATTGCGACAACACGACGGTCATCACCCATGCAGCGCCGCAAACGGCCAGCCGACAGTTCTTTCGCGGCGTTCTGAGCGGGCAGGCGCGCGGCGCCTATCAGGGCCGCATCCGGGTGGCCCCCGAGGCGCAGGGAACCGATGCCCGGCAGATGAGTCGGGCCCTGCTCCTGTCGCACCGCGCGGAGGCGGCAACCAAACCGGAGCTCGAGATTTTCGCCGACGATGTGAAATGCGCTCACGGCGCGACAATCGGGGAACTCGACGCCGCCGCGCTCTTTTTCCTGCGCGCGCGCGGCATTCCGGAGGCCGAGGCCCGTGCGCTTCTCGTCGAAGCTTTCTTCAACGATTCCGTTGCCACGATCGAAAATGAGCATCTGCGGGAGCTTGCAGCTTCATCGGTTCAGGATTGGCTTTCCTCCCATGCCGGCGAGGTGTCGAGTGTCGAATAAGCTGTTGCTGCAAACGAGCCTGTTCCAGCCGCCCGTCTTCGACGTCATGGCCCTGCGCGCGGATTTTCCCATTCTCTCGCGTGAGGTCCACGGAAAACCGCTCGTCTACCTCGACAACGGAGCTTCCGCGCAAAAGCCGAAGGCGGTTCTCGACGCCGTGGCACGGGCCTATTCGGAAACCTACGCCAATGTCCATCGCGGCGTTCACTATCTCTCCGCCACGTCGACGACGGCCTTCGAGAAAGCGCGGGAGAGCGCCCGCCGCTTCGTCAATGCACAGTCGAGCGGCGAAATTATCTTCACCAAGGGCGGCACCGAAGCGATCAATCTCGTTGCATCAAGCCTCGGTGCCGAAATCGGACCAGGCGATGAGATCATCCTCTCCGAGATGGAGCACCATTCCAATATAGTGCCCTGGCACTTTCTGCGCGAACGCACTGGCGCAGTCTTGAAATGGGTGCCGCTTACCGAAGAAGACACAATCGATCTCGCCGCTTTCGCCGACCTGCTCTCCCCGAAGACGAAGCTCGTCGCCGTTACCCACATGTCGAACGTCCTCGGCACCCGCACGCCCATTGCGGAAATCGTCCGCCTCGCACATTCAGCGGGTGCCAGGGTGCTCATCGATGGTTGCCAGGGCGCTGTCCACGGCTCCGTCGACGTGCAGGAACTCGACTGCGATTTCTACGTTACGACCGGACACAAGCTTTATGGCCCGTCCGGCATCGGCTTCCTTTACGGAAAGCTCGAACACCTGAAGCATATGCGCCCCTATCAGGGTGGCGGGGAGATGATCGGGATCGTGACGAAGGAGACGCTCACCTACGCCGCCCCTCCGCACAGATTTGAGGCCGGCACGCCCCCGATCGTCGAAGCGATCGGCCTCGGCGCCGCCCTCGACTATCTGGGCATGCTCGATCAAGCCGCGATCGCGGCCCATGAAGCGGCCCTTCTGGCTCACGCGACGGAAGAGCTTGAGCGCCTTGACGGCGTCAGGCTCTTCGGCCGGGCGCCGGACAAGGGCCCTATCGTCACCTTCGATGTCGATGGGGCGCATCCCCATGACGTCTCGACGATCCTCGACCGTCTCGGCATCGCCGTTCGCGCCGGAACCCATTGTGCGCAGCCGCTGATGGAGCGGCTAGGTATCCCCGCCTCCACACGCGCCTCCTTCGCGTTCTACAACACGCATGAGGAGGTGGAAGCGCTGGTCCGCGGCGTCGCCAAAGTGCTGGAGTTCTTCCGATGATCGATCCCGACCTGCGCGATCTTTACCAGGAGGTGATCCTCGATCACGGACGCAACCCGCGTCATTTCGGTGCGCTGCCTGACGCAAACCATGAAGCGCATGGTCACAATCCTCTCTGCGGAGACCGGATACATCTCTATCTGCGCGTCGCTCCGTCGGGACGGATTGACGATGTCGCCTTCGAGGGCAAGGGCTGCGCGATCTCGATCGCATCCGCGTCCATGATGACCGACCTCATTCTGGGTAAGACCGTCTCGGAGGCGCATTCACTCGCCGCCGCCTTCTATCATCTCGCCAAGGGCGAACCGACGGACGAGAACGCGGACGAGGAAGATATGGAACGCATCGCGGTCATGTCGGGCGTCAGCCAGTTTCCCATGCGCGTCAAATGCGCGACGCTCGCCTGGCATACGTTCGAAGATGCTTGTACCCGAGAGGCGGGAGGAAGCAGCGCAGCATGACCGACATTTCCGACCGAAGCCCTGCCATGACGCTGCTCCACTC
>Ga0209066_10004580_pt1 | contig 14936 bp, 12 predicted proteins | sample All_14_2_FD_187198 | JGI IMG/M metagenome (GOLD analysis project Ga0209066, IMG submission 187198) | Freshwater microbial communities in response to fracking from Pennsylvania, USA - Allegheny Zone_MetaG_DW_15 (SPAdes) (version 2) ...
GTTGGGGGGGCGTGGGGACGGCGGAAAAGGCCCAGGGGTTTCGTCCTCCATAGCGAGATGTTTTCCAATTCTTCACGGGTGCGCACGATGCGGTAGCCCTTGGCAGAGGCTTCCTTGATGAGGTTGCGCCCCCCCTCGTTGACGAGGGATTCGAAGGCGGCGGGTTGTTCGCCGAGGATGACATCGATGCCCGTGGAGTCGAAAAGCTGTTTGGCGATGGAGCCCCGGTCGAGGATGGAAGTCTGGTGGGCGTAGAAGGATCCCAGGAGGGCATTGTCGAGCTCGGTGTTGCTGATGAGTCCGACCGTGCGCCCGGAGCGCTGGGCTTGGTAGACGAGGTTGTCGAGGCGGCGTCCCTGGGGGGAAAGGCCGATCTCGTCGGGCAACCCGAGTTCCCCGGTGGAGAGCCAGGAAATCAGCGCGGCGGGATTGACCAGTCCGGATTCGGTTTGGTTGTTGACGAGGGCGACGCGGTCCGCGCGGGCCAGACGCGGCGTGGAACCGGCCCCGGTTTCCTCGTCGATCCCGGAGAGGTTGAGCAGTTCCAGGTTGAGGCCGGGTACGATGAAAAGTACGACCCCGCGGGCCTGCCGGGCCACATAAAATTTGTAATACGCCGCGCTCATGGCGACAAAGGCGCCGAGGATGAGGATGCAGAGAACTTTGAGCCGCCAATTCATGAATGGGATCAGGATAAGGAGTTTTTCGCGGGCAGCAAGCCCGGGGGAGGGGGGTGTTTTATGGGCGGCAGGCTCCTCTCGTTTCTCATACTCGCACTCGTACTCCTTCTCCCAACCCCGGAGAGCACGAGAATGAGAACGAGTAAGAGAACGAGCGGCAGATGAAACAGAATACGCTCTGGAAAAGGATCCAACTATCCCACCATCAAACCATCCTACTTACCGGTCAGCGGTGTTTGATATGCAGTTCGATGGAGGATTCGAAGTGCTCCACGAAGAGATCGCGTTTTTTGAGGAAGGCATATTCCTCATCACGGGCGGGCTTCCGGGCGAGGGCGGTGATCCGGACGGACTCCGGGAGGAGGGTGGCCCCGATATCCCGGATGAGTGAGCTTTGGGAGCGGTCGAGGGCGTCGGCAATGCGGAGGAGGGCGGCCAGGGCACAGACCCGTCGGCGTGAGGTCCGGTCGAGGCGGGCAAAAGGCTTGTGCTTGGGCGTGGGGAGTTTTCTGCGGTGGTAGCGGGCAACTTGGGCGACCAGGTCGATTTCCGCGGCGGTGAGATTGACCCAGGGGTTCTGGCGGATGAGACGGGCCGAGTGTTTGTGATGGGCTTTCCCGCTGGGGGAGACAGACCAGCCGATGTCGTGCATGAGGGCGGCGGCCGCGAGCAGCCGGCGGTCGCGGGCTCCCAGGCCGTGGAGGGGTTTGAGGAGCACGAAGAGACGGTCGGCCAATTTGGCCACTTGGACGACATGGCCCGGGTGGGTTTCGAGGTCCTTGATGAAGATCCGGACCTCGTGGAGCAGGGCGTCAGGCGGGGGTAGTTTCATCGATGACCCGGCGGAAGGGTTGGGGGGCGATTTCAGTCTGCCAGAGCCCGTAGCGCAGGCCGAGGGTGGCACAGCCCAGCTGTTTGGCCCCGGCGGCTTCGGCAATGGTTTGGAAAACAAGCGCCCCGGCGGTGATGACGTCCGCCCGTGCCGGGGGGATGGCGGCGAGTTGGCGGATGGAATCCAGGGAACGGGAGGCGAGGTCGTCCAAGATGGCCGTGAGGTCGGCCAGGGGAATCCGCCGGCCTTCGCATTCGGCCGGATAGATGCGCCGGTGGGGATCGATGTGCATGGCGGCGAGGGTGATCATGGTTCCGCCGCAGCCCACGAGGGTGGTATGGGGTTGGCGGGCCCAGGGCAGGATACTCCGGATGGCGTGGAGGATCCACGCCCGGGCTTCGGCCAGGGCATCCGGGGAAACGGGCTGGCGGCGGAGGTGGAGATCCCGCAGGCGGACACAGCCGATGGGCAGGCTCCGGCTTTTTTCCAGGCGTCCGTCCTTCCCGAGGACAAATTCCAGGCTGCCGCCCCCAAGGTCGAGGGCCAGTATGTGCTTTCCCCTCCAGATGCGGCTGGAACTGATTCCCGCATAGGCGTAGCGGGCCTCGGCGGCACCGGAGATGACGCGCACGGGCTGGCCGAGGATCTTCCGGGCGGGGCCGAGAAAATCGCGGGCATTGGAGGCGGAACGGAGGGCGCTGGTGCCGACGATGTGGAGGGAGGAGGCTTGGAAATCGTCCGCCAGCGCGCGGGCTTCCCGCAGGACTTCGAGGGTTTGGAGGATGGAGGTGCGGGAGAGTTTGCCCGTGACGGCAAGGCGCGCCCCGAGCCGGGTGGTGTGGGCTTTCTCGCGGCGGACGTGCAGGGTGGCCCCCCGCTGCTCGGCGAGGAGGACCTTGACGGAATTGCTGCCGAGGTCGATGACGGCGGCACGCAGGGACTTCATTCCCTTGGGTAGCTGCCCCGGGGGGCTTTGGCAAGTGCTGGACAGTCTCACCGGAGCCCCCTAATTTCCCCCTCTATGCTCGATATCCGGTTGATCCGTGAAAACCCCGGCTGGGTGAAGGAACGTCTGGCGCTGCGCGCGCCCGGGACCGAATCCCCCGTGGAAGAAATTGTCCAGCTGGATGCCCGCCGCCGGGCGATCATTGCCGAGGTGGAATCCCAGAAAAGCGAACGCAACCGGATCAGCAAGGAAGTCGGCGGACGCAAGGCCAGGGGCGAATCGGCGGACGATTTGCTGGCCGGGATGAAGGAAAAGTCCGACCGGATCGCCGCGCTCGACGCGGATCTGGCCCTCCTTGAGCAGGCCCAGAACGACATCCTCCTGCGCGTTCCGAACATTCCCCATCCGGCCTGTCCCGTGGGCTCGGACGCATCGGCCAACCCGGTGGTCCACACGTTCGGTGAAAAACCCGTTTTTGCGTTCAAGCCCCGGGAACTGGTCGATCTGGCCACGGCCAAGGGCCTGGTGGATTTTGACCGGGCGGCCAAGATTTCCGGAAGTGGCTATTTTGTCCTCCGGGGTGCCGGGGCCAGGCTGCAGCGGTCGCTGATCCAGTTCATGCTCGACCTGCACACCCGCGAGCACGGCTACACCGAGATCGCGCCGCCCGTGCTGGTGCGCGAGGCCTGTATGATCGGCACCAACCAGCTGCCCAAATTCCGCGAGGACATGTACCACCTGGAAGGGGAGGACCTGTTCCTCGCCCCCACCGCGGAAGTGCCGGTGACCAACCTCCACCGCGAGGAATTGCTCAAGGCCGAGCAGTTGCCGATTTATTATGCCGCGCACACCCCCTGTTTCCGCCGCGAGGCGGGCAAGGAAAGCCGGGGCATGCAGCGCGTGCACCAATTCGACAAGATCGAATTGGTCAAGATCGTTCGCCCGGAACATTCCTACGAGGAGTTGGAGAAACTCCGCGCCAATGCCCAGCGCGTCCTGGAATTGCTCGGCCTGCACTACCGGACCATCGAGTTGTGCACCGGCGATATGGGATTCGGGGCGGCCAAGTGCTACGACCTCGAGGTCTGGGCGCCGGGGACGGGGGCGTATTTGGAGGTGTCGTCGTGCAGCAACTTCGAGGACTTCCAGGCGCGCCGGATGCAGCTGCGGTTCAAGGACGACGACGGGAAGAATAAATTCTGCCACACCCTCAACGGTTCGGGCGTGGCCCTGCCGCGGCTGTTCATCGCCCTGGTGGAAACGCACCAGCAGGCGGACGGAACCATCCGGGTGCCTGACGTGTTGCGCCCGTATTTTGGGGCTGAGACGATTTGAGTGGTGGGCGGTAAGCCGGTATTTTTGATCCGGGTTACGTTTTTTGGGAACGTTACAGATGAGCCACGACCCTACTTGGCACCAAAGGCTGCTCCGCAGCCGACGTGCCAAGCAAGGTCGTTCGATCTAGTGTCTGGTTATCCGTTTTTTTCATCTGCTTCGAGCACCTGAAACACCGTTTCGAACTTCTGCCCAGCCAAGTGTTTGTAGGTCGTGGAAAGCGCGAATGGAAAACGCTCCGCCATCGGGAAACCTGGACGGCCAAGATTCACCCCAATCCGATTCCATTCTTGGATCCGCGACTTTCGGTCTGCCGATGACAAAAACCACTCGGCTACTTCCTCGTCGCTGCGCTTACTTACGGTCAGTAACTCCTCTTTCTTGAGGCTGAAAAATGCCATGAACTGTCCGTCCACTCCGGACGCGTGGCAGAATCGTGCAGCGTATTCTTCGGGCAACGCTTCCGCTTGAAGCTGTCGCGCTTTCTCAATGATGCGTGGCAACCACACGCAATCTGCCAGTCGATCAGTCGGACGCGGAAGTCTCATATTTTGGCTAACGTCCGTCATGACCAGCGCGCGCAGCGCGTTGGGTCAATGACATGGTTCGGTTTCATTATTTATTCAGTTGCACTTCTGATTTGCTAAGGTCGATTGATTTATTTTTTTGCATTTCCAGAACATTTATTAGTTCCGTGCGTGAAATGGGTTTTCCGTCCTGGTCGGACCAAGCATCTCGATTTGTTCGCTGCATGATGAATGTACCGTCCGGAGCATATTTTGCTTCATTTAATGCTTTAGTGCGTTTGTTGTATCTAGCCAAAGACACTTCTCTTATGGTGGTGCCCTCAAAAATAACGGTCTGAGAAAGTCGCTCGTCAGCATTATCATGAATAGTCGCAGTCAAAAAACGGAAATTTAAAGCTCCATCCTCACTGCGCCTAATCTCCTCTCGTAAATACGGCGTATATATGAGAGTTCTTACTGCTTTTTTTCCTGCAAGGAGTTCGTTTGTTTTGCGAACCACTATTTGATTCTGATTGCTGGGATTCGTGAATGGCTTACCGCATCCAGAAAAAGATAATACAAAAGCTAAAAGTAATAATTTCCAAAAATTCATATATTTACCGAACGTATATTAGTACAATGTTATACTAACGTGTCGAATTAGGTTAATATTATGATTTTGTGGCGTCCAGATTTAATCTCAATAGTAGCCGGTTATTGAGATTGAGTGGGGGAGTGTTTTTGTTGGCTCCATTATCCCATGTTGGCGTCGTCTTGGATGGGTGAGTTACTTTTGTCGACTTTGATTGGGCACGGGTCTGTTCCGTATTAAACCGGAATGATGCAGTTGAATGGAGTCTTTTAAAAGTAGCACAGACATTCTTGTCTGTGTTCCCCAAGGCCCACAGGCAGGAATGCCTGTGCTACTCTGCGGATCCAACCGCGATGAACCATCGCGGCTACAAATCAGCCCGGAGTGGATGAACTGCCTTACTCGGGAGTCGCGGAGGGTTCGACGGGCACTGCCCGTGGCGGCTGGGCTTCTTCTGCCTTTTCTTTATCTTCCGGAGGGACGACCGGTGCGGGAATTTCCATCGGAGGGATGACGGCTGGCTCGGGTTTTTCTGGCGGCTTGGTGTCTGTCATGGCCGGTATCGCTACTTTCGCAGGGGGCAGGTCGATGCGGTTTTCCAATCCCGGGATGGAGGCATAGCCGAGAAAGCGGGCTTCGCTTCCGGACTTGGGAATGACAAAGTCAAAGACACTCACCCCGTTGCGGGGCTTGCCGGCATACTGCCGGCCACTGCTAGCGCCGAACATGACCGGTCTTTTGTCGGACTTCAATTTACCCAAATACATCATGACATGGGTTACAGGGGGGTCGCGGTCGACCGCATAGGTTCCGCTCCAGAACAGGAGGTCGCCGGGCTTGAGATTCTGGAATTCAAAGCTGCTGAAGTTGGGGCTGACCACGGCGTGGAAGCGGCTGCTCTTCCAGACCCAGGAGTAAAGCGTATTGGCCTGCCGGGGGACGTTTTTTACCCCGGCGCTCTGCAGGAGATGGTTGATCGTCCCCGAGCAATCCATCCCGCCATTGGATGGATTCGCGGAACCATAGGTATAATTCAGTTTCATCAGGGTGAGAACGAGCGCCCGGTTGACCAGATCCTTGACCACCGGGGGATAGGCATCAAAGTCCTGAAGCTGGTCGGGTGTGATCGTGGCCACCCGCTCGTCCGCCGCGGGCAGCGGAGGGGCCAACAGCCAAAGGAAGCAGGCAAAAAACAAAAAAAGGCGCATCCCTCCAAACTGGCGGCAAAAATCCCCATGGCAATGGCCATGGGCTTCGATATTGACGGGGGAACGGTCCGGGCGTTTGATTTCCCCATGCATTCCTTCCTTCCCCTCCTCGATCCCGCGGTCCAATCCGGAAAACTCCTGGCCTCGAGCAAAGAAAACATCCTGGCCTACCTGGCCAAATCAACCGGGGAAGCCTGGGAGACGGCCAGCCTGAAGGAATTGGTCGAGGGCGGAGAGTGGACCGAATTGAACGACCGCTTCTACCAGATGCTCAAGTTCGGCACCGGCGGGCTGCGGGGACGCACCATCGGCCGGGTCGTCACAAAGGCCGAACGGGGAAGCTCGACTTCCGGGGTGCCCGAGCATCCCGCGGTGGGAACCAATACGATGAACGGTTTCAGCCTCAGCCGGGCCACCCAGGGCCTGTGCCGCTACCTCGCCCGGTCTTTCCAGGGCGTGGCCCCGAAGGTGGTGATCTCGCACGACACGCGGTATTTTTCCCGGACCTTCGCCACCCAGGCGGCGAATATCGTGGCCCAGATGGGGGGAACGGCCTTTCTTTTCGAGGCTGAACGCTCCACCCCGGAACTTTCCTTCGCGGTGCGCCACCTTGGCGCCCATGCGGGGATCATGCTGACCGCAAGCCACAATCCGCCGCACGACAACGGCTTCAAGGCCTATTTCCAGGATGGCGGCCAGTTGGTCGAACCCCAGGCCTCGGCCATCATCGCCGAAGTGCTGGCGGTTCCTTCGGCCAAAATCGAACCCGCGGCCGTGCAGGGCCGGGTGGTTTCCGTGGGCAAGGAAGTGGACGAGGCCTACCTCGCCGCACTTTCGACGCTGGTGCTCGAACCCGGTGTGGTGAAGTCCCAGTCAGGGAAATTGAAACTGGTGTTCACCCCGATCCATGGCACGGGGCTCCAGACGGTTCCCAAGATCCTGGAACGCTTCGGATTTTCTTACACGGTGGTGGCGGAACAGGCCGCACCCAATGGCGGGTTCCCCACGGTGAAGTCGCCCAATCCCGAGAACGCCGAGGCCCTGGCCCTGGCCATTGCACAGGGAAAAAAAGAGGGGGCGGATTTCATCGCCGGAACCGATCCCGACGCCGACCGCATGGGCGTGACGGTGCGGAACGCGGCAGGGGAATTCGAGGTCATCTCCGGCAACATGATCGGATCGATCCTCGCGGCCTACCGCATCGAGCGTCTCTTTGAACAGGGGGTGCTGACCCCGGCCAATGTCTCCCACGCCGCCTTGATCAAGACCTTTGTCACCACCGATCTGCAGGCCTCCATCGCCAAGAAGCATGGGTTGAAGTGCGTCGACACCCTCACCGGCTTCAAATACATCGGGGAAAAACTCAAGGATTATGAGGAACTGGCCGGTGGCCGGGGCACAGCGGACTTCCAAACCTGGCGGAGCACCCTGCTGAAGAAGAGCACGTTCTTCGTCTTCGGCGGCGAGGAGAGCTACGGCTATTCCGGCGGTGATGCCGTGCGCGACAAGGATGCGAACGCGGCGGTGCTGATGTTCGCGGAGGCCGCGGCCTGGGCCAAGTCCAAGGGGATGACCCTGCTGGATTACCTCGACGGATTGTATGTGCAGCACGGCTTGTACCTGGAAAAACTCGGCACGCTCACCTTTGAGGGAGCGGAGGGTGCGGCCAAGATCAAGAAGCTGCTCGCCAGCTACAAGGACAAGGCTCCCAAGACCCTCGGCGGCCGGGCGGTGGAGCGCGTGTTGAATTTCGGCGAGGAAGACATCCTTGATGTGGACGGAAAGAAAATCCCCAAGGAAATCATGCTGATGTTTTATCTCGCCGGCGGGTTCCGCGTGGCTGTGCGAGGGTCGGGTACCGAGCCCAAGATCAAGTTCTACTTTTTCGGCCGTTCGGAGGTCGCGGACAAATCCGCCCTGACCGCCGCGAAGAAGGAGTTGCGGAAGGTGTTGGATGACCTGTGGGAAGAAACCCAGCAGGATGTGAAGGTCCGGGTTGGTTAGCGGGGTAGAGGACGGAGGACAGAGGACGGCGCAGTAATCCCCTCTATCAAGAGGGGTGGCGCGAAGCGATCCGCCTCAGGCGGATGTGTTTGCATTGAAAGGCAACACACCCGGAAGCGCCCTGCGGGCTTTCTGCCCCTCTTGATAGAGGGGATTGATCCCATGCCGTCATCCGTCATCCGCCCTCCGTCGTCGGTATTGTTACATCACTTTCCCCTTGGGTGTCGTCTTCCTCCTGCTAAGGATAGGGCATGGAAGCGTTGACCCTGGCCGAGCTGTTGGATGAACTGAAAGACAATCCCTCGGGATCGGAGGATGCGATCCATGTCCAGTTGGCTTCGTTCCGGGCGGGAAGGACCGCCGCGGGGAAACCGTTTTTCGATCTGGAAGTGGCCGACGCCACCCACAAGGCCAAGTTCAAGATCTGGTCCGACAGTGCCGCTTATGAATTCCTCCAGCGGGCCAAGGAGGGGGATCTTTGCGAATTGGGCGGGAAGTTTTACACCAACGATTACGGACTGAACATCAACCAACCCGAGTTGGTGCGACTGAGCGAAAGCGAGGCCGAGGCCTTTCTGGCCGGACCCGAGGAACGGCGCGGCAAGCTCAACGAGGATTGGAATCTCCTCAAGGAAACCTTCGGGGCCCTGCAGGATCCGCGACTGAAGGCCGTGGCCACCCTGGCCTTGGAGCAATACGAAAAGAAATGGAAGCGGGCGGCCGCGGCCCGCTCTTACCACCACGCCCGCCGTGGCGGGTTGTTGGAACACACCTCGCAGATGCTGCGCTGCGCCAAGGCCCTGGCCCCGCTCTACGCCGAAGTGACCCCCGACCTGCTCTATTGCGGGGTTTTGTTCCACGATGTGGGGAAACTTTGGGAGAATGATTATCCCGAGCGGGGATTCACCACCCAGCCGACCCGCAAGGGCGAGTTGATCGGGCACATCACCATCGGCGTGGAAGTGGTGAACAAACTCTGGCACGAGGCCGCCCAGAAGGACCCGGCGGTGTTTGCCGCCGAGGTGAAACCCGCTCCCGACCTGGTGCGGGACCATTTGCTGCACCTGATCGTGTCGCACCACGGTGAGTTGGAGTTCGGTTCGCCCGTCGTGCCCAAAACCCCCGAGGGCTGGCTGCTGCACCACATCGACAACATCGATGCCAAGATCGAGATGCTGCGCGGGGCCTATGCGGAGAAGGAAGAAGTCATTCCCGGGTTGATCGAAGCCAAGCGGCCCATGGGGGGATTGATTGCCCTGCCGTTGAGCAGGGTGGGGTGAGTGTTTCTGGTTTGCAATTTCTTGTTTCCAGTTGCCCTTCCGTCATCTCCACTGTAGTCCTCCGCTTCAGGCGGAAGGCCTTTCCCCGTGCTCATCTCTGTGGGCGCGGGATCGGGGCAGGTAGTGCGTGCGTGGGAAGTGGCGGGAATTATTTCATCTACAAAAGCAGGCCACCCACGCCTGCAAGCGTTGACACCACTGGCCCCTACGGCCCACTCAAACCCGACGACGGCGGTGCAAGAACACTGCCGTTGCGAGTGCAGCGAAGAGTAGGCCGGCGGTGGTCGGCTCGGGGACCTGCGTGACCGAGATATTGTCGAGCCAGATACCGGCTGGATCACCGGTGGAGTTGTAACTCCAACGAATGCTGGTGAGCTGGGTCTGCCCGTTGAGCACCGTTCCAACCACGTCATTCGACGAACCCTCCGCCGTGTAGGTCAAACTTGAAGCATCCGTGCCATCCAGCGTCACCGTGAAGGTCGCCATATTCGCAGGATCATAGGCAGTGGCACTCATAAGAGCCACGGGGATTGTCCCCATGTCATTGAGGGCGCTCTCTGCAGTTTGAGCCCTCATGAATCCGGCAGGATTGTTGTCCGTCGCGGGAGTCGTCCAATCAAACTGAAAAACCTTAGTCGTGCCCGAAAAGCCAATCATCGACACAGGCCTCGTCTGGCCGCCGTTTGGGTCGGTGACTGCCATGTCGAAACTCACGACAACCGGTTGGAGTGTGAAGTCGACAGCAGTTGTGAGCGCTACCTGCGAATAAGCGCCGTTAGGGGTGGGATTGGCGCCATCAGAATCCCGGTACATGTAAGCATAGTCCGTACCGCCCACTCCGTCGTTTAAGAAGACAAACTGGTCCATGCCCGCCGGGTTGATTGTCCACGTTCCCCCGGTTGTCGCACCGTCCAGATCGGTCGCGGTCACCGCCGCGTCTGCCGCCGTCGGGTTGAATGTCATGATCTGTGCGTGAATCAGGCCGGATGAAGTGGCCCATAGCACAGTAGCAATTCCAAAGATGAGGTGTTTGGCTTTCATGATAATACGGGTATGCCCATTGGCACGTATTTCAGTTCGTTTGATCTCTGTTGCAAACATTTGTATACACGCTACAACGCTCCTGCGCAAGCCCTGAAAATGATGAAGTGGATGCCAGCAGGGGAGGCATTGGAAGCAACTACAGGATGGAGTTGGACTGATACGAAATCTGAATGGTTAGGCGCGGAAGCGCCCTGAAGGGGTTGTCCGCCTGAGGCGGATCGGGATGACAATCAAGGATAGCCTGTTTTAACGTCGACAGTATCCACTTAACGCGACTCTACCGGACGGGGCGGACTTTTTGCAGGAGCCGGGACTGTTCCCGGCGCATGAGGTTGAAGTCCTTCTGGGTCAGGTCGTCCAAGCCGCAGAGGTGGAGCAGGCCGTGCAGGATGTAGGTCAGGACCTCGTCGTGCAGCGACAACCCCTCGGCTTTCCGCTGTTTATCCGCCACGGCGGGGCAGACGAGGATTTCCCCGTGGTCGAAGGTGATGACATCGGTGGGAGCGGGATCCCCCATGAAATCGTCGTGGACCTGCCCGATGGCGGCCGGGGTGAGGAGGGAGATTTCGATTTCCCCGAGGTTGCGGGGGAGGCGGCGGGCGAGGACCGACGCGGCGGCCTCAGCCTGCCTGAGAAGCCTGGGGAGGTTGAGCGGGTGTTTTTTCTGCCGGTCGTTGATCGTGATCAGGGGTTTCTTTGGCTTTGCGGTCTTTGGGGTATTCGATCCGGGCATGGAGCATGTTCTTCAGGGTTTCGGTGAAGACCTCGGTGATGGTGGCGAGTTCGTTGAAAGTCAGGTTGGAATGGCTGAGCTGGCCTTCCTCGACCCGGGCCTTGATGATGTCCTTGACGAGGTTTTCCAGCCGCTGGGCGGTGGGATTTTTCAGGGAGCGGGAGGCGCTCTCGATGGCATCGGCCAGGGAGACGAGGGCGGATTCGCGGCTCTGGGGCACGGGGCCGGGATAGCGGAACGAGGCCTCGGTGACCTGGGGAATGTCCTCCTCGCGGAGCTTGAGGATTTTCCCGCCCTCGACGGCGTCTTGTTTCTGCTGGATCGCGCGCTTGTAGAAGTAGTAAACGAGCGAGGTGCCGTGGTGTTCCTGGATGACGTCGATGACGGGCTGGCGGATGCGGTTCTTGCGGGCCAGGTTCACGCCCTCCTTGACGTGCGAGATGATGATGAGGGCGCTCATGGAGGGGTTGAGCAGTTTGTGGGGGTCGCCGTCGCCGCGGTAGTTTTCGGCGAAGTACTCCGGTTTGACCAATTTGCCGACGTCGTGGAAGTAGGCGCAGACGCGGCACTGGGTGGAATTGGCGCCGATGGCCTCGGCGGCGGCTTCGGCGAGGTTGGCGAGGTTGAGGCTGTGGTGGTAGGTGCCCGGGGCCTCGTCCTGGAGCCGCTGGAGGAGGGGGTGGTTGAGGTCGGTCATTTCCAGCCAGGAGATATCGGTGATGCGGTCGAAGAGCCATTCGAGGACGGGGAGGACGGCGCCGACAACGATGGAGGTGGCGACGCCGAGGGCGATGGCCCAGACGCCCTGGACGACGAGGAAGACGAGCGAGGGATCATGGAGCCAGCCGATGAGGAGGGCGCAGCCGAGACCGACGAGCCCGACACCGACGCCGGCCATGAGGAGGTCCGAACGGCGGCGGATGCGCTGGGTGAAATAGGCGGCGGCAAAGCCGGTGAGCAGGGAACTGAGGGAGAGTTCGGCGCCCGGGGCGAGGTAGAGCGAGCCGAGGAGGGGGACGAGAAAGGCGGTGACGAAGCCGGCGTTGGAGGAAATGAGGATGGTGACCAGCGTCGGCGCAACCGCGGAGGGAACGAGGAGGGCCGGGATGCTCTTTTCGAAGACCATGAGCTGGTCGGCGTAGACGACGAGAAATTTGTTGAGCAGCAGGTTGGTGACGGTACAGACGAAGAGCAGCAGGAGCTGGTAATTGTTCTGCCAGACTTCCCGGGCGGCGAGCTTGACCACCACGACCGTGATGATGAGGGCGAGGATGCCCAGAGTGACGATCTCCAAAGTGGCCATGGTGCTGTGCCACTGGCCGATGCGGACAATGACGGCGAGCATGAGCACGAAAATGGAGAAGCGCACGAAGGGGCTGCACTCCATGCGGTGTTTCCAGGCCGATCCGTCGGAGGACGCGCGCTCCTTGCCGCAGGAAAGACCTTCGCGGACCAGGGTTTGTTTTTTCAGCCAGTTGAACATCAAAGCATCCCGGCGTTTGGCCGGGGGGAAATCAGAGGGTCATGCTCGTGGTCTTCACCCCACGGTGCAGCTTATAGGCATCGACGATGGAGGCCACGAGGGGGTGGCGGACGATGTCGATTTCCTCGAAGCGGATCATGCCGATGCCGGGGATGCCATGGAGGGCCTGGACGGCTTCCACCAATCCCGATTTCTTGCTGTGCGGCAGGTCGACCTGGGTGGGGTCGCCGGTGACGATGCACTTGGAATTCTGGCCCAAGCGGGTGAGGAACATGAACATCTGCTCGGTGGTGGTGTTCTGGGCCTCGTCGAGGATGACGAAGGCGTTGGCCAGGGTGCGGCCGCGCATGTAGGCGAGCGGGGCGATTTCAATGACGCCGCGGTCCATGGCCTTTTGGATTTCCTCCATATCCATCATGTCGTAGAGGGCGTCGTAGAGGGGGCGGAGGTAGGGGAAGATTTTTTCCTGCAAATCCCCCGGGAGGTAGCCGAGGGCCTCGCCGGCCTCGACTGCCGGGCGGGTGAGGACGATGCGGGAGACCTGTTCCGAGCGGAGGGCGGCGACGGCCATGGCCATGGCGAGGAAGGTCTTGCCGGTTCCGGCGGCGCCGATGCCGAAAGTGAGGTCGTAATCCTTGATGGCCTCCAGGTAGGCCATTTGGGAAAAGGTTTTCGGGGTGAGGGGGGCCTTCTTGGGCGAGAGGGTGACGCGGTAGGCCCAGAGCTGCTCCAGTTGCTCGGACCGGTCTTCTTTGACGGCGGTGAGGGCGTAGTTGAATTCGTGTTCCCGGATGCGGATGCCGTTCTGGCTGGCGATGTGCAGTTGGCGGAAGAGTTCCTTGGTGGACTCGATGCCTTTCTTGGGTCCTTCCACCTTCAGCCAGGAGTCGCGGCTGGTGATTTTGACCTCGAAGTGTTCCTCGGTTTTTTTGAGGAGGGCGGTTTTACCAGCGTAGAGGTTGGAGAGCGCGCGGGCGTTTTCGAAATTCAGTGTCTGGCTGGTGGACATTGGAGTGAATCTATCGGTCACGGAGGGGAGGGAAAGGGGAAAAAGGGATAGGGCCAATAGAATTGAACAGAAGGTAATCCGCCTGAGGCGGATAACAGAGCAAGTCAGGTGGTGGAGTAGGCTACTCTAAAACTTGGATTCCGGGGGTGTAAGCGCGTTTTTCGAGTAAAAATACGGAAAAATATAGAATCTGCAACGTAAAAGTTTAAGGTATGACGGTAATTTCTATGTTCTCCGGCTTATTATTGCCCAGGCCGATGAGGGCAGCTTCGGCGATGTGGCCGGCTTTGTTGCCGACTGGGATAATGCCCCGGCTGCGGCGCCAATCTTCGATGCGTTCCAAGGCCAAGGTATCGATGGCCACGGGATCCGTGCTGAGCATGAGCAGTCCGGGCGAGGCGGCGTAGTGGGGCTGGAAAGAAGGCCCCCCGGCGTATTGCATGATGAGGCCGTCCATGATGTGCAGGACGGTTTTTTTCTGGATGAGGTCATTGGCGTAGATGTCGGCGATGGCCTCGGCCGAGGGCTGGCTGTCGTTGAGGAAACGACGGTTGTTGTCGATGCTTCCGAGGACGAGCGAGGAGAGGCAGCCGTGCAGTCCCACCCGGTCGTGGTCGGCGAGAACGGGGAGGTTGATGATCTTGGTGACGTCGTGGGTGATGACGCGGGTGAAGTAAGACCGGTTGCTCACCTGGGGGGGCGAAGTCTTGGGGTTGTCTTTTTCCGGACGGTTGGGGAATTTGAAGGGATCGAGGGCGGCGTTCTTGTTCTTGGTGGCGGCCTGGTCGAGGAGGTTGCGGATGGTGTCGTCGGCCTTGTCCGCTTTGCCGATGAAGTCCCGGTCGCCCCAGATGAGTTGGCCCGCGACCTCGTGGAAGAAGAATTTTTCAGCGTCGAACCCAGCGCCGGGAATGACCGAGATGCAGCGCCAGTCCTTTTTGGGCTGCATGGGGACGTAGCCGGCACTGATCATTTGATCCTCCATCTTGTCCCAGATGACGAGGTGTTCGGGGCTGATGCCGGCCTTTTGGAGCCCCTCGACGATGGTTTCGACGAGGATGGGGTGGGTGCTGAGGATGGAGCCGCCGGCGGCATTGATCTTGAGGCCCACGATGTCGCTGGGGGAAACGAGGGATTTCCAGGCTTCGGTGACGGTTTTTTTCCGGGTGAGGACCAGGAGGGCGCGGTTGAATTCCTCGCGGACCCGGCTGTTGTTGATCTGGAAGCGGCTGACCAGTTCGGGTTTTTCCACCAGGATGACGCGGGATTTGGCTTTGGGGGGCG